>Ga0114945_10000359_pt1 | contig 29160 bp, 25 predicted proteins | sample OV2TP3_FD_87194 | JGI IMG/M metagenome (GOLD analysis project Ga0114945, IMG submission 87194) | Hot spring microbial communities from Beatty, Nevada to study Microbial Dark Matter (Phase II) - OV2 TP3 | ecosystem: Environmental > Aquatic > Thermal springs > Hot (42-90C) | place: USA: Beatty...
CCTCACCGAGGCGGCGGGATTCCGGCTCGGACCGTTCGGCTTGATGGACCTGGTCGGGCTGGACGTCAACCACAGCGTTCACAAGTCGCTCTTCGAGCAGTACTTCGACGAGCCGAAATACCGCCCTTCGTACCTGCTCGAGCCGCGCGTTGCCGCCGGACTGCAGGGGCGCAAGAGCGGCCGCGGCTGGTACGCGTACGGCAAGGACGGCGCCGCCGAGAAGATTCCCGAGCCGCCCGCACCCTCCGCCGGGGCGGGGGTCGTATGGGTCGCGCACAATGCGCCAGAGCTGAGGGAGCTGCTCGGCAAGCTCGGCGCCAAGGTGGAAACGGCGCCCAAGCCCTCGGCCGAAGCGGTCTGCTTCGTCGCCCCCTATGGCCAGGACGCGACCACGACCGCGCTGCAGTTGCTGATCGATCCTGCGCGCACCGTGGCGGTGGATCCGCTCTTTGGCTTCGCCAAGCGGCGCACCCTGATGACGACACCGGTCACCCGGCCCGAGGTGCGCGACGCAGCGCACGGGCTGCTCGCCTCCGATGGCGTGCCGGTGGCGGTGATCCGGGACTCGCCCGGTTTCGTCGCCCAGCGCGTGGTCGCGCATATCGTCAACGTCGGCTGCGACATCGTGCAGCAGCGGATCGCGACACCGGCGGATCTCGATTCGGCCGTGGTGCTTGGTCTGGGCTACCCGCGCGGACCGCTCGCCATGGGCGATGCGCTCGGCGCGGCGAAAATTCTGCGGGTGCTCGAGGCGATGCACTCGTTCTATCAGGACCCGCGCTACCGCCCGAGCCCCTGGCTCAAGCGCCGCGCGCGGCTGGGCGTTTCGCTCCTGACACAGGATTCCTGACTCTGACCCCATTTACTCTGACCCCAATCGAGGTGCTGCCATGCTGGATGCGTACATTTACGACGGACTGCGCTCCCCGATCGGGCGGCACGCCGGGAAGCTCGCCGCGGTGCGGCCCGACGATCTCGCCGGCGAAGTCATCGCCGAAGTGGTCCGGCGCAACAAGATCGTCCCGGAGGAAATAAGCGACGTGATTCTCGGCTGCGTGACGCAGTCCGGCGAGGACTGCCGCAACGTGGCACGCTTCGCCGCGTTGATGGCAGGCCTTCCGCCCACTACGCCCGGCGTGACCGTCAACCGCCTGTGCGCCTCCGGGCTGCAGGCGGTGACCGACGCCGCGCGCGCCATCACCTGCGGCGAAGACGACCTCTACATCGCCGGCGGCGTCGAGAGCATGACGCGCGCGCCGTACGTGATCGCCAAGGCCGAGTCGCCCTACTCGCGCGAAGTGAAGATGTTCGATTCGACCATCGGCTCGCGCTTCACCAACCCCCGCTTCAAGAAACAGTACGGCGACCATTCGATGCCCGAGACCGGCGACAACGTGGCGAAGGAATTCGGCGTCACGCGCGAGCAGGCCGACGAGTTCGCGCTCGCCTCCCAGAAAAAATACGCCAGGGCCGAGGCCGAGGGCTTCTACGAAGGAGAGATCCTGCCGATCGCGCTGCCGGCGAAGAAGAAGGACGCCGCGCCCACGGTGCTCGAAGTGGATGAGCATCCCCGGCGCGACGCAACGGCGGAAGCGCTGGCGAAGCTGAAGCCGCTTTTCGAAGGCGGCGTGGTGACCGCGGGCAACGCCTCGGGAGTGAACGACGGCGCGGCGGCGCTCATCGTCGCCAGCCACCGCTGGGGAGAAAAAAACGGCAAGAAACCGCTCGCGCGCGTGCTCTCGGCCGCCTCGGCAGCGGTCGAGCCGCGGATCATGGGCGTGGGTCCCGCCTACGCAATTCCCAGGGCGCTCGAGCGCGCCAAGCTCGAACTCAAGGACATTGACATCATCGAGATCAACGAGGCCTTCGCGAGCCAGGTGCTCGGCTGCCTGAAGCTCCTGAAAATCGATTTCAAGGACCCGCGCGTCAACCCGAACGGCGGCGCGATCGCGATCGGACACCCCCTGGGCTGCTCGGGCGCGCGCCTCGCGCTTACGGTGTCGCGCCAGTTACAGGAGAGCGGCGGCCGCTACGCCGCGGTGTCGCTGTGCATCGGCGTCGGCCAGGGGCTGGCCGTCATCCTCGAGCGCATGCATTGAAACTTGATGCAGGTCAGATCGGCCGCCGAGCGCCTCGGGCATAAGATGGCGCTTTCCGAAGAGGTGGTGCGAGGGGACCGGTGAAGCAAAAGGCGAAGGCCCGGTTTGTCTGGGACGATCCGCTGCTCCTCGACGACCAGCTCCACGAGGACGAGCGCATGGTGCGCGACGCGGCGCACGCGTACTGCCAGGAAAAGCTCGCGCCGCGGATCCTGGAGGCGTTCCGCCACGAAAAGACCGACCCGAAGATCTTTCGCGAGATGGGGGAAGTCGGACTGCTCGGGCCCACGATCCCGGCGCAGCACGGCGGCCCCGGGCTTAACTATGTGAGCTATGGCCTGATCGCGCGCGAAGTCGAGCGCGTGGACTCGGGGTACCGTTCGATGATGAGCGTGCAGTCCTCGCTCGTCATGCTGCCGATCCACGAGTTCGGCACCGAGGCGCAGAAGCAGAAATTCCTGCCGCGCCTCGCGGCGGGCGAGGCGATCGGCTGCTTCGCCCTCACCGAGCCCAACTTCGGCTCCGACCCCGGCTCGATGCTCACCCGCGCAAGGAAAGTGAAGGGCGGCTACCGCCTTCACGGGTCGAAGATGTGGATCTCCAATTCGCCGATCGCCGACGTGTTCGTGGTCTGGGCAAAGGAATCCGACGACAGGGGGCATGCCGGCCCGATCCGCGGATTCGTCCTGGAAAAGGGCATGAAGGGGCTCTCGGCGCCGGCGATTCACGGCAAGGTCGGGCTGCGCGCCTCGATCACGGGCGAAGTGGTGATGGATGAGGTCTTCTGCCCGGAGGAAAACGCGCTTCCCGAGGTGCACGGCCTGAAGGGCCCGTTCACCTGCCTCAACTCGGCGCGCTACGGCATTGCCTGGGGCGCGCTCGGCGCCGCCGAGGACTGCTGGCACCGCGCGCGCCAGTACGTGATCGAGCGCAAGCAGTTCGGGCGGCCGCTTGCCGCGAACCAGCTCATCCAGAAAAAGCTCGCCGACATGCAGACCGAGATCGCGCTCGGGCTGCAGGGCTGCCTGCGCCTGGGGCGCATGAAGGACGAAGGCACGGCGGCGGTCGAAGTCACTTCGATCATGAAGCGCAATTCCTGCGGCAAGGCGCTCGACATCGCGCGCCTGGCGCGCGACATGCTCGGCGCCAACGGCATCTCCGACGAATTCGGCGTCATCCGCCACATGGTGAACCTCGAGGTGGTGAACACCTACGAAGGCACGCACGACATCCACGCCCTCATCCTCGGCCGCGCGCAGACCGGGATCCAGGGATTCACCTGAGCGCAGCGAACCGGCGGAATCGAACGCATGGACAAGTGGACCTTCGGCATCACGATGATGATCGTGGGGGTGGCGGGAACCTTCCTCACGCTCTGGATCCTGAGCCTCGTCGTTGACCTGCTGAAAAAGGCCTTTCCGCTCGCCGGCGAAGAAAAGCCCGCGGAGAAAAAACCGGCGGAGGAAGCGAAATGATGGAATCGGTGATCGCCGGCCTGTCGGGCCTCGGCGCGGGCGGCACGTACCTCTTCACGCAGGGCCTGCCCAACGTCGTCATGCTGGCGGTCGGCGGCACGCTCCTCTACCTGGGGGCGCGCAAGAACGTCGAGCCGCTGCTGCTCGTGCCGATCGGGTTCGGCTGCGTGCTGGTGAATATTCCGCTCAGCGACCTGATGGACCAGGGCGGATTCCTGCGCACGCTGTACGAGGCCGGGATCGCGAACGAGCTTTTCCCGCTGCTCATTTTCGTCGGCATCGGCGCGATGACCGATTTCGGCCCGCTGCTGGAAAACCCGCGCATCCTGCTGTTCGGCGCGGCGGGGCAGATCGGCATCTTCCTCACCCTGATCCTCGCGCTCGCGCTCGGGTTCCCGGAGCTCGAAGCGGTGGCCATCGCGGTGATCGGCGCCTGCGACGGCCCGACCGCGATCTACGTCGCCTCGCAGTACGCGCCGCAGCTCCTCGGGCCGATCTCGGTCGCCGCCTACTCGTACATGGCGCTGGTGCCGATCATCCAGCCGCCGATCATGAAGGCGCTCACCACGCCCGCCGAGCGCGTGATCCGGATGAAGGCGCTGAAAAAAAGCGTCTCTCCCATGACGAGGCTCCTCTTTCCGATCGTGGTCACGCTGGTGACCGGGTTGATCGCGCCCAAGGGGCTGCCGCTGATGGGCACGATCATGCTGGGGAACTTCATGCGCGAATGCGGCGTGGTGGCGCGTCTCACCAAGGCTTCCGAGAACGAAATCGCGAACGTCGTGACTCTCTTCCTCGGCCTTGCGATCGGCGGCACCATGGAAGGCAACGCGTTTCTCAAGCCCACGACGCTCGCCATTTTCGGGCTCGGGTTCGTCGCCATCAGCCTCGACACGGTGGCGGGCGTGCTGTTCGGAAAGCTCGTCTGCAAGCTCACGGGCGGCAAGGTGAACCCGCTCATCGGCGCGGCCGGGATTTCCGCCTACCCGATCGCGGCGCGCGTGGTGCAGACCCAAGGGCTGCGCTACGACAAGCGCAACCACCTTCTCATGCACGCCGCCGGCGCGAACACCGGCGGTCAGGTCGGCTCGGTGGTCGCCGCCGCGGTGATGCTTTCCGTCCTGAAAGGGATGGGGCTGATTTAGACGTCCGCCGCGATTCAGCCTGAAAATTCGCCGCCCCAGAGCGCTTCGAGAAAATCGCGGTAAGGGAGAACGCCGACGCCCTGCACTTCCCGGCGGCGCGGCTCGAGACTCACGCAGACGTAGCGCTTGAGCTTTTTCTCCTCGGCGAGCGCGCGCAGCGACTTCAGGTCGTTCGCCGATACGTTCTCTTTTGCCTTCACCTCGATCGCCGTGTGGTCCCCCAGGATGAAATCCACCTCGAACCCGGAAGTGGAACGCCAGTAACGGATCGGTTGCCCGGAAACATAATCGCGGTGGCAGAGAAGCTCGTGCAGCAGCCACGTCTCGAACGCAATGCCGAACTCCGGCGTCCCGCGACCGGGTGCGAGCGCCCTCCCCTGCAATGCCGATGCAACTCCGACGTCGAAGAAATAATACTTCGACGATACGAGCGGCTTGTGCTTGACGGAGGCCTTCCACGCGGGAACCTCGTGCAGGAGCAGCGTTTCCCGCAGGATGTCGAAATACTCGTAGACGGTGGTCCGCGGCACCTGCGCATCGCTCGCCACGTTGGTGAAATTGACCAGGGTCGCGTTGCAGAGCGCCGCCACGCGCAGAAAGCGGCTGAACGCCGGTACGTTGCGCGTCGCGCCCTCGGCCACGATCTCCTGTTGCAGGTAGGTCCCGGTGTAGGCGTCGAGATCGGCCCTGGGGTCGTCTGAAAAGTAGATCGGCGGCAGCAGTCCGCGCTCGAGCGCGCGATCCAGATCGAAACGGGCCCCGAGTTCGCGCCAGCTCAGCGGATGGAGATGCCGCGTGCGGGCGCGGCCCCCGAGCAGGTTCACGCCCCCTCGGCGCAGCTTGCGGGCACTCGAACCGGTGAGCAGGAATCGGATGCCGCGCTCCTCGATCAGGCGATGAACCTCGTTCAGGAGCTCGGGCAGGCGCTGCACCTCGTCGATCACGACTACCCGGTCGTTCGCCGCCAGCTCCTCCGCCAGGCGCCCGGGCCGCTGGCTCAGCGCCAGGTACACCGAGCTGTCGAGCAGGTCATACACGCGGGCGCGCGGCAGCGCGCGGTGCACCAGAAACGTCTTTCCGGTCTGTCGCGGGCCGAACAGGAAATGCGACTTCTTCGCAAGCCACGCCGCGAGATCGGGGGTACGAGCGATGATCGGTGCATCCGCGGGGCCGAAAGCATGCGTCGCCATTGTCGTCATATATCATGATATGTGACGACAGACTCGTCAAGCGCGAACCTGCGCCGCCGCTATGGCGGGGTGAGAAACCTGGGCCGGAGAAGCCTTAGAACCGGACGCCGAAGCGGATCAGGTACCGGTCGTCGCCGCGACGGAACCCTTCGAGCTCGTTCGTCGGGCTGTAGCGATCCCACTCGAACCGGCCGAAGACGCGCTTGGAGAATTCGTAGCGCGCGCTCATCCCGTACGCCGGCCACGCCTCGGCACGCGGCGCCCACGGCGCGGCCGGCGGCGCGAGGTCGCGATTGAGGTCGCGCCCGGCGTAGCTCCCCTCGACCGAAAAGCTCGGGCCGAACCGATAACCCAGGCCAAGCCCGCTGCGGCCCGCATCGAGCCCGCCGTACCATCCGCTGTCGTCGCCCGGCGCAGCGACCACGGTAGCGGCGGCGGCCAGCAGCGCGACCGCAATCGGACCCCGGAAACGCGTTTTCACCATTCTTTTATTAGACCACCGCGGCGGCCCGATTCCGCGAAAAACCTGCCGGCGTCGGGCGCTCCGAACGGCCTCCCGCCAGACCTGTTGCCCTGACGCGACAGGAGCGCTCAGGACCCCTCGCACGTCGCCCGGGCGATCACGCCATTTTCATCGTTTTCGGCAGCCAGAGGATGATCTCCGGGAAGGCGATGAAGACGCCGACGGTGACCACATCGGCGAGGAAAAACGGGAAAATGCCGCGAAACACGGTGGTGAGCGGGATGTCCGGCCGCACGCCGTTCACGACGAAGCAGTTGAGCCCGATCGGTGGCGTGATCAGGCAGATCTCGGCCATCTTCACCACGATGATGCCGAACCAGACCGAATCGTAGCCGAGCGCCATGACCGCCGGGTACACCACCGGCAGCGTGAGCAGCAGCATGCCGATCGCGTCCATGAACATGCCGAGCACGGTGTAGAAGAGCAGGATGCAGATCAGGATCGCGAGCGGCGGCATGTCGAGCGACACGACCCACTTGGCGAAGGCATCGGGCAGCCCGGCGAAGCCGAGAAAGCGCACGAACATCAGCACGCCCCAGATGATCGAGAAGATCATCACCGTCAGCTTGGCCGATTCGAGCAGTGCTTCCCGGAGCCCTTTCCAGCGCATGCCGTGCACGAGCGCCAGCACGAACACGACGAACGCGCCGAGCGCCCCGGCTTCGGTCGGCGTCGCCCAGCCGAAGTACATCGCGGAAAAGATGATCACGACGACCGCGAGGATCGGGAACGTGCCGGGGACCGATTTCCAGCGCTCGCGCCAGGAAAAGCCGGTGATCGGCCGGCCGAGCGCCGGATTCAGCTTCGCCATGCCGACGATCAGCGCGACGTAGATGAGCGCCGAGACGATGCCCGGCAGGAACCCCGCCACCAGCAGCGCGCCCACCGACTCCTCGACGATGATGGCGTAGATGACGAGGATCGCCGAGGGCGGGATCAGGGTCGCCAGCGTCCCGCCCGCGGCAACTACGCCCGCCGCAAGCCGCTTGTCGTAGCCGTGCTTGAGCATGTCCGGGATCGCGACGCGCGCGAACACGGCCGCAGTCGCGGTGCTCGCCCCCGACACGGCGGCGAAGCCGGTCGTCGCCATCACCGTCGCCACCGCAAGCCCTCCCGGCACCCAGCCGAGCCACTTGCGCGCCGCGTCGAACAGCGCCTCGGTCAGCCCGGCGTGAAAGGCGAGAAACCCGATGATGATGAACATCGGCAGCACGCTCAGCGTGTAGCTCACCGATTTCGAGTGCGGGACCGTGCCCGCCATCCCGGCCCCGGCGTCCCAGCCGATGATCGCCACCAGGCCGAACAACCCCACCGCCGCGGCGGCGAAGAACACCCGCACGCCGAGGAACACCAGCACGACGAGCGCCAGGGTGCCGATCAATCCGATCGTGAAGGGATCCACCTAGCGCTTCTCCGCGCTTTCCTCGATTTCCTTCGCGGCGAGCTTCTCGACGGAGAGGATTTCGGGAACCGCGATCGGCGGCGCGGCCGGGTGCCGCAGCAGGCGCGCGAAGCCCCAGAGCTGCAGCGCAAGGCGCAGCCACAGCAGCGAGAAGGCGGTCGGCACCAGCAGCTTCGAAGGCCACACGGGAAGCTCGGCATCGATGGTGGAGTCGCCGAGCGTCCAGGCGCGCTCGAAGTGCGTGAAGCCGTAATAGATGAGGATCGTGACGACCAAAAGCCCGAGCGCGGTGCCGGCGAGTTCCATGGCCCAGTGCGCGCGCCCGTGGGTGAACTTCAGGACCATCTCCATCCTCACGTGGCCGCCGAGGCGCTGGCAGTAGGCGATGCCGAGGAAGGCGAAGGTCGCCATCGACAGTTCCACGAAATCGATGTAGCCGGACATCGGCGCGTTGAAGAGCTTGCGCCCCAGGACCTGCGCCATGCCGAGGAACATCAGCGCGAAGATGCACAGCGCCGCCACGAGGTTGAACAGATTCTCGACGCGCGCGAGCAGCGCGTCGCAGCGCGCGAGGCGGGGGGCCTCCTCGGGCGGCGCCGTGGAAGCGTCCACTGTCTCGCCGCCGTGCGGAGTCAACGGCGGCTAGCGGCCTGCCTCTTCGGCAGTCTTGAACACAAGATCGAGCACGCCCTGGGCGTCGAACTTGTCCTTGTTTTCACTCACCCACTTGTCCCAGACCGGCTTGCCGGCGATCTTGCGGAAGTCCTTCAGCTGCCCGTCCGAGTAGGTGACCGGAATGAGCAGCTTGTGAAGCATCGGCAGGTTCTTCTTGTCGATCTCGATGTAGGCCTGGACCTGCGCCTTGTCGACCTCGGCCTTCGCCGCGGCGAGCAGCTTCTTGTAGGGATCGGGAAGCTTCGCGTACGACGTCTTGCTGAACACGATCGGGCATTCGGCCGTGCCCGGCGACATGTTGGTGGTGAACCAGTCGGCGACCTCGTGGATCTTGTAGGCGACGTGGCTGTAGGTGTAGGGAAAGGAGGCCGCGTCCATGGTGCCGCGCTGCATCGAGGTATAGACCTCGGTGGCGGTGGTAGTGGTCTTGATCGCGCCGATCGCTTCCATCGCGTCGCCGAGGCCGCCCCCGGCGCGCACGCGCTTGCCCTTCCAGGCGTCGAGGTTCACCGGCGGCTTGCCCTTGCCCATGAACTCGTACTGCGGCAGCAGCGTCGTCGCGTAGGTCATCGCGTTCCAGCGGTCCATGTCGGCAACGAGCGCCGCATGCTTGAACAGCGTTTCGCGCACCGTGAGCGACACGTTCCAGTCGCCGAGCGGCAGGAACGGCAGCGAGAACACCATGAACGCCGGGTTCTTGCCCGGATGGTAGAAATTGCAGAAATGCGCGGCATCGATCGCGCCCAGCTTGATGCCGTCGAGGTTCTCGCGGTCCTTGGAGAACTGTTCGCCCATGCCGATGGTGATCGTGAACTTCCCGCCCGAGTGCTTGGCGACCACTTCGGCCAGAGTCTCGATGCCCTTGGTGAACGCCCGTTGCTTGCCCCAGGTGGAGAACTTCCAGTTCACCTGCTGTGCCGTCGCGGAGCCGCTCAACGCCGCGGATACGGCGAACACGGCCGCGACGGGGATGATGGTGCGTCGCATGATCGCTCCTCCTTTGCTTGCCGCTCTCCCTTCGGTATTCGGACGGTAGCACACCCCCGAAGCGCATGACAACCGCCCGCAATGCTCCCGCGCTCAGGGGGAGGAGACGGATCGGATTCCGAGCCTGGCGAGCAGCGCCCGGTCGGCCTCGATCTCGGGATTTCCGGTCGTGAGAAGCTTGTCGCCGTAGAAGATCGAGTTCGCGCCCGCAAGAAAGCAAAGCGCCTGCACGGCGTCGCCCAGTTCGCGCCTTCCCGCCGAGAGTCGCACGCGCGCGCGCGGCATCGTGATGCGCGCCACCGCGATGGTGCGCACGAATTCCAGGGGATCGAGCGGCTCGATGCCGTGCAGCGGCGTTCCCGGAACCTGGACCAGGTGATTGATCGGCACCGATTCGGGATACGGCTCGAGGTTGGCGAGCTGCGCGATCAGTCCGGCGCGCTGGGCACGCGTCTCGCCCATGCCGACGATGCCGCCGCAGCACACCTTGATGCCTGCCCGGCGCACGCAATCGAGCGTGTCGAGGCGCTCCTGGTAGACGCGGGTGGTGATGATTTTCCCGTAGAACTCGGGCGCCGTATCGAGGTTGTGGTTGTAGTAGTCGAGCCCGGCTTCGCGGAGGCTCCGCGCCTGACCTTCGGTGAGCATGCCGAGCGTTGCGCAGGTCTCCAGCCCGAGCGTCTTCACCCCGCACACCATCGCCTGGACCTTCTCGAGGTCGCGCTCCTTCGGTTCGCGCCAGGCGGCGCCCATGCAAAAGCGCGTGGCGCCGCTTTGCTTCGCTGCGCGCGCCGCGGTGAGCACCTCTTCCAGCGAAAGGAGCTTTCCGGCCTCCACCCCGGTGTGGTAGCGCGCGGCCTGCGGGCAGTAGGCGCAGTCCTCGGGACAGCCGCCGGTCTTGATCGAAAGCAGCGTCGCAAGCTCGACGTCGCCCGAGGCGAAATGCGCGCGGTGCACTTCCTGCGCCCGATGCAGTAGATCGCTGAACGGAAGATCGAAAAGCTGCGCGATCGCCTCCACTGTCCATCGCTGCGGGGCGGCCGCGGCGCGGGCGTGGAGCGAATCGGGTGTTGAATCGGCAGCGGCATTCATGACGGTGTCCACGCCGCGCATGATAAACGATGCTCAGCCCTTGATGATCCGCGGCAGCATCAACAGGTGCTGCGGGCAGATCGAGGTCGGATTCTGGTACGCGGCGCCCGCAAACGCCTTGAGGTAGCTGCGCAGCGCGCCGAGGTTCACGATCTCGTCGACGAAGCCGTAGCGCGCGCAGTACGCCGGGCGCGAGGTGTCGTAGTACTTCTGCGCCATCTCGTTCATCTTCTGCGCCACCGGCTCGAGCGGCCGGCCGGAATCCTTTTCCTTGATCGCGCGCCGCGCGTAGGTGGCGACCGCCGCGGTCTCGCCGTGCATGACGTAGATCTCGGTGGCGGCGGTGCCGAGCGTGAAGGCGTTGTGCCGGTTCGCGGTCGGGCCGCCCATGATGTAGTGGGCGGCGGCGCTGCCTTTTCGCAGCACCACCAGCAGCATCGGCACGTCGGTCTGCTGGATCGAGTAGATGAGCGCCTGCCCCAGGCCGAGCAGTTCCGCCTTCTCGGCGGCGTCGCCGACGTCGATGCCGGTCGTGTCCTGGAACCAGATCACCGGGACCCGGTCGCGGCCGCAATGGGTCACGAACTCGTTCATCTTGATCAGTCCCTGGCGATAGAGCTTGCCGCCGATCCCCGGGTAATCGGCGTACTCGGGGTAGCCCCTCGGCAGCAGCCCCTGGCGATTGCCGATGACGCCGACCAGCATGCCGTCCATCTTCGCCAAGCCCGTGTACACCTCCGGGCCGTACTGCGGCCGGTACTCCCTGTGCTCGCTGCCGTCCACCAGGCGCGCGAGCACGTCGTCGAAGGAGTAGGTTTCCTTCTGGTTAAAAGGCACGAGGTGGTACAGATCCTCGGCGGAAAGGCGCGGCTCGGCGGGATCGGCGACACGAAAGAACATCGGATCATAGGCCGGAATCGCGCGCATGTATTCCTTGATGCCGTCGAGCACGCCTTTTTCCTCGTCGTAGACGCGGGCGAAAAAACCGGTGTCGCCGTAGTGGGTCTCGACCCGCCCCGGCGGACGTTCCTTGAAGTCGCGCGTCTTGGCGATCAGTTCCTCCAGCCCCTCGACGTCGAAGCCGCCGCGCGGCGACATGCCGGACACGATGCCGACGCCGCCGACCGCGATGTTGGCGTCTTTGTGCGCAAGCAGGATCGTGGGGCTGATGCCCTGGTAGCCGCCGCCCGCGGGATTGGTGCCGTAGATGCCCGCGAGCACGGGGATTCCCGCCTGCTCCAGCTCGGCGTGGCGAAAGAACGGCGTGCCCGAGCCGCGGCGGTCGGGATAGAACTTCTCCTGCTCGGGAAGCTTGACGCCGCTGCAGTTCACCAGCCAGACGAGGGGAATGTGCAGCCGCTTGGCGAGGTTCGTGACGCGCAGCACGTTGTCCGCCTGTCCCGGCAGCCACGCGCCGGCGAGCACCTTGTTGTCGAACCCGATGACCACTGCCCAGCGGCCGCAGATCTTCGCCAGTCCGTCGATGACGTTGGTCGTGCCCTCTTCGTTGTCGCGCGGGTTGTAGAGGCTGTGCAGCGGATGCCAGGTGCCCGGATCGAGCAGGTATTCCAGGCGCTGCCAGATAGTGAGCATGCCGCGCTTGTTGATCTCGGCGGCGGGCAGGCCGACACCTTCCTTCGCCTTGCGCGCGGCCGCGATGTCGGCTTCGACGGCTTCGAGCCTGGAGCGGCTCTCGCGCGTGCGCGCGAGGCGCGCCGGCGCGAGTGCCTTGCCGAATTCCTGCATCTTCGCGAAATACGGTCTCATTGTTCTTTCTCCGCCTACTCGCGGTTGGGGGTGTAGCCGCAGGCCATGCCCGAAATGATGATCTTCTGGATGTTGGAGGTGCCCTCCACCACCTGCAGCGACTTGGCGTCGCGGTAGAAGCGCTCCGCCGGGTACTCGGTGGAAAAGCCGTAGGAGCCGAAGATCTTCATGCACTCGTTCGCGGCATGCACCGCCGCTTCGGACGCCGCGAGCTTGGCGACCGAGGTCTCGTACTGGCTCGGCTTGCCCTGGTCCTTCAGCCACGCGGCGCGATAGACCAGCATCTGCGCGGCGTGGTGCTCGACCACCATCTCGGCGATCTGCGCCTGGATCATCTGGTGCTGCGAGATGGGCTTGCCGAACTGGGTGCGCTCGTTCGCGTAGCGGATCGCGAGGTCGAGCGCGCCACCGGCGACGCCGAGCGCTCCGGCGGCGCAGCCCAGCCGCGTCTGGTTGAGCTGCCACATGCAGATGCGGAAGCCCTCGCCCGGCTTGCCGAGCACGTTTTCCTTCGGCACCTGCATCCCTTCGAACACGAGCTCGCCGGTCGGCGCGCAATGCAGGCCGAGCTTGGTCTCGATCGCGCGCGCGGTGCAGCCCTTCATCCTCTTGGGCTCGATGAGGAACGCGGTGATGCCCTTGTTGCCCTTGCTGCGGTCGGTGTAGGCGTACAGCAGCCCCGCGTCGCCGACGTGCGCCTGCGAGATCCAGATCTTGTTGCCGTGCACCTCCCAGTGATCGCCCCTGTCCAGCGCGTGGGTCTTCATGCTGGCCACATCCGAGCCCGTGTTCGGCTCGGTCATGGCGAAAAAGCCGAGCTGCGTGCCGGCGACCCAGCCCGGGACGTATTTCATCTTCTGCGCCTCGGTGCCGAATTTGGCCACCGTCAGCGCCGGCCCGAGATTCTGCATGTTGAACGGCAGGCGCCACGACGCCGAGACGCTTGCGATCTGCTCGGCCATCAGCACCGATTCCATGAATCCCATGCCGCTGCCGCCCAGCGCTTCCGGGAGCGCACAGGAGAAGAATCCGAGCCCTCCCATGCGTGCCACCCGGTCGGCGCGGAATTCGTGGCGCCGCTCCTCCTCCTCGAGCGTCGGCGCGATGTCCTCGAGGGCGAATCGATGCGCCGTGTCCTGGATCAGGCGCTGCTCTTCAGTCAGTTCGAAATTCATCGTCGCCTCGCTTGCATCCCCGCCTGCGGATGCTCACTCGATCACGAGGAGCACGGCGTCCTCCTCGACCTTGTCGCCTTTTTTCACCCGGACTTCCTTCACCGTGCCGCCGCACGGCGCGTACACCATGTTTTCCATCTTCAGCGCCTCGATGACGAGCAGCTCGTCGTCCTCCTGGATCGCCGTCCCGGGCTCGACCAGCACCGACATGATGTTTCCCGCGAGCGGTGCGCGAACTTCTTCCGCCATGATTTTCCCCTTTCGGTTTGGGTTCCGAACAAACAGGCCGATGGTGCCCGCAGGGCGACCATCGGCGCAAGAGCGTCCGACCCCCGATAGTGTTCGGGCAGGCCGGGAGCGCCCTTGACCTACCTCAAACCCGTGCGTTACGGTGGCCCGAGCGACAGGATGAGAAAAGTCGACGAACTGGCGGCCTCCGACCTGGACTATTTCGTGGCCAAGGCGGAAGAGATTTTTTTCGTCCGCATGGAGGACGGATTCATCATCCGGGTCACGAAAGACAACAAGATCTACTACAAGAGGCCGGACGGGAGTGCGTACCCTTTCGCCCCGAGCACCGATTGGCGCCAGGGGGGAGCGATCATGCAAAGCGCGGGAATCTCGGTCGAGCGGACCGAAGAGGGCTGGCGGGCGCATTTCAAGGGCCTGCACGCGGCGCGCGGCTACACCATGCTGGAAGCCGCCATGCGCACGCGCGTGAAGATGAAATTCGGCGAACTCGTCGAGAGCGAGTGAAGACCGGGGAAAGCCCGCGCCGGCCGCGGGTTCCTGCCGCCGCCGCAGGCGGCGCGCTACTTGATCAGGGTGACCGGGATCTTGACGAAGTGGACGACCCGGCTCGCAACCGAGCCGAGCATGATCTGCCCGAGCGCGGTCATGCCGCGCGTGCCCATCACGATCTCGTCGAACTTCTGCTCCTGCGCGAAGTGCGCGATGGTGTAGGCGATCTCGCCGTCGGCCATGTGGGCGGCGTGCGGCACGCCTTCGCTTTCGAGCAGGTCGGTAGCCTCCTTGATCAATCGCTGGCGCGCTTCGCGGTGCACCCTGGCGATGTCCTCGTGCATGGCGTAGAGGCGCGCCTCCTGGTAGTGCGGCGGCGGCTCGACGTGGAGTACGTGCACCTCCGCCTTGGCTTCCTTCGCGCGCGCCGCCGCATGGTGCAGCGCGCGCAGCGCGCCTTCCGACCCGTCCACCGGAACCAGGATGCGTTTCATCGTCGTAGGCTAGCCGCCATGGTCCAAGGATGATTGATCGGTGTCAAATCCGGGCGGGATAATCACGCCGTGAACGCGCTCGTTCGCTGTGTGCTGCTGGCTGGCGGCCTCATCGCCGCGGCGATCGCTGCCGCCCAGCCGCGTGATCCACCCAACGGGATATTTCTCGTCGCGAAGCCGGGGTTGCTCGACCCGAATTTCCGCCAGACCGTGGTGCTCGTCACGCAGGCGCCCGATTTCAGCACCGTCGGCGTGATCATCAACCGGCCCACCCGGCTCGACCTGAAGAGCCTGTTGCCGGACGAATTCCCTGCCGGCGAATATCGCGATCCGGTGTTTTTCGGCGGTCCGGTCATGCGCAACGCCCTGGTCGCCGTGTTTCGCTCGGAAACCGCCCCCGCCGCGCCCGCGTTTCACGTGCTGAAGAATCTCTATCTCACGATGCACCCGGAAAACCTGCGCATGCTGCTCGGCAGCGGCGCGGCGCGCTTTCGGCTCTACGCCGGGTTTTCGGGCTGGGCGCCGCGCCAACTGCAGAGCGAATTCGAGCGCGACGGCTGGTACGTGCTGCCGGCCGACGCCGACACGGTATTCCGCAGCAACATGGAGGGTCTGTGGCAGGAGCTGGTGCGTCGCGCCGAACGCAGGCCGGTCGGTACGCGCGTGCCGGAGCGCCAACGAAAAGCCCCGCCACAGGCGGGGCTATAGGCCCGGAATCACCGGGCGGCGCCGCAAGAGCAGCGCACCTTACGAAGTGGCATGAAGCCACGCTTGGAACTCGCAGGATCGCCGCCTCCTTCAGTGCGGCATCTTTACGCGGTATCCGGACGGTCGCCCGGAATCCCGCTTTTCCGCGGCTGGGCAACCCGGCCACGGTCGCGAGCCCCAAAAAAAATTTAGCACCATCAGCGCAAGGATTCAAGGGAAAAAAGCGCACCTGCGTTGCAGATCGCCAAATCAACGGCCTGTCGCGCGAATCGGAGGTCCTTTCGCAAACATGCCGGGCGCGAACGCGCTAGAATGCTTTACATTTCCCTCGGGGACGCTCGGATGCCTCGTTCGATCTGTCTGCTGGCGGTGGTTGCGCTCCTCGTGGCGCCGATCCTGGGCCTGGCGCAGGAAGAGGAAGCGCTGCTGCTTGTTGGGCATCCCGCGTTCCGCGACCTCGATTACCGTCAGACGGTGCTGATCGCGGCGCCGGCGCCCAACGGCGGCCATGTCGGCGTGATCCTCAACCGGCCGACGCGGCGCTCGCTCGGGAGCCTGTTTCCCGACCATGAACCGTCCAGGAAGGTGATGGATCCGGTGTACTACGGCGGTCCCTTCTCGCGCGGCGCGCTGGTCGCGCTGGTGCGCGCCGACGTGAATCCGGGCGCAGGCTCGGTGCCGCTGATGAAGAACCTTTACCTCGCGTTCCGCGCCAACGTGATCGACCAGGTCATCGAGACGACGCCGAACGAGGCCCGCTATTACGTCGGCTACGTGGGCTGGCGCCCCGGAGAGCTGAGGGGCGAAATCGACCGCGGCCTGTGGTCGGTGCTCTCCGCGGACCTCGATACCGTGTTCCGCAAGGACATCGACGGCATGTGGGAGGAACTGCTGCAGCAGAGCCGTCGGATCCGCGCCGGCGTTCGGGCGCCGCAGCTCGCCGCGCTCCCCCGGTAGCGGTTTTCAGGCGGCCGCTTTCGCGGGCGCCGATTCGAAAAGCATCTTCCCGCCGCGCCAGTCGACGCGGATCGAGTCCTTGGGCGCGAAACGCCCTTCGAGAATCGCCTTGGCGAGCGGGTTCTCGATCTCGGACTGGATCGCGCGCTTGAGCGGCCGCGCCCCATACACCGGATCGAAGCCGACCTTGGCCAGCTCGGCGATGGCGGTATCCGACACGTCGAACCCGTACTCCATGCGCGCAAGCCGCTGCCGCAGGAATCCGAGCTGGATCCGGGCGATCGCGCGAATGTGCTCGTCGCCCAGGCCGTGGAACACCACGACCTCGTCGATGCGGTTGACGAATTCCGGCCGGAACTGGGTCTTGACCTCGGCCATCACCGCGACCTTGATCACGGCGTAGTCGCTTTCCGCCATCTGCTGGATCATCTGCGAGCCGAGGTTGGAGGTCATCGCGATCACGGTGTTCTTGAAATCCACGGTGCGCCCCTGGCCGTCGGTCATGCGCCCCTCGTCGAGCACCTGGAGCAGCGCATTGAAGACGTCCGGATGCGCCTTTTCCACTTCATCGAAAAGAATCACCGCGTAGGGCTTGCGCCGCACCTGTTCGGTGAGTTGCCCCCCTTCGTCATAGCCGACGTAGCCCGGGGGCGCACCGATCAGGCGCGCGACCGAGTGCTTTTCCATGTACTCCGACATGTCGATGCGGATGAGATGCTCCTCGGAGTCGAACAGGAACGCGGCGAGCGCCTTGCAGAGTTCGGTCTTCCCCACGCCCGTCGGTCCCAGGAACAGGAACGAGCCGTAGGGCCGGTTGGGGTCCGAGAGTCCCGAGCGCGAGCGCCGGATCGCGTCGGATACCAGGCGCACCGCCTCGTCCTGGCCGACCACGCGCTCGTGCAGCTTTTCCTCCATGCGGATCAGCTTCTCGCGCTCGCCCTGCATCATCTTGGCTACCGGGATGCCGGTCGCGCGCGATACCACCTCGGCGATTTCCTCGGCGCCGACCTGGGTGCGAAGAAGCTTCGCCCTGGCCGATTTGCTTGCGCCGGTCTCTGCCTGCTTCAGTTGCGCCTCGAGCTGCGGAATCCGGCCGTACTGGATCTCGCTCATTTTCTGCCAGTCGCCCTTGCGCCGCGCCTCCTCCATCGCGAGGCGCAGCTTTTCCAGTTGTTCCTTGATCTGCTGGCTTCCGGCGACCTGCGCTTTTTCGGCCTTCCAGATCTCGTCCAGGTCCGAGTAGTCCTTCTCGAGCCTTGCGATCTCCTCCTCGATCAGCGCCAGGCGCTTGCGCGAAGCCTCGTCGGCCTCCTTCTTCACTGCCTCGCGCTCGATGCGAAGCTGGATCAGCCGCCGGTCGAGCCGGTCCATCGCCTCGGGCTTGGAGTCGATCTCCATCTTGATCCGGGCGGCGGCCTCGTCCACGAGGTCGATCGCCTTGTCCGGCAGGAAGCGGTCGGTGATGTAGCGGTGCGAAAGCTCCGCTGCGGCGACGATCGCCGGATCGGTGATCTCGACGCCGTGGTGCAGCTCGTAGCGCTCCTGCAGCCCGCGCAGGATCGCGATGGTCGCCTCGACGCTGGGTTCGCCGACCAGCACCTTCTGGAAGCGCCGCTCGAGAGCGGCATCCTTCTCGAGGTACTTGCGGTACTCGTCCAGCGTGGTGGCGCCCACGCAATGCAGCTCGCCGCGCGCAAGCGCGGGCTTGAGCATGTTGCCGGCGTCGATCGCGCCTTCGGCCTTGCCCGCCCCGACCATCGTATGCAGCTCGTCGATGAATACGATGGTGTTGCCCTCGTCGCGCGCGAGTTCCTTGAGCACCGCCTTCAGCCGCTCCTCGAACTCGCCGCGGTATTTCGCCCCCGCAAGCAGCGCCGCCATGTCGAGCGCAAGCACGCGCTTGTGCTTGAGCGACTCCGGAACTTCGCCGTTGACGATGCGCTGCGCCAGCCCCTCGACGATCGCGGTCTTGCCGACGCCCGGCTCGCCGATCAGCACCGGGTTGTTCTTGGTGCGCCGCTGCAGGATCTGGATCACGCGCCGGATTTCGTCGTCGCGGCCGATCACCGGATCGAGCTTGCCCTGGCGCGCGCGCTCGGCAAGGTCGAGCGTGTACTTGGCGAGCGCCTGGCGCTGGGATTCGTCCGCCTGCGAGCCGACCGCCTGCCCGCCGCGCACCTGCTCGATCGCTTTTTCGAGCGCCTTGCGGTCCACGCCCGCCTGCTTGATGAGGCGTCCGCTCTCGCCCTTGTCGGCGCAGGCCGCGAGCAGGAACATCTCGGAGGCGATGTATTGATCGCCGCGCTTCTGCGCTTCCTTGTCGGCGACGTTGAGCAGGCTGGAAAGGTCGCGCGACAGGTGCACCTCGCCCGGTGCCCCTTCCACCTTCGGCAGCCGCGCGATCGCTTGTTGCAGGGACTGCCTGAGCGCGGCCGAATTTCCGCCGGCCTTGGCGATGAGCGAGGCGGCGGAGCCGTCCTCCTGCGCGAGCAGCGCCGCGAGCAGGTGCTGCGGCTCGATGAACTGCTGGTCCTGGCCCACGGCGATGCTCTGGGCCTCTGCAAGGGCCTCCTGCAGCCGGGTCGTGAACTTGTCGAAGCGCATGGCGTTATCCGGTTGATCCGACGCAATAATCTGCCGTTTCAGATGGGGGCATTCGGAGCGACTTCAAGCAGGGCTTGCAGCCACCGCGTGCAACCCTCATCTTGAGGGTGTTTGCAGGCCTCGCCCGCGCAATGGAAAAACGCACCCAGTTCAATCTCGGCTACTTCCTGTTCGCCCTCATGATGGTGCTCGCCCTGCAGCACTGGTGGACGCAGGCGCAGCAGGTCGAGATTCTGCCGTACAGCGAATTCGAAAAGCTGCTGCAGCAGAACCGGATCGACGAAGTCGTGATTTCCGAGCAGCGCATCACCGGCCGGCTCAAATCGCCCGAGGGCGGCAAGACGGTGGCGGTGGCGAACCTGGTGAGCCCCGATCTCGCCGAGCGCCTCGACAAGTACGGCGTCAAGTACACGCGCGTGTACGAAAGCACCTGGTTGCGCGACCTCCTGTCCTGGATCGTGCCTGCACTGGTCTTCTTCGGCGTCTGGTACTTCCTCATCCGACGCGTCGCCGGCCAGCAGGGGCTGGGCGGCTTCATGAGCATCGGCAAGAGCCGCGCCAAGGTGTACGTCGAGAAACAGACCGGCGTCAGCTTCGACGATGTCGCCGGAGTGGAAGAATCGAAGGAAGAGCTGAAGGAAATCGTCGAGTTCCTCAAGGACCCGCACCGGTACGGCCGGCTGGGCGCGCGCATTCCGAAAGGCGTGCTGCTGGTGGGACCGCCCGGTACCGGAAAGACGCTGCTTGCGCGCGCGGTGGCGGGCGAAGCGGGCGTGCCGTTCTTTTCGATCTCGGGGTCGGAATTCGTAGAGATGTTCGTCGGCGTGGGTGCGGCGCGGGTGCGCGACCTCTTCGAGCAGGCGCGCCAGAAGGCGCCGGCGATCATCTTCATCGACGAACTCGATTCGCTCGGGCGCGCGCGCGGCAGCTTCGGCCTGGGCGGCCACGACGAAAAGGAACAGACGCTGAACCAGCTTCTCGCCGAACTCGACGGCTTCGACCCCTCGACCGGCGTGGTGCTGCTCGCGGCGACCAACCGGCCCGAGATCCTCGACCCCGCGCTGCTGCGCGCCGGGCGTTTCGACCGCCAGGTACTGGTCGATCGCCCCGACAAGAAGGGCCGCATCCAGATCCTCGAGGTGCACGTGAAGAAAATCCGGCTCGCGCCCGAGGTCGAGCTGGAGCAGGTCGCCGCGCTCACGCCGGGCTTTTCGGGCGCGGATCTGGCCAACCTCGTCAACGAGGCGGCGCTCCTTGCCACGCGCCGCGCCGCGGACGCGGTGACGCTGGAGGACTTTACGCACGCGGTCGAGCGCATCGTCGCCGGCCTGGAAAAGAAGAACCGGGTGCTGAACAAGACCGAGCGGCGCGTCATCGCGTACCACGAAATGGGGCACGCGCTGGTCGCGATGTCGCTGCCCGGTTCGGACCCGGTGCACAAGATCTCGATCATCCCGCGCGGCGTCGGCGCGCTCGGCTACACCATCCAGCGCCCGACCGAGGACCGCTTCCTGATGACCCGCGAGGAACTGGAAAACAAGATGGCGGTGCTGCTCGGCGGCCGGGCGGCGGAAGAAATCGTCTTCGGCCACCTCTCGACCGGCGCCGCCGACGACCTTGCCAAGGTGACCGGGATCGCGCGCTCGATGGCCATGCGCTACGGCATGGTGAAGGGCCTCGGCCAGATCGCCTACGAGGAGGAGCGGCCGCCCTTTCTCGCGGTGCCGATGCCCGCGGCGCGCGAACACAGCGAAGAGACCGCGCGCGAGATCGATCTCGCGGTGCGCGAGATCGTGAAAGGCTCCTACGACAAGGCGGTGGCGATCCTCGGCCGCGAGCGCGAAGTGCTCGAGCGCGGCGCGCAGCGGCTGCTCGAAAAGGAAACGCTCGCCGAGGCCGAACTCGCTGAGCTGCGTCCGGGCCTGGCCAAGGCGGGTTGACGCAGAATCTTTTTCGGCAATCCCGCCTGCTTTAACACTGCATTTGCGGTGTGACGGGAGTTGATTTTGGAACCTCTGCTTAGTATATCAACTCCGGCTGGGCCGGCCGATGAGCAAGAGTAACGCAATCAGGGAGAATCCCGCGCCGGCGTAGAACGTCACCGCCGCGCCGAATACGTCCCAGAGCAGGCCGGCGAGCACGCTCGCGATCAGCATGCCAATGCCGCTCGCGAGATTGAAAAAACCGAACGCGGTACCGCGTAGATGCGCCGGCGCGGTGTCGGCCACCATGGTCGCGAGCAGCCCTTGCGTCAAGCCCATGTGCAATCCCCAGATCGCCACGCCCGCGGCGACCGCCGCCAGCTCCTGCGCATGCGCGAGGAGCAGATCGGCTGCGATCAACGCTGCGAGGCCCCACGCCAGCAGTGTGCGATGGCTCATCCGGTCGGCGAGCCTGCCCGCCGGGTACGCCGATAGCGCGTACACGACGTTCATGACCACGAGAACCAAGGGCGCGAAGGCGTCCGGCAGGCCCTGTTGCTGCGCGCGCAGAATGAGGAACGCTTCGCTGAATCGCGCGAGCGTGAAGACTGCACCGGCGACGACGACAAACCAGTAGGCGCTCCGCAACTCCGCCAGCGTCTGCCATTGAATCGGATTCGCTGGTCGAGGGCGAGCCACGCTTCCGGCCGGCTCTTCGACGCCGAAAAGCAACAGCAGCACTGCCAGCACGGCCGGAATGGCCGCGAACCAGAACACGGCCCGGAAATCACCTGCCCACAGCATCATCAGCCCGATCGCGAGCAACGGGCCGAGAAACGCGCCCACGGTATCCAGCGACTGGCGCAGGCCGAACGCCGCGCCGCGGATCTCGGCCGGCGCGAGATCGGCGACCAGCGCATCGCGCGGCGCGCCGCGCATTCCCTTGCCGATCCGGTCCATGAAGCGCGCGGCGAGAACCCAGTTCACCGAGAGCGCGAGCGCGAAGAGCGGCTTCGAAGCCGCCCCGAGCCCGTAGCCGAGCACCGCGAGCGCCTTGCGCTTTCCCAGCCAGTCGCTGAGCGCGCCGGAGAATACTTTCACGATCAACGCGGTCGACTCGGCAATACCCTCGACGATGCCGACCGCAAGCGCGCTCGCGCCGAGCGCCGTGACCATGAACACCGGCAGCAGGCTGTGGATCAGCTCGGAGGCGACGTCCATGAACAGGCTCACGAAGCCGAGCACCCAGATGCTGCGCGGAATGATCGGCGAGGACGTCAAGAGCGCAGCGAAGCAATCAGTCGCAAGGGGTGATGCAGAGCATCCAGCGCATCGACGATGCCGGGCATTACGAGATCTGCCGCCGCCACCGCCTCCCGCGAGGCGCCTTCCTGCTGCAGCACTGCGACGCCGAGCGCCGCGGCTTTCAGCATCAGGCAATCGTTGCGACCGTTGCCGACGCAGGCGGTTCTCGCAGCCCCCAGGCGCTTCACGTAGGCCGCCTTTGCGCGGTCTTGCCGTTCCGCCGGCAGAATCGAAACGGTGCAAGGAAGATTTGCGAGCGTCGCGCGAGCCGTTCCGAAGGTATCAGCGGTCAAGACGTGCAGCGCCAGGGTGCGCGACAGCAGCCTGATCCGCCGCGCCACGCCGGGGATGAGCCCGCCGTCGACCGCCAACGTTCCATTGAAATCGAGGACGAGATGATCGATTCGCAACGCTCCGAAACCTGGTATATCGAGCTTCAGCATCGCGTTCCCCATGAGCCATCCGCCATCAAGCATCACATGCACCCGGAAAAACGGCAAATCGCCTCTTTCCACGGCGATGCTGCAGTGATTGCGCGGTCGAGGCCCCGTGCGTTCTGCGTCAAGCCGGCCAAGTCCAGCTCCAGCGAATCGAGTTTCGCCGCATGGGCCTTCGTCAAAGCATCCCGTACCATGCCTGCGGGGGCAATCACGCGCGCGAGCGCAAAGTGCTTCATGCACAATCCGAACTCGCGTTCGAACGCCTCCCGGTGACGCTTTTCGCGCATCCGCTCAAGTACCTCGCCGATGGCGCGGTCGCGCGCCACGGAGACGCGTTCGCACGCGAAACAGCGCGGCATTCTCGTAATCGCATTCCGTTGCTGTCCGAGGAGATACGCCGGGTTCTTGCGCTTGAACCAGACGCTGCGCGCTTCGGCCTCGAGCCGGCGGTCCTCCTGCTCCAGTTTCGCGGCCGCGCGGCGCAGTGTCCGAAGAGCGGCCTCAAGTGCGTGCCGCGTGGCGCGTACAGCTACGTCGCCGTCGCCGAATAGATTGCACGCCCAGACGTGCTCGGGACAGGTGGCAAGCAATACCGCCGGGGCGGCGTCGATCTGGATACTCTCGCGAAGGGCCTCGATCCAACGGAAGAACGCCCGCCTCATCGCAAGGCAGACCGTGCAGCCCGCATCCTCGACCTGCAGCGCAGCGCTCTTCAGCAGGAAAGCGGAGGTCGCGTCAGGGTAGCCGGCGACGAGACGGGTCGCTGCGAGCATCGCAGAGGGTCCTCCGGGGTCCAGAGTCCTGGTCACTCTCGACAGCAATTCGATTTCCATCGCGGCCCACGACAGCAAGTCCTTCTTTTCTGAGACGCCGATCAGAGAAACAAAATGCGGCAGGCATAGGGAACGTTTCGGTTGCGCTGGATCCCGCCCCGATGTGCGCAGGAATGCGGCGTGCCGAAGGAGCAATCCGGTGAGACGCCGCTCGGCATAGCGGCACGCGGGACAGGCATTCGCGGCAGCGAAGAGGACCGCGAGCAACCGATCCTCCTTGCCCGGTCCGGCATCCAGCAGCATGCGGGTTCTGAGGATCGCGTGGCGCATCACGGCGCCGATCTCCGCGCCGTGCTCATCGAGGCCCGCGACGAATGCGGCGTGTGCGGGACAAAACCCGAGCGCGTCGGCAATCGCCTCGGCGTTGGCCTCGCGCCGCTCCGAGTTGCAAAGCACCGTTCGCGCGTAGCGCGCGGTCGTACCGTGCATGGCGGCGCACAGGGCGCAGGCTTTCGGGGCAGATGCGTCCGCGTCGGCGGACCGCGCACCCAAGGTTTCAGCCCTTGCCACGGAGCGGCTCCTCATAGAACTCCGAGCAGCGTGTTCCAGCCGCCGCACCATCCGACGGCGCCAACCAGCGCGGCGCGATCCTCGGCGCTATCGGTCCCGCGTCGCTCCCAGCGGAGGGAGACGCTGTATCGCTTGACGTGCGCCGCAATCCGCGCGACCAGCGCGCGATGCTGCGCAAGCCCGGTTGCCGGATTCCGCTCGAGATCCTCAAGCAGGTGAATCCGGCAGCGCGCAGCCGCCGCAATGCAGGCGCAGCGGCCGCACACCGTGGGGCGCCAGTGCCGTTCCGATTCCGCCATGAAGGAGCGGAATCGGGAAAGGTCTCGCCCCTCGGCGACGCGCTCGTCGGAAATAAATCCCCCCGCGGAATTCGGCCCTAGCTGAAGCTCGCACATCAAGCAGGGACCGCGCACACGCAGCCTGCGAGCGAGACGCGGACCGGCGAGAGGCCCCGCCATCTCGAATGCGCGCACAGCGCGATCCATGAGATCTGCGTAGAGAATCGCCGGACCGTGCAGATAGCAGTGACGGAACGCCGCCTCCGTCGACAGCGCGGCGACGCTGTGTCGTTCGCACATGCCCCACGCGCGCCGCAACCGGAGCCGCGTCTCGAGCTCCATGATGCTGCCCTGGATGAACCACCAGAGAACATGCACCTCGCCCGGCGAGAGCGGCGCCTCCGGCGAGCGGACCTCCACGTCAGGCATCATCGGCGATCACGGGCGGCTCCCTATGAGGCTGCCGCGAGAATCAGGAAGGCGAGGAGCGTGAGCAGCACGTAACCGACGTAGGCATTGATGCGCCCGTGATGCATTCGCGCAGCCGTGTGCGCGATCCAAAAGACCGCTGCCGCGGCGGGCGTCGCGACATAGCGGTCGATCACGTGCACGTCGTGCCGCGTCCGGCGAATCGCGGTGCGGAAATGTTCGGCGACGGTTTCCTTCGTATCCTCGACCGTCAGGGGACGCAGCACGGCGTCGAAAACCACGCGCACGGGATTGGAGAACCCCGTCGCGGTGTAGGTCATCTCGGGCAGCAGGCGGCGCAGCCCGCCATCCCAGCGCTCGCGCCTCGCGACCCGGCGCTTGCGCGTAAGCCAGCGCACGATGCCGGCGGCGAGGACAAGCAGCGCCGCAAGCGCAAGGAACCCGTACGTCGTCGACATGGCAAAAACGACCGGATTTTTTTCTCCGCCGCGGTGGAGCATCACCAGGCCGGGCCCCGGCGCAACGCTCTCGCCCGTCCGGGCGCCTAGCTCCTGGAATTCCGCCCGGAATTCCGCCGGCAGCGCGGAATGTCCGGGACTTCCGGCAAAAAACGGCGGCACCAGCGCTTCGGCCGCTGAAGCTTGTGCAACAGGCTCCACGGCGCGGTCGATGGCGGAGGTCACGTAAGCGGGAAGCACGCCGAGCAGCAGGCACAACGTCGCAAGCATCCCCATCGACACCAGCATCGAGCGGCCCGCTTCGCCCGCTTCGGCCGCCTGGCGCGAGCGGCTCGTTCCCAGGAATCCCATGGCAAAGGCCTTGACGAAGCAGGTCACGGCAAGCGCGGCAGTGAGAGCGAGCACGGCGCCGCTCAGGACGAATGCCAGCTTGACCGCGCTTGAAGAGAGCTCGACGCTGCGCAGAAGCGCTTGCAGCGTGAGCCATTCGCTCGCAAACCCGTTGAACGGCGGAAGCGCGGAGATGGAAAGCGCACCGACAAGGAAGAATAATGCCGTCCACGGGAGCCGGCGGATCAGCCCGCCAAGCCGGTCGAGGTCGCGCGTCCCGGCCTTCGAATCGACCACCGCAGCGCCGAGGAAAAGCAGCGCCTTGTAGATCGAATGATTGATCATGTGATAGAACGCTGCCAGGAGCGCGATCGCGCCCAACGAATGCTGCGCGGACGCGATGAATACCAGCCCGGCGCCGAGCGCCGCCGTGACGATGCCCAGGTTCTCGATCGAGCTGTGGGCGAGCATCGCCTTCAGATCGTTCTCGGTGGTTGCGTAGAGGATGCCAAGGAACGCCGAGACCGTTCCGACCGCCAGGACGATCAAACCCGGAGCAGGCGAGGCGGGCGCAAGGATGGCCAGATTGACGCGCGCGATGCCGTAAATGCCGAGGTTGAGGATGACCCCGGAAAGAATCGCCGAAACATTGCCCGGCGCGACGGGATGCGCGCGCGGCAGCCACGAATTGAACGGCACGAGACCCGCCTTCACGCCGAAGCCGAAAAATGACAGCAGAAACACCATCCAGCGCTGGGCCTCGCCCAGCGCGCCTGCAGATTGCGTGATCGCCGCAAAATCGAGCGCCGAGCCGGCGCTCGCCAGCACGAGCAAAGCGAGCGCCGAAGCCAGCGTTCCGCCTTCACCCATCGCCAGCATCAGATAGCCGGCCCGGGTGTGCTCTTCTTCCTCGTGCTCGTAGTTGACGAGCAGATAGCTGAGGATCGCCATGCCTTCCCAGGCGAGCAGGAAGAGCAGCACGTCGCCGGCCGCGAGGATCAGGGCGATGAAGAAAAAGAGCCCCAGGTACATCACGCTGAACGCCCTCAGGCTGTAGCGGCCCGCATAGCGGCGCATGTAGCCGGCCGTGAAGATCGAGACCGGGAAATAGACCAGCGCGCTGACGATCAGGAAGAGCCCCGAGAGGCGGTCGACCGATACGCGCAGCGGCCCGAGCCCCGGCACGGTCCACAGCTCGGCCTCGAATGCGGCGCCACCGAAGAGCGCCTCAGCGCCGGCGACGAGCAGCGCGAGCGAGGCCGCGGCCGCGATGCCCGCGAGCATTTCAGGATTGCGGCGATCCGGAACGATCGGCGCAAGCGCCATGCCCGCAGCGCACAGCAGGCAAAAAATCGCGAGCGGCGTTCCCATTTCCAGCATCACTTTTTTCTTCCGGCGGCCACGAGCAAGCCATGCAGGATCGCGAGCGGCGGCGGCGGGTTGCCCGGGACTTCGATGTCGACCGGAATCGCCTCGGACACTCCGGCCCCGGCCATGAAACTCGGTCCGAACACGCCGCCCGAGAGCGCGCAGGCGCCGACCGCCATGACGCATTTCGGCGCCGGCATCGCGTCGTAGGCTTTGCGCAGCGGCACGCGCATCTGGTCGGTCACCGGGCCGACCACGAGCAGCACGTCGGCCTGCCGCGGCGTTGGCGTGATGAAAAATCCGAGGCGGTGCATGTTGTAGTAGGGATTGTTGAGCTGCCGCACCTCGTTCAGGCAGGCGCCGCAATCGCCGGCGTCCACCACCAGGACGTGAATCGAGCGCTCGAATGCGGGATCGAGCACCGTGCCGCCCGGCTTGATCGTGGCGCGCTCGAAATCCCGTTCCCAGTTCATCGGTGTTTCCGTTTCCCGGACGCAGCGGTAGCAGTGCACGCAGCGCCGATAATCGACTTCCACCCGCTCGCCGATGTCGCGCAGGGCCGATGTCGGGCAGCGGGCCGCCAGGGCGCGTGCTTCCGTTTCCGGGCGCCGCGTCATCACTGGAAATCCGGGAGATACTCCCGCGCAGTCCTCGGCGCCCGCGGGGTAGGCCGTGCTCTTGATGCCGGTCTTGAGGCCTCTCAGGATCCACTGGCTCATGGCGGCCCTCCTAGCGGTCGTTCTCGGCGGGCGAGAGTCCGAAGCTCGCCAAGATGATCGGAAAATCCTGGAAAGCGAATTTTTCGACGGCGAAGTGAAACCCGCGCCAGTTGATGAACGAGGGCGTGACAATCCGGTAGCGCTCGACCGTGCCGCCCTCTGCGACCCGCAACCAGTGAAAGCTCGCGCCGCGCGGGGCTTCGACCCAGCCGAGGGCTCCCCCGCCGGAAATGTCCGCGGGGGCGGCGCGCGCCGCACCGGGCGGGATGGCCGCCGCGGCCTGGTTCATGATGCGCAGCGACTGCCTCGCTTCGGCGAACAGAACTCTGAGCCGCGCATAACCGTCGCCTTCCGATTCACTGGGCACATCGAACTGGAATGCTTCATACCCGGAGTACGGCTGCGCCTTGCGAAGGTCGCGGGCGAGGCCGCAGCCGCGGGCGATCGGCCCTACGAGGCTGAAGCGGCGCGCATCGACGTGTGCCACCATGCCCACTTCCTCCAGGCGGTCGAGGAAACTGCTGGAATCGCGCAGCATCGCTTCGAGCCGATCGAGCTTGTTGCCGACCTCCCGCGCATCGGCAACGCAGTTGCCGCACATGCCGTCCCGAAAATCCCGCGTCAGGCCGCCGATTGCCGCCAGGCCGAAGAGATAGCGATGGCCGCAGAAATTTCCTGTAATTCTCAGCAAGTCCTCCTCCAGGATCGCCGCCTGGCTCATCGCGACGACGAGGCCCGTCGACTCGCAAATCTCCTGGATGGCGCCCGCATGGTGGCGCAGCCGCTCGAGCTCCGCCAGCAGCACGCGCAGCACGCGCGCCCGCGGAGGAACTTCGAGGCTTGCGATCCTTTCGGCCGCCTGGCAAAAGGCCAGCGCGTGCGCGAACGCAGTGGTCGCGCTGAAGCGCTCCGCGAGCAGCAGTACAGCGTCCACGGACCGTCCCTCGGCGATTTTTTCGATCGCGCGGTAGTTGTAAAAAAGCCTGGACGAGGCGTGGATGACGTCCTCGCCGACGGTTTCCAGTTGGAAATGCACCGACTCGGTGACACCGGAAAACACCGGCCCGATCGGCATCACGAAGGCGCCGGGCGCATGCACGAGGCGGCGCGGCCGCCAGTCCGGGTCCGGCTCGCGTTTGCCCACCGGTTTTGCCGCATCGAAGCCCTTGCGCATCGGGCACACGTTTTCCTGCCAGGCATCGTTGTGCAGGATGAAATCGCCGAGATACGGATGGCCCGCGAACTTCAGGCCGAACAGATCCTCGGCCTCGCGCTCGTGCCAGTCCGCGGCGGGCACCCGCGCGCTGATGCTCGGGAACGCCGTGTCGGAAAGGGGGCCGCGCTGCACGACATGGATCCAGCCCGGGACGTCGGAGGCGTAGAAGACATAGCGCAGCTCCCACCCCGCCGCGCGCTCCTCCACGATCAGCCCGCCGAAGCCGCAGTCCGCCTCGGCGTGCAGCCAGGCGCAGATTTCGACGAGTTCTTCCTTTGCGCATTCGATTTCCCCGGGCGTGTCCTCGGCGCGGACGCG
>Ga0114945_10000360_pt1 | contig 29117 bp, 29 predicted proteins | sample OV2TP3_FD_87194 | JGI IMG/M metagenome (GOLD analysis project Ga0114945, IMG submission 87194) | Hot spring microbial communities from Beatty, Nevada to study Microbial Dark Matter (Phase II) - OV2 TP3 | ecosystem: Environmental > Aquatic > Thermal springs > Hot (42-90C) | place: USA: Beatty...
GGAGCTGGATCGCCTGGCGAAGTCGCTTTCCTGGTGGGACGGCGGCGCGGTGCTTGCCGAGCGGCTGCGCGATGCGGGCCTGGATCCGCAGGGCCCGGCGACCGTGCGCCTGCTCGCGCTCGCCGCGCAGCTGATCGGCTTTCCGCGGCACCTGTCGCAGCACGTCGGCGGCTTCGTCATTTCGCGCGGGCCGCTCGCGGAACTCGTGCCGCTCGAGAACGCGGCGATGCCCGAGCGCACCGTCATCCAGTGGGACAAGGACGACCTCGAGGCGCTCGGCCTGCTCAAGGTGGACGTGCTGGCGCTGGGGATGCTTTCCGCGATCCGGCGCGGCCTGGAATTCATCGGCATGAAGATGCAGGACGTTCCCGCCGAGGACCCGGCGGTCTACGAGATGATCCGCGGGGCCGACACGGTCGGCGTGTTCCAGATCGAGTCGCGCGCGCAGATGTCGATGCTGCCGCGCCTGAGGCCGGAGAATTTCTACGACCTGGTGATCGAGGTGGCGATCGTGCGCCCCGGGCCGATCCAGGGCGGTATGGTGCACCCCTACCTGCGGCGCAGGCAGGGGCTCGAGCCGGTGACCTATCCGAGCGCGCAGGTGAAGCAGGTGCTCGAGCGCACGCTCGGCGTGCCGATTTTCCAGGAGCAGGTGATGCAGCTCGCGATGGTTGCCGCCGGCTTCACGCCGGGCGAGGCCGACCGGCTGCGCCGTTCCATGGCCGCCTGGAAGCGCAAGGGCGGTCTCGAGCACTTCGAGGCGCGCCTCGTCCGCGGCATGCTCGAGCGCGGCTACCGGCGCGAGTTCGCCGAGGGCATCTACCGGCAGATCCTCGGCTTCGGCGAGTACGGCTTCCCCGAGTCGCACTCGGCGAGCTTCGCGCTGCTGGTGTACGTCTCGGCGTGGCTCAAGCGCCATCACCCGGCGGCGTTCTGCGCCGCGCTGCTCAACAGCCAGCCGATGGGCTTCTACGCGCCGGCGCAACTGGTGCAGGATGCACGGCGCCACGGCGTCGAGGTGCGCGCGGCCGATGCGACCGCGAGCGAATGGGATTGCACGCTGGAGGGAGGTGCGGTGAGGCTCGGATTGCGAATGATCGGCGGCCTGTCCGAAGCCGCCGCGCGGCGGATCGTGGCGGCGCGCGCAGCGCAACCGTTCGCCTCGGTTGCGGATCTTGCGCAGCGCGCGGCATTGAACCGCAAGGACCTGAAATGCCTGGCGGAGGCGGGCGCGCTCGCGGCGCTCGCCGGCCACCGGCGCCTCGCGCGCTGGGCCGCCGCGGGCATCGAGAGCGGCAGCGGGCCGCTCGCGGCCGGGCAGCGAGCGGAAACGCCGGTCTCGTTTGCGGCTCCTGCCGAAGGCGAGGAAATCGTCGCCGATTACGCGAGCCTCGGCCTCACCCTCGGCCGGCATCCGCTCGCGCTGCTGCGCCACCGTCTCGAACGCCTCGGGCTCGCGAGCGCCGCCGCGTTGCACCTGCGGCTTCACGGCAGCAGGGCGTGCGCCGCGGGGCTGGTGACCTGCCGGCAGCGCCCCGACACGGCGAGCGGAGTCGTGTTCGTCACGCTCGAGGACGAGACCGGCACGATCAACGTGGTCGTCTGGCGCGATCTCGCCGAACGGCAGCGCAGGGAACTGCTCGGCGCGCGCCTGCTCGGCGTGCAGGGAACGATCGAGCGCGACGGCGAAGTGGTCCATCTGGTGGCGCGGCAGCTGCGCGACCACAGCGCGCTGCTCGAGGCGCTGCTCGGGCGCCTGCACGCGCGCTCGCGCGATTTTCACTGATTCCGGAACGACTCCTTATAATGGCTCCTTCCGGTGCGCCTGCGAACTCGAAATGCCGGAGAACGCGTACACAGTCACCGTCGCCAAAGACCTCGAAGACCTGATCCCCGAATTCGTCGAGAACCGGCGCCGGGAGCTCGAGTCTCTGCGCGCCGCGCTCGCCGCGGGCGCCTTCGAGCGCCTGCGGCAGCTCGGGCACCGCATGCGCGGGGTGGGGAACTCGTTCGGATTCGAGCGCGTCTCGTCGCTCGGCGGCCAGATCGAAGAGGGCGCCACCCGCGCCAACCGCGGCGAACTCGAAGCCCGCATTGCCGAGTATGCCGACTACCTTTCGCGCGTCAGGATCGTCTATGAATGAAGCGGGCGCGGCGCGGCGCGCACAACCGGAATTCCGCGTGCTGATCGTGGACGACGACCCCGATATGGTGGCGTACCTTGCGCACCTGCTGAAAGCCGAAGGGCTGGACGTCGAGGCCGCCTACGATGGCCGTCAGGCGCTCGCCCTGATCGCGGACCGGGCGCCGGACCTGGTCCTGCTCGACGTCGTGCTGCCCGGGATGAGCGGATTCGACATCTGCCGGCGGCTGAAGGCCGACGAGGCGACCGCGCTGATTCCGGTGGTGCTCATCACCGCGCTCGAGGACAGCGAGAACCGGGTACGCGGGATCGAGGCCGGCGCCGACGATTTCCTGTCCAAGCCGGCGAAACGCGAGGAGCTCGTTGCCCGCATCGGCACGCTGCGCCGGCTGCACGAGATGCGCAAGGAACTCGAGGAGCGCAGGCTCGCCGCGGAGATCCAGCGCAAGGAGGCGATCCGCCGGGCGTTCTCGCGCTACATCTCGCCGCGCCTCACGGAAAAAGTGCTCAGCGAGAGCCAGAACGAGGCCGACGTGTTCCGCGACCTGAGCGATCGCGCCGCCGTGGTGGCGTTGTTCGCCGACCTGCGCGGATTCACCCATCTCGCCGAGACGGTCCCCGTGTTTCGCGTGGTGCCGATGATGAACGAGTTCTTCGCCGAGCTGGCGGTCGCCGCGCACGCCAACGAGGGCACGATCTTCAGCATGGCCGGCGACAGCCTGCTGGTCGGGTTCAACGTGCCGGTGGCGCAACCGGACGCCGCCGAACGCGCGCTCGCCACGGCGCGGGCCATGGTCCGGCGCTTCCAGCCGATCGCACGGCGCTGGAAGGCCGACTTCGGGCTGACGGTGGGCATCGGCATCGGGATCGAGGCCGGCGAAGTGGTGGTCGGCAACGTCGGATCGCCGTCGTTCATGAGCTACACGATCATCGGCGATCCGGTGAACGTCGCCGCACGGCTCATGCAGATGGCCTCGACGAACGAGATCCTGATCGGTCCGCGCGCGATGCAGGCGCTTCAGGCCGTGCTCGGGCAGGCGAACGGCTACGACCGGCGCGAACTGGCACTGCGCGGCAAGGCCGGGCGGGTGGAGGCGTTTGCCGTGCGGGTGGCTGCCGCGTGAGGCGGGACCGGTGAAGAGCAAGGTCGCGGTCACGGATCTGCAGTTCGGCATGTACGTGTTCGAGCTCGACCGGCCGTGGACCGAGACGCCGTTCATGTTCCAGGGCTTTCACGTGCGCACGCAGCAGCAGATCGACATGCTGAAAAAGTACTGCGAGTTCGTCTACGTGGACGCCGAGCGAAGCTATCCGGATCCGGAACGCCTGCCGCCCGCGCCCGCGCCGGCAGCGGCGCGGCGCCCCGAGGGACCGCTCCCGGGCACGCGCCGCGTCGCGCATGTCGAGCAGGTGGCGGTGGAGGCGGAGTTCGAGCCGGCGCGCCAGGCGCGGGTGGCCGCCGAAAGCGTGGTCGCGGATGCGTTCACCGCCGTCAAGGCGGGCCAGGCGCTCGATGCGCCGACGATCAAGCATGCGGTCACCAACATGTCCGAGAGCATCATGCGCAATCCGGACGCGCTGATGCTGTTCTCGGCGCTCAAGGAACGCGGCGGCTACTTCCTCGATCGCGCGATGAACTGCTCGATCTACATGATCACCTTCAGCCGCTTCCTCGGCATGGAGCAGCCCGATATCGAGCGTGCCGGCGTGGTGGGCCTGCTGCAGGACGTGGGCATGCTGCAGATGCCGGAATCCATGGTGCGGAAGCCCGGGCCGCTGACCCCGGAGGAGATCCGGCTCGTGCGCACGCATGTCGCGCGCGGTTCGGAAGCGATCGTCTCCTCCGGAATCTCGGCCGACGTGGCGGAAATCACCGCGCAGCACCACGAGCGCGAGGACGGCAGCGGTTATCTGAAGGGACTGCAGGGCTCCGAGATGCACGCCATCGGCGCCTGCGCGGGGGTGGTGGACACGTTCTGCGCCATGACCACCAAGAGGCCCTATGCCGAGGCGATTTCGCCCTCCAACGTGCTCGGAATCATGCACAAGTGGAAGGACAAGACGTTCAACGCTTGGCTGATCGAGGAGTTCATCCGCTGCATCGGCATCTTTCCGGTGGGCAGCGCGGTCGAGCTCAACAGCGGCGAAATCGGGATCGTGATCTCGCAGAACACGGTCCGCCGCCTGCAGCCGCGGGTGCTGGTGGTGCGCGATGCGAACGGCAATCCGATGCAGCCGCACAAGCTGCTCGACCTGTCGCGTTCGCCCAAGTGGAGCGGCGACGAGATCTACCGGATCCGGCGCACGCTGGAATACGGCCGCGCCGACGTGAAGGCGCAGGAAATGTTTCTGTAGGCGGCCCGTTCGCAGCGGCGGGTCAGGGCAGGGCGTTCCAGATCGCGCGCAGCTGCCCGGGAAGGTCCTTGGGGACGAACGGCTTGGAGATGGTGCCGGCCGCGCCGAGCGCCTTCAGCTCGGCGAGTTCGCGCTCCGACGCCTTGGCGGTGATGAAAACCACCGGCAGCGCGGCGGTGGCCGGCTCGGCGCGCATTTGGCGAAACAGCGTCGGACCGTCGATGCCCGGCATCATCCAGTCGAGCATCACCAGGTCGGGCCTGGTGGCGATCATGCGCTCGATCGCCTGCGCCGGGTCGCCGACGATGTCCACGGTCATCTTGCCGATGCGCTCGAGCGACAGCCGCACGATGCGCTGGATGTCTTCGTCGTCCTCGACGTAGCAGATGCGATTCAGGGGCCGCGCCGGCACGGGTCGCTCGCGTCACTCCGCCGCCGAGGGCGCTTGCGCGCGCGCCGGCAGCTCGAAACGGAACGAGGTGCCGCCGCCCGGGCGGTCGGCGTACGAGATCTCGCCTTCCATCATCTCGATCAGGCGCTTGCAGATGGCAAGGCCGAGCCCGGTGCCCCCCTTCTGGCGCGTCAGGGCGGAGTCCGCCTGCGCAAAGCGGCCGAAGATGCGGCTGCGGAACTCCTCGGGGATGCCCGGGCCGCGATCTTCCACGCACACCACGGCACGCGACGCCTCGCACGCGGCGCGCACCTCGACTTCGGCCCCTTCGGGGGAGAATTTCGCCGCGTTCGAGATCAGGTTGGTCATGACCTGCTGCAGGCGCTTGCGGTCCGCGCGCACGATGACCCTGGGGGGATCGGAGCAAAGCGCAAGGCGAACCCCGAAGCGCTCGGCGTAGGTCCGGTTCAGGTCGATCGATTCGCGGATCAGCTCGTCGAGCGCGATGTCTTCGGGCTGCACCGACAGCCGGCCCGATTCGATCCGTTCGATGTCGAGCAGGTCGTTGATCAGGTCGAGCAGCCGCTGCGCGTTGCGCTCGGCGAGGTCGGTCATCTCGGCGGCATCCTTCGCCAGAGCGCCGAACATCCCCGAGTTGACGAGCTGCAGCGAGCCGATGATCGAGGTGAGGGGCGTTCTCAATTCGTGCGAAAGCGTGGAGGTGAACTCCTTCTTCAGCCGCTCGGCCTCGAGCTGCAGCGTGATGTCCCGGCACTGCACGATCACGGAGATCAGGTCGTTCGCGTCGTTGACCAGCGGCGTGAACGAGTATTCACAGGTGACCTCGAGGCCGTCGCGCCGCAGGCCGCGCGCCCGGATGCCGGCTTCGGGCTGCTTGCGCGCCACGAAGTCCGCCCACCAGCGCGCGTCGAGCGCCCGCTCGTCCCGCGGGATGAGCGCATCGAGCAGCTCGCGGCCGGCCAGTTCCGAGGCGGGGTAGCCGAACACGTTCTCGGCGGCCGGATTCATGTCGATGATGTTGCCGCCGCTGCTCAGCTCGAACACCGGGATCGGCGTCCGTTCGACGAACAGCGCGAGCTTGCGTCCCTGGGCGGAGATCTCGCGCTGCGCCTGGATCAGTTCCTCGATCTGGCTCTCGATCCGGCGGTTCAGCGCGGAGTAGTCCTCGGTGAGCTTGCCGTACGCCTTGCGCAGGCGGAAGCCCGCAACGAACACCAGGTTCAGGCGGTACGCGACGAGCACGGTCATCGCATAGAAGATCGGCAGCGCGACCGCGATTTCGATGAACAGGCGGCTGCCGAAGGTCGTCAGCGCATAGCTGAAGGGCACCACGATGCTGGCGGCATAAACCGCGTAGATCGGCCACGAGGCGGCGAATACCGGAATGCCTCCCGCCGTGACTCCGACGAGCAGCAATGACAGGAACACCTGCTCCTCGTTGGTGTGGGCACGAAAGAAGATCGCGGCCGCAAGCCCCCAGGCGACGCCGTTTGCCAGGGCGGCGATCGCGAGCCAGCGCAGCCATTTTGCGGCCTCGGTCGCGGTGCCCGCGGCGCGGCGGTAGGCGACATACAGCGCCGTGCTCGCGAGGAGGATCAGCAGCACGATGAACCACCAGGCGAGCACCACCTGATGAAAGCGCGGGTCCCACAGTTCGTAGGTCGCCAGCGCGCCGATGACGAGCGAAGTCGCGGCGCCGAACGGCACCTGGCCGTACAGATGCGCGACCTGGTCGGCGAGAACGTCGCCCGCGTCGGCCGTGCCGTTCAGTCGAATCCGGGTCGAGGAGGAAGCTTTATCCGTGGCGGAAGCGGCGTGGTTCATCGAGGGCCGCAAGGGGATCCTGCCGGCCATTATATCGGCGGCATCCCCGCGGGCCCGCGCGAGCGGCCGCTCAGAGGTTCTTGCCGTTGCGGATCACGCCGACGCCGAGCCCCTCGATCGCGAGTTCGTCGCGCCGCAGATCCAGTTCGATCGGCTCGAAGTCCGGATTTTCGGGCAGCAGTTGCACGACGTGCCCGCGGCGCCGGAAGCGCTTCACGGTCACCTCGTCGGCGAGCCGGGCAACCACCACCTGCCCGGAGCGCGCCTCGCGGCTGCGGTGCACGGCGAGCAGGTCGCCATCGAGTATCCCCGCGTCGCGCATCGACATCCCGCGCACGCGCAGCAGGTAGTCGGCGCGCGGCGTGAACAGATTCGGGTCGAGCTGGAAGCGCCCCTGGATATGCGCCTCGGCAAGGATCGGGCTGCCGGCGGCGACGCGGCCGACGACCGGAAGTTCCATCAACCGGCCGAGGCGCGCCGCAGGGCGCGAATCGAGCACCCGGATGCCGCGCGAGGCGCCCGACAGGATGTCGATCACGCCCTTCTTCTCCAGTGCGCGCAGGTGCTGCTCGGCGGCATTCACCGAGCGAAAGCCCATCGAGCGGGCGATCTCGGCGCGCGTGGGTGGAAAGCCGGACACTTCGGTGAGCTCGCGGACCAGCCGCAGGATTTCGGTCTGCCGTTCAGTGAGCGGTTCCATGGGCGGAAGCCTCCGGTACTGTGTCTACGTCCATATGTGGAATTATATCCAGTAGCGGCGCCGGCGCAAGCAAGCCCGGGCGCTGCAGCCGAGGACGCGCACCGCGGGGCCTGGCGGCAGCGGGCGGCGGCAGGAATTGCTACACTCGCGAGGAGAGACCGGAATTGCCGGGAACCTCCCTGCGCAGTCGAATGCGAATTGATTTCATCCGCGCGGCCTTGCCTGCGTTTGCGTCGCTCGCGCTGCTCTCGGCCTGCAGCGCCACCGAGCTGTGGCCCTTTGGCGGGGCGAAACGGCAGGAACTTTCCCGCACCCCCTCCAATGCGACCGAATACCAGTGCAACAACGGCAGGCGCCTGTACGTGCGCTATCTGGACAATGGCGCGGCGGCGTGGGTCATCTTTCCCGAGCGCGAATTCCGTCTCGACAAGGTCGCCTCCGCCGAGGGCGCGCGCTACAGCAACGGCGTCACCCTGCTCGAGACCAGCGGCAACGAGGCCAGGCTGCTCGACGGGCCTGCCGCCGCCTTTACCGGATGCAAGGCAGGCGGCGGCGGAAGCTGACCGCGAGCCGTTCGCGAATTCCCGCTCGCGGCGACCGATCGACGGGCCGCCGCGAACCTGTCAGCGATCGTCCGGCTCGATCAGCGTTGCGGACTCGTGGCGCGCGTTGTTGACGGCGCGGCGCACGCGGCGCACCGCGATCTCTTGGGGATCGCAGGGACGCAGCAAAGGCGCGGGGTCCGAATCGGGCCTGCAGTCGAGCCAGAGCGCGTAATCCTCCGGCCCGATGATCACCGGCATGCGGTCGTGGATCGGCCGCATCGCCGGATTGGCATCCGTGGTCACGATGACGCAGGTCTCGAGCGGCCCCTGCGGGCCGTTCCACCGCTCCCACAGTCCCGCGAGAGCGAGCAGCTCGCCGCGCGCGGGCCGGATGTAGTACGGCTGCCTGCCTCCGGCCTCCGCCTTCCATTCGTAAAAGCCGCTTGCCGGCACGAGGCAGCGGCGCCGGCGGTAGGCGTCGCGAAAAGCGGGCTTCTCGGCCACGCTCTCGGCGCGCGCATTGTTCAGCCGTGCGCCGATCGCCGGATCCTTCGACCAGCGCGGCACCAGGCCCCAGCGCGCCTGCGCCGCCGTGCGCGCACCGTCGGGCGCGCGCACGATCAGCACCTCGGTGCTCGGCGCGATGTTGTAGCGGGGCGGAAATCGCGGCACCGCGCTCAACCCGAACTGCAGGGCAATCACATCGGGGTGCGCGTGGAGCGCGTAGCGGCCGCACATGACGCATTATGGCCTTTCCCCCCCGCGCCGGACATGCGAAGCCGCGGCTTGCGTGGCGCGCGATCGATCGGCGGTTTTCGGCGCGCAGGTAGAATTCCCGCATGATCATCCGTTCGCTGCTCGACACCGACCTGTACAAGTTCACCATGATGCAGGTGGTGCTGCATCATTTCCCGGGCGCGCAGGTCGAGTACCAGTTCCGCTGCCGCACCGCGGGGATCAACCTGGCGCAATTCCTCGACGAGATCGCGGGCGAGGTGGCCGATCTGAGCGGGCTGCGCTTCGGCGAGGAGGAACTTGCCTACCTGCGCGGCCTGCGCTTCATGAAATCGGACTTCGTGGATTTTCTCGGCCTGTTCCAGTTCAACGAGAAGTACATCCGCGTCGCGCCCAAGCCCGGATCGCAGACCGAAATCGAGATCACGATCCACGGCCCCTGGCTGCACACGATCCTGTATGAAATCCCGGTGCTCGCGATCGTGTCGGAGGTGTATTTCCGGCGCACGCAGGCGCGGCCGGATTTCCGGGAAGGCTGGCGGCGGCTCAACGCGAAAATCGAGCTGGTGCGCGAAGTCGATCCCGCGCTCGAGTTCAAGATTTCGGATTTCGGCACCCGGCGCCGCTTCTCGCTCGCCTGGCACGAGGAGGTGATCTCCGCCCTCAAGCGCGAGCTGCCGCAGCATTTCGCGGGCACGTCGAACGTGTGGCTGGCGCTCAAGCACGGCGTCACCCCGCTCGGCACCATGGCGCACGAGTACATGCAGGCCTGCCAGGCGCTGGGGCCGCGGCTGCGCGATGCGCAGGTGTACGCGTTCGACAAGTGGGCGCAGGAATACCGCGGCGACCTCGGGATCGCGCTCTCGGACACCTACGGCCTGGACGCCTTCCTGCGCGATTTCGACATGTATTTCTGCAAGCTGTTCGACGGCGCGCGCCACGATTCCGGCGACCCGTTCGAGTGGGGCGAGCGGCTGATCGCGCATTACCGCAGGAACCGCGTCGATCCGCGCTCGAAGACCCTGATCTTCTCCGATCAGCTTTCGGTGCCGCTCGCGATCGAGATCGCGCGCCGCTTCCACGGCCGCGCCGTCACCTCGTTCGGCATCGGCACCAATCTCACCAACGACATCGGCTTCGAGCCGATCAACATCGTGATCAAGATGACCGAGTGCAACGGCCAGCCGGTCGCCAAGGTGTCCGACTCGCCGGGCAAGACGGTGAGCAAGGACGCCCGCTACCTCGCCTACCTGCGCCAGGTGTACGGGCTCGAGAAGGCGGCTACGGAATAAGGCCGCGCGCCGCCGACTCGCGCTGCAATAGCTCTCGGAAGGCGGGGTGCGCGATGCCGATCATCCGCCGCGCCCGTTCCCGCAGGCTGCAGCCGCGCAGGTCGGCGGCGCCGAATTCGGTCACGATGACTCCGGCTTCGCTGCGCGGCGTCGCCACGGGGCCGGACAGCGCCGAGACGATGCGCGAAGCCTTTGCGCCCACGCACGAAGGCAGGCAGAGCAGCGATACGCCGCCCGGCGAGTGATTGGCGGCATGGATGAAGTCGAGCGCGCCCCCCACGGCACCGACGTAACTGCCGTTTGCCACCTCGGCATTGACCTGCCCGGTCAGGTCCACTTCGACCGCGGAGTTGATCGCGACGAAGCGCTCGATCGCGGCGAGAACGCGCGGCGAATGGGTGTAGTCGGAGGACCGGAGCTGCACGCGCGGATTCTCGCGCGCGTAGTCGAAGAGTTTCTTCGTGCCGAGAAGCACGCCGCACACCGCCTCCGTGACCACACCGCGCTGCATCAGTCCGACCGCGCCGTCGCCGAGCGCGCCGGAATGGATGCGCAGTCCCTTGCGCCCGCTCAGGCTGGCGAGGATCGCGTCGGGCAGAGCGCCCAGCCCGAGTTCAAGCGTTGCGCGGTCGGGAATGAAGGCGGCGCAGTGCGCTGCAATCGCGCGCTCGGCCTCGCCGGGCGGACCATAGGGCAGGGGCACGGGCGGCCGCGAAACGGGCACCGACAAGGCGAAGTCCTCCTGCTTCAGCAGCCGCTCGCAGTGCGTCCAGGGAACCTGGTCGTTCACTTCAGCGACGATCGCCCGGCAGCACGCGAGCGCCGGCACGAGGTATTCGGCCGCGAGGCCGAGGCTGTGCTCGCCGCGCGCATTGGGCGGACTTACCTGCACGAGCACGACGTCCGCCGGAATCGCGCGCGCACCGATGAGCGCGCCGAGCTGCGAGTAGGGATGCGGATGAATGTCGAGCACGCCGGCGTCGGCGAGCGCGCGGGTGCGGCCCGCGCCGCAATACGCGGCGAGACGCAGGTGATCCGCGTGCTCCGGCGTGACGATTCCCGAGTAGTGGATGCCGAGAAAAAGGCTCGCGCCCGTAAACGCGGCGCGCTGCGCGACGAGCGCCTCGAGAAGCGTCTGCGGCTCCGCGCAGGCCTGGCCGCAGACGATTCCGTCACCCGGGCGGATCACTCGCGCGAGGTCGAGGCTCACTTCGGTTTGCGGGGAGGAACGCCGGATCGCCTGGCGGCGGGGCGCGCGCCTTTCTCGTCGAACTCGTAGTGCAGGGTGAGCTGATCGCGCAGCGGGCCCGAAAGGCGCAGCTTGACCGCCCATTCGCCCGTCATCTCGAGATCGAGCCGCGCTTCGTATTCGCCCGGCTTCGCGCCCGGTCTTGCCTTGACCGGCGCCACGTTGTGCGCCATCGGCATCGAGGCCATGTCGGCGCCGATGACGACCTGGGCGCCGGCCACGGGCTTGCCGCCGCGGCTGAGGCGGATCACGCAGTCGTAGACGAAATCCCGCCCGGTGAAGCGGCAGGAGAGTTCCGCCTGCGCGCGCTGCGCGAGCGCCGGGGCGCTCGCCGCGCCCACGGCTACGAGAACCAGCGCGTTCAGGATCCGCGTCGTCATGTCCGCCTCCACGCTTGCGTCCGGAACCAGTGCACCACGCTCTCGTCGAGCAGGCCGCGCGGTCGGAAGATGAGCAGCACCGCGACCAGTCCGCCGAACGCGATCATGCGCGCGCCGCCGAAGATCCGGCTGCCGTCGAGCAGCCCGACGTCGAGCGCAACGCCGAGCAGCGGTCCCAGCGCGGTGCCCAGGCCGCCGATCAGGGCGTACGCCAGGCTGTGCACGCCGAGCATGATGTCGAAGTTGCGCGGCTCGATATAGGTGTTGTGGTGCGCGTAGAGGACCCCGCCGAGCGCCGCGAGACCGCCGGCCACGGCGGCGACACCGAGTTTCATCCGGTTGACGTTGATGCCGACCGATGCGGCGAGCTCGGGATCCTCGCCGAGCGATCGCAGCACGGCGCCGAGCCGCGAGCGCTCGACGAGGAGAAACGCGATCAGCACGACGAGGAGCAGCGCGTAGACGAGCGCCACGTACTCCGCGGGCTCGATCCCGTTTTCGAACACCCAGCGGATGCCGCGAAATCCCTGCGTGCCGTCCGGCCCGGTGAGCTCGCCGTCGATCTCGACCTGGAAGTGGAACAGCTCGAACAGGATGCGCGCCATTTCCGCCGCGGCGAGCGTCGCCATGGCGAAATACAGGCCTTTCAGGCGCAGCGTGGGCAAGCCGACGAGGAAGGCGGCCAGCGCGCCGAAGGCCATCGCAACGAGCGCGGCGAGCGGCAGCGGCAGGCCGTAGATCGCGGTGAGGATGCCGCCGGCGTACGCGCCGACACCGAAGAACGCCTGTTGGCCGAACGACATCTCTCCGGTGATGAGCAGGAGGTAGGCCGAAAGCGCGACGAACGCGAACAGCCCGATGTTGGTCAGGACGCCGATCGTGTAGTCGTCCATCGCGTCATCCAGGCCGGCCGCGCCGCGAGCAGCGCAAACAGCAGCAGATAGGCGACCAAGTCGCGCGCCTGCGGCCCGAGGAACCACTGGCTGTGCGATTCGAGGATGCCGAGCGCAAGCCCGCCGATCACGGCACCGGGCAGCGACCCCAGGCCGCCGAGCATCATCGCGAGCAGTCCCTTGAGCGTCGACCACATGCCGAGCATCGGGGTCACCTGCCCGTGCGTGGCGACGATCAGGTAGCCGGCGACCCCTCCGATCGCCGAGGCGAGCGCAAACACGCGCACGAACACGCTGGAGAGGTTGATGCCGGCGAGGCTCGCCGCCATGGGATTGTCGATCGCGGCGCGAACGGCGATCCCGAAACGCGACCGGTAGAGCAGGCAGTGCAGGAGCAAGCACGCAGCGAGCGTCGCGCCGATCGACACGATCGCATCGCGCGGCAGAAAAAGGCCGCCGAATTGCAGCGGCGCCGCCTCGACGAGCACGGGAAAGGGGTAGATGTGCCTGGGCAACGCGAGTGTCGCCACTTCCTCGAGCTGCATCCAGATCGCGAAACTCCCGACCATCGCCGCGATCGCGGAGCCGCGCCGGTGCGGCGCAAAGCACAGCCGCTCGACGTACGCGCCGGCGAGCACCGTGGCTCCCACCGCAACCAGCGCCAGGGCGAGCAGGCCGGCCTGAAACTCGAGGTGCGTCCAGGTCGCCGCGTAGCAGCCCAGCATGATCGCGGGCCCGTAGGAGAGGTTCATCCTTCGCAGCACGCCGAAAATCAGCGTGAAGCCGATTGCGAGCAGCGCGTAGGAAGCGCCGATCGCGACGCCGTCCAGCGTGTTTTGCAGCAGGTCTACGAGCACGACGCCCGCCCGCCGCGGCGCGGCGACCCTCCTCGGCGGGGCGGGCTCCCGCTCATTGCCGCGCCGAGCCGAGATAGGCGCGGCTGATCACCTCGTCCTCGGCGAGCGAGCCCGGGTCGCCCGAAAAGGTCACCTTGCCCTGTTCGATCAGGTAGAAATGCTGCGCCACCTTGAGCGCCATGTGCGCGTTCTGCTCCACGAGGAAGATCGTCGTGCCGTCGCGGTGCAGCTCCGTGATGATGCGGAAGATCTCCTCGACCACCAGCGGCGCGAGCCCGAGCGAGGGCTCGTCCATGAGCAGCATCTTGGGCCGGCTCATGAGGGCGCGCGCGACCGCCAGCATCTGCTGCTCGCCGCCGGAAAGCGTGCCGGCATTCTGGGAAGCGCGCTCGCGCAGGCGCGGAAAGCGGTGGAACAGCCGCTCGATGTCGGCCTCGATTTCCATGCCGTCGCCGCGCTGGTAGGCGCCGGCGCGCAGGTTTTCCTGCACCGAGAGGTTCGGAAACACCAGCCGGTTCTCGGGAACGAGCGCAATGCCGGCGGCGACAATGGCGTGCGGCGGGCGCGAGGTGATGTCCTTGCCCGCGAACTGAATCGATCCGCTGCGCGGGCGCAGGATTCCCGCGGCGGTGAACATGAGCGTGGTCTTGCCGGCGCCGTTGGGCCCGAGCAGGCAGGTGATCGAACCTTCCTGCACCTCGAGCGATACGCCCCGGAGCGCCTCGATCTTGCCGTAGGCGGTCACCACGTCGCGCACGGCGAGGAGCGCAGCCATCAGGCCTCGCCGCCCAGATAGGCGCTGCGCACGAGGGGGCTCGCCTGGATCTCGGCCGGCGGCCCCTCGGCGATCTTCTGGCCGAAATTGAGGACCGCGATCCGGTCGGCAACGCCCATCACCAGCTCCATCACGTGCTCGATCAGCAGGATGGTCATGCCGTGCTCGCGCAATTTCAGGATGCGCTCGCGCAGCTGGCCGATTTCCTCGCTGTTCATGCCGGCGGCCGGCTCGTCGAGCAGCAGCAGGCGCGGCTTCGCCGCAAGCGCGCGGGCGAGTTCCAGCCGGCGCTGCTCGCCGAACGCGAGATTGGCCGCGAGCTCCTCGCGCTTGTGCGCAAGGCCGCTGAACGCGAGCAATTGCTCGATCTCGTCGCGCGCCGCCGCCTGGCCGCCGAGCCAGCGCGAGGCGAAGCCGCGCCGCGCCCGGTCCTCGGGCGAATTCTGCGCCACCCAGAGGTTCTGCCACACCGTGAGCTGGCCGAAAAGGCGGATGTTCTGGAACGTGCGCGCGATCCCGGCCTGCAGCCGCCGGTGCGTCGGCAGCGGGCCGATGTCCTCGCCGCGGAAGAACACGATGCCGGAACTGGGCGGGAACACGCCCGTGATCAGGTTCACCGTGGTGCTCTTGCCCGAGCCGTTGGGGCCGATCAGGCCCACGATTTCGCGCTCGCCCACGGTGAGATCGAGGCTGCTCACGGCATGCACGCCGCCGAAGGAACGCGAAATGCCCTTCAGGTCAAGCACTGCGATCTCCGCCGAACAGGCGCTTGAGCGATCCGAGCGCCTGCGGGTCGAGAAAGCCGCGCGGGCGCAGGTTCATCGCGAGCACGATCAGAGCGCCGAAGAGCAGGTTGCGCCAGTCGCCGAGGTCGCGCAGCCCCTCGACCAGGAGCGCCTGCACGAACACCACCGCGAGCAGCGTGCCGAAGACGCTCGAAAGGCCGCCCACGATCGGGTAGGCAATGGCGAACGTCGCGACCAGGACGTTGAAGCTCGAATGCTCGATGTGCGTGGTGTAGTGTGCGTACAGCCCGCCGCCGATCCCGGCGATCGCGCCGCCGACTGTCATCGCGCTCACTTTCACCGCAGTCAGGTTGATGCCGACCGATTGCGCAGCCGCTTCGTCCTCGCCGACGGCGCGCAGCACGGCGCCGTAGCGCGAGCGGTCGAACCACCACAATAGCGCCATGATCGCGACCACGAACGCCCAGATGAACAGCATCACCTCGAAAGTGGACCAGCCGTTTTCCGGGAAGAAGCGGATCTGGCGAAAGCCCTCGCCGCCGACCGGCCCGAGCTTGATTTCGCCCTTGGCGATCTGGTAGTCGAAGTTGAAAAAGAACAGGCGCACGCCTTCGCCGAACGCCAGGGTCGCGATCACGAGCATGAGGCCCTTCACGCGCAGCGCCGGGAACCCCACCGCGCACGCAGTGATCGCGCCCGCGAGTGCGCTCACGCCGAGCGCCGGCACCAGGTGCCAGCCCGCGAGCACGGTGAGCATGCCTGCGACATAGGCGCCGATGGCGAAAAATCCGGCCTGCGCGAGCGTCACCTGCCCGGTGAGCAGCACGATGTAGGCCGAAAGCCCGAGCAGCGTGTGAACGCCGACCAGTTGGACCAGGCCGAAATAGAAGTCCACGAATCAGCCCTGCGCGTCCCGGTTCGCCTTAATCGCGTGCTCCTCGGGGCGTGAACAGTCCGCCGGGGCGGAACACGAGGAAGACGAAGAGCAGCAGCATCACGTAGAGATCGCGTTCGGCCACGCCGCGGTACAGCTGCAGCACGTTCTCGAACCCGCCCACCAGCAATCCGGCGATGATCGCGCCGGGAATGCTTCCCAGGCCGCCGATCACCGTGACGATCAGGCCCTTCACGGTGAGCGGCGTGGTGAGCAGCGGCGAGAGCATGCCGACCGACGCGCCGATCAGCGCCCCGGCGATGCCGCCCAGCAGCCCCGCGATGACGAAGGTCATCGCGTTCACGCGCCCGACCCGGATGCCGCAGAGCTGCGCCGCGACCGCCTGCTGCGACACCGCGCGCGTTGCGAGCCCGAGCTTGGTGCGGTACAGGAGCGCGAGCAGGCCGATCATGCAGAGCACGGACACGCCGAACACCAGCAGAAGGTCACCGCGCAGGCTGAACTCGCCGGCGCGCCACATGACGTCGTCGAACAGCGCCGGATAGTTCTGCGGCATGCCGGCCGTGACATGCACGATGATCTCGTCGATGAGCAGCAGCATGCCGACGGTGGACATGAGCGTTGCGAGCGGGCTGGAAAGCGGTATGAAGTGAAAGCAGGTCACGTACACCGCGTACCCGAGGACCCCGCCGGCGGCAAAGGCGCACAGGAACACGACCCACGCGGGGGCGGCCATCACCTTGAGGATCAAGAGTCCTCCGTAGGCGCCGCCGATCGAGGCGGCGGCGTAGGCCATGTTGATCTTGTGCATCACACCGAAGACGAGCGTGAAGCCGATTCCGATCAGCGCATAGGTCGCGCCGAACAGCACGCCGTCCATTACCGCCTGAAGCAAGTCGAGCATGGGCAAAAAAACAGGCGCGGGGAGCGATCCGCCGCGCCTGCAGGGTTTTACACGATTACAGCGGGTTGTGCAGCACGACCCAGTCGTTGCCCTTGGCCTGGACGAACAGATAGGGCTTGTCGGCCTCGCGGTCGTCCGTGCGCTTGGTGTCCCCCAACAGCCCCTTGGTGACCTTGAGCTTCGCCAGCCCTTCGCGGATCTTGCGGCGATCGCCCTGCACGTCCTTGCCGGTGATCTTCTCGGACTCCATCACCTGCTTGAGGATGAACATGTTCTCCCATGCGGCCATCGAGTGCAGGTCGGCGTTGCCCTTGAACTTCGCGGTCTGTTCGGCGGCGTATTTTCCTTCCTTGGAGACCGGCGCGAACGAGGTGGGAATGATCATCCCTTGCGCCTGCTTCGCGCAGCCCTGCAGCGTCTCGAGCGACGAGGAGCTGGTCAGGCCGACGAGGATCTTCGGCTTCACGCCCTGGCGCTGCATCTCCTTCAGCACGCCGCAGGTCGTGAACGGGTGCGCCGCGATCGCCACGATGTCGGCGTTTGCCTTTTTCATCTCGCGCACCTGCGTGGCGAAGTTGGTGTCGTTCAGCAGCCACTTCGATTCGCCCGCGACCGCGAAGCCGTTCGCCTGCGCGCGGTCCTTCATGACGACGTGCCACGAGGCGCGCGAGTGGGCGAAGTCGTCCTCGACGCCGCCGTAGACCGTCTTCAGGCCGGGGTGCTTCTGGTGCAGCCAGTAGAACACCGACGAATACATCGTCATCTCGTTGGGAACGTTGCGGAACGCCCATTCCGAAATGCGCGCCAACCCGACCTTGATCGCCACGTCGGTGAACACCGGGAACTGGAGACCCGAGTCGCCCGAATCAGCGACCTTTTTCTGCAGGATGCCGAACAGCGGCTCGGCGACGTTGGAGCAGGTCGGGCCGATCGCCACCACGGCGTCGGTTCCCGCGATCCGCCGGATCACCGAGATGCCTTCCTCGGCATTGCAGCGGTCGTCGTAGAACTCGACCGCGATCTTCGCCTTGGAGCCATCGGCGAGCTTGACCCCGCCTTGCTTGTTGATGACATCCGCTGCGGCAAGCATCGCCGCCTCGGAATTGATGCCGAACGAGCGCACCACGCCCGACTTGGCGCCGAAGCCGGCGATCTTGATGGTCTTTTCCTGCGCCAGCGCGCCGCCGGCGGCGAACGCGAGCGCAACTGCGAGAGCAAGTTTCTTCACTGGGCCTCCTCCTTCGGGTAGATTGGCGCAGTGTAAAGGGGAGAACGAGCGATGGCAAAGCCAAACAGGAAAAATGTTGCGGTGCGAAAAAAGCCGGGCACCGGGTACAAGACGAAAAAAATGTGGTCGGCGCTGAAGCCATGCGCGGCGAATTACTCGCCCTTGAGCCCGGTCGCTTTCCTGGCGCGCGCCGCAGAGATCTATCCGGGCCGGACCGCCGTGATACACGGTGCTGCACGGTATACGTACGCGAAATTCCACGAGCGGGCGCGGCGCCTCGCCGGAGCGCTGGCGGCCAGGGGCGTGCGGCGCGGCGACGTGGTCTCGGCGATGCTGCCGAACGTCCCGCCGATGCTGGACGCGCACTACGGCGTGCCGGCGCTCGGCGCGGTCCTCAACACGATCAACACGCGCCTCGATGCCGACACCGTCGCCTACATCCTGGAGCACTGCGAAGCGAAGGTCCTGATCACCGACCGCGTCTTTGCGGGCGTCGTCGGCCCGGCGCTCGCGCGCCTGAAGAAGCGGCCGCTGGTGATCGACGTGGACGACCCGCTCTACACCGGTCCGGGCGAGCGGGTCGGCGCGGTGGAATACGAGGCATTCCTGAAATCGGGAGATCCCGAACATGCCCTGTCGCTCCCGGTAAACGAGTCGGATCCGATCGCGCTCAATTACACGAGCGGTACCACGGGCCGGCCGAAGGGCGTCGTCTATCACCATCGCGGCACGTTCCTCGAATCGGTCGGCAACGTCATGGCGTGGTCGATGCCCGCGCATCCGGTCTATCTGTGGACGCTGCCGATGTTCCACTGCAACGGCTGGTGCTTCCCTTGGACCGTAACCGCGATGGCCGGGACGCACGTCTGCCTGAGGGCGGTCGATCCGGCGGCGGTTTTCGCCATGGTCGTCGAGCACGGCGTCACGCACATGTGCGGTGCGCCCACGGTGCTGACCATGCTCACCACGGCACCGGAGGAACAGCGCCGCACATTCCCGCACGTCGTGCATATCCAGACCGGCGGTTCGCCCCCGCCCGCCAAGGTGATCAAGGCGATGGAGGAACTCGGATTCCAGGTGCTGCACATCTACGGCATGACCGAACTGCAAGGCCCGAGCACGTTCTGCGCGTCGCAGGAAGGGTGGGCAAGCCTGCCGCTCGAAGCGCGCGCCAACGAGATGGCGCGCCAGGGCGTGCGCTACCAGGTCGTGGAGGGCCACATCGTCGCCGATTCGAACACCTGCAAGCCGGTGCCGAAGGACGGCAAGACCGTCGGCGAGATCCTGGTGCAGGGAAACACGGTGATGCTCGGCTATCTCAAGGACCCGAAATCGAGCGCGGAAGCGTTCGCCGGCGGCTGGATGCACACCGGCGATCTCGCCGTCTGGCACCCGAGCCATTACGTCGAAATCAAGGACCGCAAGAAGGACATCATCATTTCCGGCGGCGAGAACATTTCCTCGGTCGAGGTGGAAATCGCGCTCTACAAGCACCCGGCGACGCAGCTCGCGGCGGTGGTGGCGCGGCCCGACGAGAAATGGGGCGAGACCCCGTGCGCCTTCGTGCAGCTCAAGCCCGGCGCCGAGGTGAGCGAGGCGGAGATGATCGCGCATTGCCGCGCGAACCTCGCGCGCTTCAAGATCCCGAAAAAGGTCGTGTTCGGCGCGCTGCCGATGACGGCCACCGGAAAGATCCAGAAGTTCGTGCTGCGGGAGCGCGCCCGCGCCCTCTAGCGTCGCATGCGCCTGGTCCTCGTCCAGCATGGCGATGCGCTTCCGGCCGAAGCCGATCCGGAACGCGGGCTCAGCGCCAGGGGACGAACCGACGTCGAGCGACTCGTGCAATTCCTGAAAGGGCGCGTACGGGTGGGCCGCGTCCGGCACAGCGGCAAGACGCGGGCGCGCCAGACCGCCGAACTGCTCGCCGCCGCCCTGGCGACGAACGCTCCGGTCGAGGCGCGCGCGGGAATCGATCCGCTCGATCCGGTCGAGACCTTTGCGGCAGAAGTGCAGGGCTGGGACGAAGACGCGCTGATCGCGGGCCATCAGCCGTTCCTCGGCAAACTGGCCGCGCGCCTGGTGCGCGGCGCCGCGGGGCCGGATGTCGTGCAGTTCGAGCAGGGGGCCGCGCTTTGCCTTGAACGCGCCGCAGACGGATGCTGGACGATTCGATGGATGCTGCGACCGGAGTTGTTCGGTTGAGCGCGATGCGCCTGCTTTTCGTCTGTACGCAGAACCTGCTGCGCAGCCCGACCGCCGAGCGGATCTTCTCCGGCCGCCCGGGGCTCGAGGTCGCCTCCGCGGGCATCGCGCCGGACGCGGTGAAACTTGTGTCCGCCGACGCGATCCAATGGGCCGACACGATCTTTGTCATGGAGGAATGGCACCGCGAACTGTTGCAGCGCCGGTTCCGCCGCCATCTGGGGCAAAAGCAGCTCATCTGCCTCGGCATACCCGACCGGTACGAATACATGGACGCCGAGCTGGTTGAACGGCTCGAGGCGGAAGTGATGCCCCACCTTATGAGGTGACGCTGAAAATCGGATTCACGCTCGAGGACGGATGACCCTTTCGCTTCCCGTGATCGGCTGGCTCTACACGATTCTGTGCGCGGGCGCGCTCGCGCTCGGTTCCTGGCTCGTGGTCGGGATCCATTTCCACGGTGAGGAGGCGCGGCAGCATCTCGCCGGGCGCGTCGTCGACGATGCAATCCTGTTCGGGATCTGGCTGATGGGTCTCGCGGGCGGGATCGGCGTGCTGCTGGAGAAGACGTGGAGCGGCCCGCTGCTCGAGCTGTTCTGCTGGGTGCTGATCGTGCTCGCGTCGCTCAGCGCGCTCACCCGTTTCCGCGCCGCCGCGCCGCCGCGCGCGGCGCTCGGCGTCAGCCTGGCGTTGTTCGTTGTCCCGGTCCTCGCCCTGTGCGCGGCGACGATCTACAGCCTGCGCGCCGCGGCGCCGTCATGATCTTCGAGCAGATCGCGACCGGGGGCTGCCAGTCGTATCTCGTCGGCTGCGGCGACACCTGCGCCGCCGCGGTGGTCGACCCCGAACTCACGCAGGTGGACCGTTATCTCGCCCTTGCCGCGCGCCACGGGCTGCGCATCCGCTACCTGATTGACACTCACACCCACGCCGACCACTTTTCGGCGACGCGCGAACTGGGCCGGCGCCTGGAAGCGCCGGTCGTGATGCATCGCCAGAGCCCGGCGCCGTTCGTCGACATGCGGGTGGACGACGGCGAGATGATCATCGTCGGCAAGCTTCGGCTGCGCGTCGTGCACACGCCGGGCCACACCCGCGATTCGATCTGCCTGCTGCTCTCCGACCGGCTGCTCACCGGCGACACGCTGCTGGTCGGCGGGGCGGGGCGCACCGACCTGCCGAGCGGGGATCCGGAGGCGCTGCACGAGAGCCTGTTCAACGGGATCCTGCGCCTGGATCCCAGGCTTCTGGTTTACCCGGCGCACGACTACCATGGCGACGGGCACACTACGCTGGAGCGCGAAATCGCGAGTAACCCGCGGCTGCAGAAACGCGACCGTGCGGCATTCGTCGAAATGATGGCGAGCCTCAACCTTGGCATGCCGACCCACCTGAGCGAAGCGCTGCGCACCAACATGAGCGGCGGCAAGACGGTTGCGCAACTGCTCGCGGAGGCGGCCGCCCGGGTCCCGTTCATGTCGCTGGAAGAACTGAAGTGCCGGATCGAATCCGCCGACGGCGGCCTGCTCGTGCTCGACGTGCGCGAGCGCGAGGCGTATGAGGACGGGCATATACCGGGGGCGAAGCTGCTGCCGCGGGGCCAGCTCGAACTGCGCGTCAACAACGAACTCACCGACCCCACGGCCCGGGTGCTGGTGGTTTGCGATTTCGGCAAGGTGTCGACGCTCGCCACCGCGACGCTGCGCGAAATGGGCTTCAGCCGCGCGATCGCCCTCGATGGCGGGATGAAGGCGTGGACCGAAGCGGGGTACCCGCTGAAGTTCGGACCGAAGCCGTGAGGAGAAAAAGATGTTTCCGCTGATCGAGCTTTCCGGCACGCCCTTCGCGCGCGGACGCACCCACGGCGAGCGGGCGCGAACCCGCGTCGAACGTTCGATCGCCAATTACACGAGTCTCTTCGGTCACTGCGGCATCGGCTGGGCGGAGGCGCAGCGCCTGGGCGCGGCATACCGCGAGCGGATCGGCGACTTCGACGCCGCGCTGCTCGAGGAAATGGCAGGCGTCGCGGCGGGATCCGGGCGCGCGGTGGACGAGATCCTCGCGCTCAATGCGCGCACCGAAATTCTCCCGCCCACGTTCCCCGGCAAACCCTCGGCCGAGTGGCTCGCCACGCGCCTCGGCTGCCCGGCGGATGTGGGCGAGTGCACTGCGATCGCGGTTTCGCCCGGACGAAGCAGGACGGGCGGCGCTCTGCTCGCGCAGAACTGGGATTGGCTCGGCGCGCAGCGCGAAGCGCTCGTGCTGCTGCGCATTCGCGAACCGGACGGCTCGTCGTGCCTGACCCTTACCGAGGCAGGGATGCTCGCCAAGATCGGCTTCAACGAGCACGGCCTGGGCATGTGCCTGAACATCCTGCGCTCCGAGGACGACGGCGCGCAGCCCGGCGTACCGGTCCACGTGCTGCTGCGCGCGCTGCTCAAGCGCGCCTCGGTGGCAAGTGCGATCGAATTCGCGTCGCGTGTGCACGTCGGCGCATCCTCAAACGTGTTGTGCGCCGACCGCGAAGGGGACGCGGCCTCGCTCGAGCTCGCCCCCGGCGGGATGCAGGTCGTGCGCGACGGGGATGGGACGCTCTGCCATACCAACCACTTCCTTTCGCCCGGCGCGAGGGGCGGCGAAGTTGCACCGCCGGCGAGCCTGTCTTCGGTGCCGCGCCTGGAATGCGCGCTGCGCCACGCCGCGGCGCATGCAAAGCTCGGCACCGCGGAGTTGCAGGCCCTGCTGCGCGACGAGAGCGACGGCTATCTCTCGGTGTGCCGCCGGCCCGATCCGTCTCTCCCGGAGGAGGCGCGCATCGAATCGGTCGCCTCGGTGATCATGGAGCTTGGATGCGCGGTGATGCACGTCGCGCCCGATGTGCCGTCGCGGAGCGCGTACGTGCCTGTTTCGCTGGTCGCGGCGCGGGCGGCCGCTTAGATCTTTACCGCGTCCCAGACAAGCTTCAGTCCGGTCAGGAGCAGGAACGTATATACCAGGCGGTAGAACAGCGTTTCGTTGACGCGCCGATGCAGCCATACGCCGAGCGCGACCCCGGCAAGCCCGACGGGCATCAGCGCGGCGGAGGTCGCGAAGTTCTGGGCGCTGAAAAGTCCGAGCCACCAGTAGGGCAGCACTTTGGACCAGTTGAGCACGGCGAAGAGCATGACCACCGTGCCGACCAGCAGCGTCGGCGGCAGGCGCAGCGGCAGCAGGTACACGCTGAGCGGCGGACCACCGGCGTGCGCGACGAAGCTCGTCAGGCCCGAGAGCGTCGCCCAGAACGCGCCCTTCGCGACCGAGGGCGGCGCGGGCGCCGAGGAAGCGCCTTGGCGCAGCACGCGATAGAGGACGAACGCGATGGCGATCGCACCGAGCAGCAGCTTGATCGCGTCGGCCGAGAGCAGGCGGAAGGTTGCCGTACCGATCAGCGTGCCGAGCAGCCCCGCGGGCAGCAGCACCTTCATGAGCTTGCGGTCCCAGGTCCCGCGGTAGGCGATCACGGCACCGACGTCCATCACGAGCAGGATCGGCAGCAGGATCGCCGCCGCCTGCACCGGCGACACCGCGAGCGCCATGAGCGGCACCGTGACGATGCCGAAGCCGCCGGCAAAGCCGCCCTTGGAAATCCCGAACAGCAGCACACCGGGGACGGCGGCGAGCCAGAAGCGCGGATCGTCGATCAAGCGGCGCAGCGCTTGGCGTTTCTTGCCGCCTCGGTCGCCTGCGGATCGACGCTGCCGTCGTCGCGCAAACACACCCCGAACAGGCGCTCGGCCAGGTCCTTCGTGTAATAGCCGCGCGCGACGTCGCGCGCCACCTTGGCCGGATCGCGCTTGAACGGATCGCCGTAGCCGCCACCGCCGGGCGTCGAGACGCGGACCACGTCGCCCGGCCGCATGCGGATATCCTGGTCCTTGGACAGATGCGGCGGGCGGTAGGCCCCGCCGTCGCGCTCGATCGCGACCTTGTTCACACCGCCATTCGTTCCGCCGAGCGCGCCGAGCGGGCCGGTACGCCCGTGATCCATCACCATCGAGGCGCGCGCTTCGCCGCGCCGCACGCGGATCGCGTAGTTGACGCCGAACCCGCCGCGCGCCTCGCCCGCGCCGCCGGATCCTTCGTGGATCGCGAATTCCTCGAACAGCACCGGGTAGTACTGCTCCATCACCTCGACCGGGGGCATTTTCGAGATGCCGATCGTCGAGCAGCCGTTGGAGATGCCGTCCGAGAGCGGGCTTCCCCCGTATCCGCCTCCGGTGAAGAGGTACAGGACATAGGGGCGGCCGCGCTTCGGGTCGTGCCCGCCGATCGCGAGGTTGCCCGAGGTGCCGGCGGGCGCGGCGAAAAGTTCGTCCGGAATCGCCTTGGTAAGCGCATTGAACACCGCTTCCGCAATCCGCTGGCTCACCTCCGCCGCGCAGCCCGACACCGGGCGCGGGTATTTCGCGTACAGGAACGTGCCTTCGGGCTCGATCACCTTGAGCGGCTCGTAGGTGCCGGCGTTGATCGGCACGTCCGGAAAGACGTGCTTCACCGCGAGGTAGACCGAGGAGAAGGTCGTCGCGATCACCGAGTTCATCGGCCCGCGGCAGGGAGGGGAGGAGCCCGAAAAATCGAATACCAGGTCGTCGCCCGCCGTCTTCGTCACCTTGAGGCGGATGTGCAGCGGTTCATCGACCACGCCGTCCGAATCGACGATCGAGTGGCCCTCGTAGCTTCCTTCGGGAATCTTCGCGATCTTGGCGCGCATCTGCTGCGCGGCGCGCTGCCTCAGTTCCGCGATCGCCGCCTCCACGGTTTGCGCGCCATAGCGGTCGAGGAGCGCGGTAAGGCGTTTCTCGCCGATCGCGAGCGCGGCGCCCTGCGCCTTGATGTCGCCGATCCGCTGGTCGGCGATGCGGATGTTGGAAAGGATGATGGCGAGGATCTCTTCGTCCATCACGCCCTTCTTGTAGAGCTTCACCGGCGGCAGGCGCAGGCCTTCCTGCTCCACTTCGGTCGCGTTGGCCGAGAACCCGCCCGGCACGACCCCGCCGACATCCGGCCAGTGGCCGGTGTTGGCGAGCCAGCACCAGAGCCCGCCGCGGTAGAAGAACGGCTTCACGAACCGCACGTCCATCAGGTGCGTGCCGCCGAGGTACGGGTCGTTCACGATGAACACGTCGCCCGGCTCGAGCGACCAGCCCTTCGCGCGCGCCTGCTCGATCACGATGCGCGTGGAAAACTGCATCGTGCCGACAAACACCGGAAGCCCCAGCTCGCCCTGCGCGATGAGCGAACCGTCCGCGCGCGAATAGATCCCGTCCGAGCGGTCCATGCCTTCCGAGATCACCGGGCTGAAGGCGGCGCGGCAGAAGGCGAGGTCCATCTCGTTGCAGACTTGCTGCAGGCCGTTCTGGATCACCGCCAGGGTGATGGGATCGAGAGTCGCGATCATGAAGTCGATTCTACGCAGTGGCCCCAGGATGAGGTAAGCCATTCAGGCCGGCGTGTAGCTCCGGTAAACGCGCAGGATCCGGCCGCAGCTTACCCGGACTGGTGCTTGACGCCCCCTACCTCATGGGGCTAGGGTTCCCCCGTCTGGATCATGCCTAGTCTTCTTGTGGAGGAGGACGCTATGGAACCGACTCGACGCCTGTACCTTGATCGCGCCGCGGCGCTCGCCGTCGCAGCGTTTGCCGCACTCTGGGGTGCAAGCGAGCCCGCTTTTGCACAGGGCGCGCCCCAGAAAGTGGTGATGCGCTTCGCCTCCGATTTTCCGCCGCCGCCGCATCCTGCGGGGCTGGCGATGCGGTATTTCGCCGATCGGCTGCCGCAGGTCATTGCGGGGAGCGAGGCGCGCCTGTACTACGCGGGCGCGCTCTACACCATTCCCGAGGCCTTCGAGGCGATGCGCCAGGGCAACCTGGAGATGACCTGGATGCAGGTCGGCAAGGCCGCGCCGGTCGATCCCTGGATGATGTCGGTGGTCGGACCGGGCATCCTCACCACGGTCGGTGCAGTGGACAACCTGGAGAAGACCAGGACCTACCAGATGCTCGTCGAGCGGCTGGAAAAGAACCAGCTGATCCGGGTGTTCGGCGTCGGGCACATGAGCTTCGGCATGGGCATCGGCGGCAAGAAACGTTTTTCCAAGCCGGAGGATTTCATCGGCCGCAAGCTGCGCAGCATGGGGCCGGTCGAGAATGCCTCGCTCGAAGCGTGGAAGGCGAACCCGGTCGTGATGGGGTTCGGTGAAGTGCCGAACGCGATGGAATCCGGCGTGATCGACGGGCTGATGACCAGCCTCGGCGGCTGGAACAGCATGCGCGAACAGGCGCCTTTCTACACGATGGGCGGCGCCGGCGCCTTCGTCGGCGACTACTACATGGTCAGCGCGAGCCGGCGCTGGTGGGACCGCCTCGGCCCGCCGACGCAGGGTGCGCTGCAGAAGCTCATCGCCGAGACCGTGCAGGTGCAAAAGGAGTACAACTGGTGCTTCGACAAGATGGCCTACGACAAGTACGGCACCAAGGATCCGTCGAAGCCGGGTGTGTACTGGCTGACCCCGCAGGAAGTTTCTGCCATGGTGAGCGCGATGGGCGATGCGCCGACCCGCTACGTGAAGAGCAAGTCCCCGGCGGCGGCGAGCCAGTGGATCGACAGCTTCGTCAAGGAGGGGCGCGAACTCTCCAAGCAGCACCCTCCCGGCTCGTCCTGGATCGAGAAGGTGGACTGCTCGAAGCACGCGTCGAAGATCGTCATCAAGTAAGCGCGCCGAGCCGCGGGCCGAGCGCGTGGAAAAGGCGTGGGCAGCCTGGCGTGCGTTCCAGGACCAGCTCCTGGGGCGCGCCGCCGCGCTGCTGCTGCTCGGCTGCACGCTGCTCGCCCTGCTCGAGATCTTCCGCCGCTACATCCTTGGCTTTTCTTTCGATTGGCAGCAGGACGCCGTCACCTACTTCCTCCTGAGCGGCGTTTTCCTGTACTTCGGAATCTCGCAGCGCAGCGACGAGCACCTCAATGTGGCGGTGCTGCCCGAAATGCTGGCGGCGATCGGGCCGCGCGCGCGCCGCGCGGCCGCGGTCATCAAGCTCGTCGCGCATGTCATCACCTGCGCATTCCTGATCGCCGTAGTGTGGTGGGGCATCCCGGAAGTGCGGGAAAGCGCGCACTACGAAACCCGGACGGAGAGCCTGGCGTTTCCCATGTGGCCGTTCCTGGCGGCGCTGCTCGCCGGCTTCGCGTTCATGGCCGTCACCCTGTTCTTCCAGATCTACCGCGGCATCGAGAAGCTGCGCGGCGTGAACGTTCTGGAGGAACCGTCGGAAGGAAAAGAGGCGGCGCTGCGTTGAGGCGCTGATCGGCAAGGGGAGCCGATGTACATCACAGGGATCGTGGCGCTCGTACTGCTCGTGCTGAGCGTGCCGATCGGCATCGCGTTGAGCGCGGCGAGCGCGGCCTACATCCTGGTCGATCCGCTGCTCGAGCCCACCGTCATCTTCCGGCAGTTCTTCAGCTTCATCGGCCGCTACTCGCTGATGGCGATCCCGCTTTTCATCTTCGCCGGTTTCCTCATGGAGCGCACCGGCCTGGTCGCGCAGCTGTTCCGGTTCGCCGACTCGCTGGTGGGCTGGATGCCCGGCGGTTTCGGCGTTGCCACCGTGCTCGCCTGCGTGCTGTTCGGGGCGATCTCGGGCTCGAGCGTCGCGATGGCGGCGGCGATGAGCGTCATTGCCATTCCCGAGATGAGGAAGCGCGGCTACCCGGACTGGCTCGCAGCGGGCCTGGTCGCCACGGCCGGCGGCATCGCGATGCTGATTCCGCCGAGCATCATCCTGCTCCTGTACGGCCTCGTGACCGAGACCTCGGTGACGCGCCTGTTCTTTGCCGGCGTCATCCCCGGACTGATGCTCGCACTCGGTAACATCGTGACGGTCATACTCATCGCCATTTACCTGAAACTGCCGCGCGGCAAGTTCGACCGCCGCCGGATCTGGCCCGAAACCCGGGGAGCGCTGCCGGCGCTCGGCATGCCGGTCGTCATCCTCGGCGGGCTCTACGGGGGACTGTTCACGCCCACGGAGGCCGCAGCGGCCGCCTGCGGCTACGCCCTGGCGTACGGGCTCATCAGCGGCGGGCGCGTATTCGTCAAGCAGATTCTGCCGGTCGCCGCCCGCTCGCTCAATCTGACGGCGGTGATCCTGTTCCTGGTGGGCAGCGTCGGGGTGTTCCAGTTCCTGGCGGCGAACCTGTACTGGCCGCAGAAGATTACCGAGACCATCGTCGGATGGGGACTGACGCCGCTCGGGTTCATCTTCGCGTTCATGGGGGTCCTGCTGATCCTCGGGTCTCTCGTCGACGGCGTCGCCATGGTGCTGCTGACCGTGCCGGTGGTATTCCCGGTCGCCATGGCGCTCAAGATCGACCCGATCGCCCTCGGCGTCATGATCACGCTCAATGTCGAGACCGGCGTGGTCACGCCCCCGGTCGGTCTGAATATCTTCGCCGTGAGCGGCGTCTCGAGGATTCCTCTCACCCAGGTCCTCAAGGGCACCATCCCGTTCTTCATCGGTGACCTCACCGTGCTGCTCCTGGTGATCTTTTTCCCGGGGCTGGCGACCTGGCTGCCCGATCTGCTCATCAAAGACGTCTTCAAGTAAATCCTTCAATCCGCCTTGATCACCCCGCAGGCGATGCGCGCGCCGGCGTTGCCGGTGGGCTGTGTCTTGTAGTCGTCCGGATCGGCGTGCACGATGAGGCCGCGGCCGATGACGCTCGCCGGCCCCGCCGCCACCGTGATGATGTCGAGTTCCGCGTCAAGCTTCGCGCGCCCGGCCTTGTCGGCCTTGAGCGCCGGCAGATCGCCGGCGTGGCGCTCGGCACCGCCGAAGTGCCCGTGCGGCTTGCCGTGCGGGTTGAAGTGCCCCTTGGTGCTCATGCCGTCGCCCGAGCTGCAATCGCCGGCCTCGTGCACATGGAAACCGTGTTCCTGGTTCGGCTTCA
>Ga0114945_10000361_pt1 | contig 29099 bp, 22 predicted proteins | sample OV2TP3_FD_87194 | JGI IMG/M metagenome (GOLD analysis project Ga0114945, IMG submission 87194) | Hot spring microbial communities from Beatty, Nevada to study Microbial Dark Matter (Phase II) - OV2 TP3 | ecosystem: Environmental > Aquatic > Thermal springs > Hot (42-90C) | place: USA: Beatty...
CACCGCCGCATCCATCCCGAGGACCGCCCGCGCTACGACGCCGCGCTGGTAGAGCACTTCAAGGGCCGCACCGAGCGCTTCGAGTGCGACTTCCGCTACCGCGCGCGCGACGGCAGCTGGCGCTGGGCGCGCCAGCACGGCATCGCGACGCGCGACGCGCGCGGGCGCGCGGTGCGCATGGTCGGCTCGACCGGCAACATCGACGATCTCAAGCGTGCCGAGCTCGAGCTGCACCGGGCGCATGCCGAGACGGCCGAAGCGCTCGAGCGGCAGACGGCGACGGCGGAGATCCTCAGGGTCATCAGCAGCTCGCCCGGTAACGTCCAGCCTACCTTCAAGGCGATCCTGGAGAGCACCACCCGCCTGTGCGACTCGAATATCGCGGCGCTCTTCCTGTACGACGGCGAAGTGCTCACCTGCGCAGCGCACCACAACACCACGCCGGCGTTCGCCAGGGTGCTCGACGCGATGCGCTCGCCGCCGAGCCGCGAAACGGCCACCAGGCTTGCGGCGCTCGAGCGCGCGGTGGTTCGTGTCGACGACTACCAGCATGACCCGCGCTTCAAGCTCCTGCCGAGCCATCTGCGCGAGGAGTCGCGCTCCCTCATCGCGGTTCCGCTGCTGCGCGAGGGCGCCCTCGTAGGCGTGATCACCACCTGGCGCCGCGAGGTGCGGCCCTTCGCCGACAAGCACATCGAGCTGCTCAAGACCTTCGCCGACCAGGCGGTGATCGCGATCGAGAACGTGCGGCTGTTCAACGAGACCAAGGAGGCGCTGGAGCAGCAGACGGCGACTGCACAGATCCTTGCCGCGATCTCGAGCTCGCCCGGCGACACGCAGCCGGTGCTGGAAGCCATCGCCGCCACCGCCATGCACCTGTTCGGCGTCTACGAGGCGGGAATCGTGCTGCAGCGAAACGGGCACCTCGAGCTCGCGACGTCGGTCGGCCTCGACGAGGCACACCTGCGCGCGCTGCGGAGCACGTTTCCGCGCCCCCTGGACCTCGAGTCCGGGGTGAATGAGGTGGCGGTCGGAGGGCGCATCTTCCACGCGCCGGACCTGTCCGCGCCGCAGGTGCCTGCCTACACCCGGAGCACGATGCGGGCCGCGGGCCTGCACGCGATGCTCGGCGTGCCGCTCCTGCGCGAGGGCAAGGCGATCGGGGGGATCTTCCTGTCGCGCGTGAAGGCGGGCGCCTTCTCCGACAAGCAGATCGCGCTGGTGCGCAGCTTCGCCGACCAGGCGGTGATCGCCATCGAGAACGCTCGCCTGTTCAACGAGACGAAGGAGGCGCTCGAGCAGCAGACGGCGACCGCCGAGGTGCTGCGAGTCATCAGCGGCTCGCCGACCGACACCCGCCCCGTGTTCGACGCCATCGTGCGCAGCTGCCAGCGCCTGTTCAGCGGCGATTCGGTGGCGCTTGCGCTCGTCGCCGACGGCATGGTCTACCCCAAGGCGGGGGTGGACGAGCGCGGCGCGCCGCTCGAGGTGACGCGGCTCCCGCCCTGGCCGCTCGACCACGGCAGCGGCACGGGCGCGGCGGTGCTCGACGACCGCGCGATCAACCTTTCCGATCTCTCGCAGTCGGTGGACGCCTTCCCGCGCATGAAGGATCTCGCGATCCGGCTCGGCTTCCAGTCCGGGATGTGGGTGCCGCTGCGCCGCGAGGGCGGGGTGGTCGGGGTCCTGAGCGTGCTGCGCCGGGCGACGGGCGCCTTCACCGAGCCGCAGATCGCGCTCGCGCAGACCTTCGCCGACCAGGCGGTGATCGCGATCGAGAACGTGCGCCTGTTCAACGAGACGAAGGAGGCGCTCGAGCGGCAGACGGCGACGAGCGAGATCCTGAGCGTGATCTCGAGCACGCCGGCCGATACGCAGCCTGTGTTTGACGCCATCGTCCGGAACGCGCAGCGGCTCATCTCGGCCAAGTCCGCGGTGCTGCTGCTGCGCCGCGAGTCCGACGCCTGCGTGGTCGCCTATTCCGCGCCGGGGCTGGAGGCGATCCCCGACGACGTGCGACGGGTGCCGCTCGATCGCGACCGGAACTATCCGTCGCGGGTGATCCTGGACCGCGAGGTCGTGCACCTGCCGGACTGGGAGGCGCAGGACGTGATCGAGTTCGAGAGGTCGGTGGCGAAGGCCTACGGCTTCGGCTCCGGGGTGCAGGTCCCGCTGCTGCGCAAGGGCGAGGGCATCGGGGCGCTGGTCGTGGCGCGGGCCACGAAAGGACGTTTCTCGGACAAGGAGACCGCCCTGCTGCGGTCCTTCGCCGACCAGGCGGTGATCGCGATCGAGAACGTGCGGTTGTTCAGGGAATTGCAGGCGCGCAACGCGTCGCTGACCGAGGCGCTGGAGCAGCAGACCGCGACGGCCGAGGTCCTGCGGGTGATCAGCGCTTCTCCCACGGACGTGCAGCCCGTGTTCGACATCATCGGCGAGCGCGCTGAGAAGCTGTGCGCTGCCGAGGTCAGCGTCGTCTCGAAGGTCGACGGCGAGCACATCCGCATGGCGGCGATTCACGGCATGACGCAGGAGGGCATCGAGGCTGTGCGGCAGAATTTCCCGATGCGCTTGGATGCGGAGACCATAACGGCACGAACCGTGCGCGACCGCGCAGTGGTTCATGTGCCGGACGTCCTCGCCGATCCCGGCTACGCCGCCAAGGGCGTGGCGCGAACGGCACAGTACCGCTCCTGCCTCGGCGTGCCGATGGTCCGCGAGGGGCTGGTCATCGGCGTGATCTTCGTGGCCAGGGCGACACCCGAGCGCTTCAGCGACTCGCAGATCGGGCTGCTCAAGACCTTCGCCGACCAGGCGGTGATCGCGATCGAGAACGTGCGGCTGTTCAACGAGACCAGGGAGGCGCTCGAGCGGCAGACGGCGACGGCGGAGATCCTGAAGGTCATCGCGAGCTCGCCGTCGGACGTGAAGCCGGTGTTCCAGGCGATTGCGGAAAGCGCGCTGAGGCTGGTCGGCGGGCGGTCGGCGACCGTGGTGCAGCGAGTCGGCGACGAGTTGCGCCTGGCCGCCCTGACCGCGACCGGCAGGGAAGGCGACGAGGCGCTGAAGAGCATGTACCCGGCGCGCCTGACCGGCCGGCGTGCCGTCGGCAAAGCGGTGCTAAGCGGGCTGCCGGTCCAGGCCGCCGACCTCGAGTCCGATCCCTCGGAGGAATTTCGCGCGATGGTGCGCGCAAGAGGGATTCGCAGCATCCTCGCAGTGCCGATGGTGCGTGACGGCCAGGGCGTCGGTGCGATTAACGTGTCGCGTGCCGAATCCGGGTCGTTCAGCGACCATCATGTCGGACTCCTCAAGACCTTCGCCGACCAGGCGGTGATCGCGATCGAGAACGTGCGCCTGTTCAACGAGACCAGGGAGGCGCTCGAGCGGCAGACGGCGACCGCTGAGATCCTGAAGGTCATCGCCAGCTCGCAATCGGACGTACAGCCGGTGTTCGAGGCGATCGCCGAGCGGGCGCTCAACCTCTGCGGCGCGCGCTACTCGTTCGTGACGAGCTTCGACGGCGAGCTGATCCACCTGAAGGCGTTTCGCGGCATCTCGCGGGACGCGGACGAGCTGATCCGCTCGGGATATCCCGTCAAGCCGGGAAGCGCGGCGGCCTCGGCTCGCGCGATCGAGGCCCGGGCGCCGGCGGAGATCCGCGACGTCCTCGCGGATCCTCGCTATTCGCACAAGGAAATGGCGCGGATGACCGGATTCCGGAGCGCGCTTGCGGTGCCGATGCTGCGCGAGGGCGAGCCGGTCGGCACCATCACCATCGGTCACGCTGACCCGCGCACGTTCCCGGAGAAGGAGTTGCGCCTCCTCCAGACCTTCGCCGACCAGGCGGTGATCGCGATCGAGAACGTGCGCCTGTTCAACGGGACTAGGGAGGCGCTCGAGCGGCAGACGGCGACCGCGGAGGTCCTCAAGGTCATTGCCAGTTCGCCCTCGGACGTGCAGCCGGTACTCGACACGGTGGCCGAGCGTGCCGCGCACCTGTGCGACTCGACCAACGTCACGGTGCTACTGCGGCAGGACGAGGTACTCATCACGCGCTCGACTTTCTCCCGCGAGACCGGCACGGAGCCGCCTCGCGACCATCGCGTGGCCCTGGACCGGACGCTGACCGCGGGACGAGCCGCCGTCGAGCGGCGCACGGTGCACGTGGAAGACGTGGTGCCCTTGCTCGATACCGAGTATCCAGGCGCGCGCGAGAACCAGCGCCGGTTCGGTTTCCGCACCGTGCTGGCGGTGCCGATGCTGCGAGAGGGAACAGCAGGCGGCGTGATCTACGCCTGGCGGCGCGAGGTGCGGCCCTTCACCGAGCACCAGATCGCGCTGCTCGAGACCTTCGCCGACCAGGCGGTGATCGCGATCGAGAACGTGCGCCTGTTCAACGAGACGAAAGAGGCCCTCGCCCGGCAGACCGCGACTGCGGACATCCTCAAGGTCATCGGGAGCTCGCTGACCGACGCCAAGCCCGTCTTCGAGGCGATCGTGAGGAGCTGCGCCGAGTTGTTCGGCGAGGGCGGCGTCAGCCTGCGGCTGGTCAAGCACGGCGCTCTCGAGGTACAGGCGAGCCACGGGTACGAGTCCGACGCCGCGCTGCCGATCGACCGTGAGAGCGCGGTGGGCGCCTGCGTGATCGAAGGCAAGACGATCCATCTTCCCGATTTGGAGAAGGGCGCCGAGCAGTACCCGCGCGTCCGGCTGCTCGGCCTGCGGCGCGGGTTTCATTCGGGCATCTACACGCCGCTGCTGCGCGAGGGCCAGGCAATCGGCTCCATCGCAGTGCTGCGGCGCGCTTTGGGCGCCTTCAGCGACAAAGAGGTCGCGCTCCTGCAGACCTTCGCCGACCAGGCGGTGATCGCGATCGAGAACGTGCGCCTGTTCAACGAGACCCGGGAGGCCCTGGAGCGGAAGACGGCGACGGCGGAGATTCTCAGGGTGATCGCGCGCTCCCCCGACAGCGTGCAGCCGGTGTTCGACGCGATCGTGAACAGCTGCCTGCCCCTCTTCGGAGGGATGAGCGTTGCGCTGTTCCTGAAGCGCGGCGAGCTCATCGATCGGGTTGCGTTCGCGCTCGCGCCCGGCTCCGAGGACGCGGCCCGCGACGTGTTCCCCACGCGGCTCGACGGCGGCGGCATCAACGCGAGGGCCATCCAGACCGGCAGGCTGGTGCAGGTCGCCGACGTGATGACCGAGGCGTGGGTGACCGAGAGGACCCGCGCAGTCGCGCGGCGCATGGGGTTCCGCAGCCTGATGTCCGCTCCGCTGCTGCGCGACGGCGGCGCGATCGGCGCGATCGCGGTCTTCAGGGCGGAGCCGAGCGCCTTCCCGGCGCAGCAGGCCTCGCTGCTCGAAACCTTCGCCGACCAGGCGGTGATCGCGATCGAGAACGTGCGGCTGTTCAACGAGACCCGCGAAGCGCTCGAGCAACAGACTGCTATCGGCGAGGTGTTGAAGGCCATATCCGCCTCGCCTACCGACGTCGCCCCGGTGCTCGATGCCGTCGCGGTGCGCGCGGCCCGAATTTGCGATGCGTCCGATGCCCGCATCTTTCTCGTCGAGGGTGACCGGTTCCGGCCCGTGGCGGGATTTGGCGAAGTCGCGGTCGAAGGCACGCCGCGCCCCCTCACCCGGGGCTCTCCATCCGGCCGGGCGATCATCGACAGGGCGACTCAGCATATCGAAGACATCCTTGCTCTCCCGCAAGACGAGTTTCCCGTAGGCCGACCGATCGCCGAGCGCACGGGATGGCGCACGATCCTGAGCGTGCCCCTGATGCGCGAGGACCGCGCGTTCGGCACCATCGTGCTGCGACGGGGGGAAGTGCGCCGGTTCAGCGAGAAGCAGATCGCGCTGCTCAAGACCTTCGCCGACCAGGCGGCGATCGCGATCGAGAACGTGCGCCTGTTCAATCAGACCAAGGAGGGGCTTGAGCGGCAGACGGCGACGGCGGAGATCCTGAAGGTTATCAGCGAGTCGCCGACCGACACGCAGCCAGTGTTCGATGCAATCGTAGGTGCGTGCGCCAGGATTTTTCCCGCGCATCCGGTCGGCATCAACGTGGTTAGCGAAGGCGGCAGGATCGAGCTGCGGTCATCGGTCGGCATCGACCAGGAGGCGGTGCGAAGAATCTTCCGCGATCTCGGTTCACAACATGCGGGCGGCGGCCTGGTGCTGCGGCGCGAGGTGGCGCATTTCCCGGATATCGAGGCACCCGGGGTTCCGGCGCCAGTTCGCGAGGGGTGTCGCGCCGGAGGCTTGCGCGCCGAGGTGTTTGCGCCAATGGTGGTGGAGGGACGTGGCCTCGGCGCGCTGTGGGTCGGGCGCGCAACGCCGGGGCCGTTCGCCGATAAGGAGATTGGGCTCCTGAAGACGTTCGCCGATCAAGCGGCGATCGCCATTCAAAACGTGCGCCTGTTCAACGAGACGAAGCAGGCGCTCGAGCGCCAGACGGCCACGGCGGAGATCCTCAAGGTCATCGCCAGCTCCCCCTCCGACGTGCAGCCGGTGTTCGAGGCGATCGTGCAGAGCGGACTGAAGCTCTTCGCCGATGCGGCGATCGGCATTTCGATCCCGGACGGCGACAAGCTGCAGACGCGCGCCTTGGCCGGGGCCGACCCCGGGCGCGCGAAGGCGTGGCGCGATACGTTCCCGATCCCCCTCAGCCGCGAATATATGACCGGCGCCGCGATCCTGGACAGGAAAGTGGTGGACGTTCCCGATTGCCGCGACGCACCGCCGGAACTGGAGCGCGGCGCGAAAAACCTCGAAGCGATGGGATACCGGGCGCTGACCGTCATGCCGATGATGCGCGCAGACGCCGCGATCGGGGCGATCGGGGTCATCCGCGTGGCTCCCGGCCCGCTCACGGCCGAGCAGATCGGCGTGCTGAAGACGTTCGCCGACCAGGCGGTGATCGCGGTCGAGAACGTGCGCCTGTTCAAGGAGCTGAAGAAGCGCACCAAGGCGCTGAAGAAGTCGGTGACGCAGCTCACGGCGCTGGGCGAGGTGGGGCAGGCGATCAGCTCGACGCTGGACCTCGAGCAGGTGCTGAAGGCGATCGTCTCCCGCGCGGTACAGCTGAGCGGCCTGGACGCGGGAGTGATCTACGAATACGACGCCCAGAAGGACCAGTTCCTGCTGCGCGCCTCGGAGCGGTTCGACGAGTCGGGCGTGAACGAGTTCCGCGGCGCCACGATCCGCCGCGGCGAGGGCGCCGTGGGACGGAGCGTGGAGACGCGCGAGCCCGCCCAGGTGCCCGACACCCACGGGCCGGATTACCCGGCGCACCTGCGCGAGCTGCTCGACCGCTCGGGGTTCCGCGCGCTGCTCGCCGTGCCGCTCGTGCGCGAGGAGCACATCATCGGCGCGCTGATGGTGATCCGGCGCTCCCCCGGCGCGTTTCCCGACGAGACGGTGGAGCTGCTCAAGACCTTCGCCGGCCAGTCTGCGCTCGCGATTCAGAACGCGCGCCTGTTCCGCGAGATCGCCGAGAAGGGCCGCCAGCTCGAGGAGGCGAGCAAGCACAAGTCGCAGTTCCTCGCCAGCATGAGCCACGAGTTGCGCACGCCCCTGAACGCCATCCTCGGCTTCAACGAGATGCTCCTCGGCCAGGTCTACGGCGAGGTGCCCGCCGACATGAAGGAGCCGCTCGAGGACATCCAGAAGAGCGGCCGGCACCTGCTGCGGCTCATCAACAACGTGCTGGATCTGGCCAAGATCGAGGCCGGCCGCATGGAGCTCGCGCTCGCCGACTACTCGGTGCAGGACACCGTGGAGAGCGTGCGCGGGACGCTGCGGCCGCTCGCGGAGAGCAAGGGCCTGGAGCTCGCCGCCACGGTCCCCGCCGACATCCCGCTCGCCTACGGCGACGGCGGGCGAATCACGCAGTGCCTCATGAACCTCGCCGGCAACTCGCTCAAATTCACCAGGTCAGGCCGGGTGGAGATCGGGGTGGAGCTGAAGGATGGCAGGCTGCTCTACCGCGTGGCGGACACCGGCATCGGCATCCCGCCGGAGAAGATCGCGAGCCTGTTCACCGAGTTCAAGCAGACCGACGCCACCATCGCGAGCGAGTACGGCGGCACGGGGCTGGGGCTCTCCATCACCAAGAAGTTCATCGAGCTGCACGGCGGGCGCATCTGGGTGGAGAGCGAGCCCGGCAAGGGCTCGCAGTTCCTCTTCGAGATCCCGCTGCGCGCGCAGGGAGCCCAGGCATGAGCGGCAAGACCATCCTCTACGTCGAGGACAACGAGATGAACCGCAAGATCGTGCGCGACCTGCTCAAGCGCACCAAGTACCAGCTCATCGAGGCTCACGACGGCGAGGCGGGCGTGGCGAAGGCGCTCGAGCTCAGGCCCGACCTGATCCTCATGGACGTGCAGCTGCCGAAGCTGTCCGGGATCGACGCCACGCGGCAGCTGCGCGCCGATCCGGCCACCGCGGCGACGCCGATCCTCGTCATCACCTCGTTCGCGCTCTCGGGCGACGAGCAGAAGGCGAAGGACGCCGGCGCGAGCGGCTACCTCGCCAAGCCCTACAGCCCGTTCGACCTGCTCGGCCGCATCCGCGCGCTGCTGCCCGAAGGCTGACGCCGCCCCGATTCTGGTCTATACTGACCAATATGGAAAAGGTGCAGCTGCACGACGCGAAGGCAAGGCTCTCCGAGCTGGTGGACCGGGCGCAGGCGGGCGAAGAGGTGGTGATTTCCCGCCACGGCAAGCCGGTGGCGAAGCTCGTCGGCTACGCGCCCAAGCGTGCCAGGCGGCGCCTGGGCGTGCTGCGCGGCAAGATCAAGTTCCGCAAGGGCTGGGACAAGCCGCTGCCCGATGACCTGCTCGCGGCCTTCGAGGGCCGCGAAGAGTGAGGCTGCTGCTCGACACGCACACGCTGATCTGGGCCATCGCCTCGCCGGACAGGCTTCCGCCGGCCGCTCGCAGCGCCATCCGGGACGCGGCGAACGACGTCTTCGCCAGCCTCGCCAGCGCCTGGGAGATCTCGATCAAGGTGGCGCTTCGCAGGCTCGACTTGGACGCGCGGTCGCTTGCCGAAGCACTCGCGGCATCCGGCATGGAGCCCCTGGGCATCAGCCTGGAGCACGCTGCGCGGGTGGCGACTCTGCCGCCGCACCATCGCGATCCCTTCGACCGCATGCTGGTGGCGCAGGCGCTGTGCGAATCCCTGACGCTGGTCTCGCGGGACCGCGAGATTGCACGCTACGGCGTGGAGATGCTCTGGCGCGAGGCGCCGCGCGCCCGCTAGATGTGGGAGCTCGCCGCGATCGCGCTCCTCGCCCTGGGGACGCTCTTCTGGGTCGACAGCCTGCGCGCACGGGAGCGCGCCGTGGAGGCGGGCCGCAGCGCCTGCCGGCGCTACGGGGTGCAGTTCCTCGACGAGACGGTGGCCTTCGCTAAGCTGCGCCTGGCGCGCGACGACGCAGGGCAGCTGAAGCTGCGGCGCACCTACACGTTCGAATTTTCCGACACCGGCAACAACCGGCGCCACGGCGCCGTCGTGCTCCTGGGCGCCGCGGTGCAGGACCTGCAGCTCGAGCCCTATCCCCTGCAATGAGCGGCTGGCTCGAAGGCCGGGTGATCGAGAACCGGCACTGGACGCGGACGCTGTTTTCGCTGCGCATAGAGGCGCCGCGGCTGCGCTTCGAGGCGGGGCAGTTCGTGCGCATCGCGCTCGACATCGAAGGCGAGCGGGTCGCCCGGCCGTTCTCCTTCGTCAATCCGCCGCACGATCCCGTCCTCGAGTTCTACGCCGTGGTGGTGCCGCAGGGGCCGCTCTCGCCGCGGCTCGAGCGCCTCGCCGCGGGGGACGCGCTCTTCGTCGCGGACAACCCCTCGGGCTTTCTCGTGCTCTCTGAGGTGCCGCAGGCGCAGGAGCTGTGGCTCGTGGCGACCGGCACCGGCATCGCGCCCTTCCTGTCCATCCTGCGCACCGAGACGCCCTGGAGCCGGTTCGGGCGCGTGGTCCTGGTGCACGCGGCGCGCTTCGAGCGGGAGCTCGTCTATCGCGACCTGGTCGAGGCGATCGGGCACGACCGTCCCGGCAGGCTCTCCTACGTCACTTTCGTCAGCCGCGAGCCCGCCCCCGGCTCGCTCGCGGGGCGCGTTCCGGAGGCGCTGCGCGACGGCAGGCTGGAGCGCGCCGCGGGCCCGATCGGGCCGGAGCGCTCGCACTTCATGCTCTGCGGCAACCCGGACATGCTGAAGGACATGACGGCGGCGCTCGTCGCGCGGGGGCTTCGCAAGCACCGGCGCCGCAGCCCCGGCCACATCACCCTGGAGGCCTTCTGGTGAGGGCGCTTGCGCGAGCGGCCGCGCTCGCGGCCGGACTGCTGCTCGCCGGTTGCAGCGCAACAAGGATCATCTACCACAACGCTGACCTGTACCTGCGCTGGCAGGCGCGCAGCTACCTCGCCCTGCAGGGCGAGCAGGGCGCCGAGCTCGACCGGCGCATCGCCGCCCTCCTCGCGTGGCACCGCGCGCAGGCGCTGCCCCAGTACGCGCAGTTCACCGAGGAAGCCGCGCGGCGGGTCGAGCGCGGGCTGGGCCGCGCCGACCTCGTTTGGGGTTACGATGCGTTCCAGGTCCAGCTGCGCGAGGCGCTGCGCGCCGCGGGGGCCGAGATGGCGGGGCTGCTCGACCGCCTCGCGCCGGCGCAGCTGGCGCACCTGGAGGAGCGGCTGGCCGAGGAGAACCGCCAGTTCGCGCGCGAGCAGGGCGCCGGCAGCCCCCGGCAGGAGCGGGCGGCGCGCCTGAAGCGCAGCCTCGAGCGGCTCGAGGAGTGGTTCGGCGCCCTGAACGAGGAGCAGATCGAGCGCGTGAAGCGCTTCAACCAACGTGCACCCCTGCTCTACGAGCTGCGGGACCGGGACCGGCGGCGCCGCCAGGCGGAGTTCCTCGCCATGCTGCGCGCGCGCGAGGGGGCGCGGCGCCTGCCCGACTGGGCGGCGGCGTGGGACGCAGGCCGCGCCCCGGGGTACGAGGCCGCGGTGCAGCGCTACCGCGAGGAATACGAGGCGATGCTGCTCGAGCTCGACCGCAGCCTGACCGCCGGGCAGCGCCGCGCCGCCGCGGCGCGCCTGCGCGAATGGGCGGCGGACTTCGCGACGCTGGCGCGCCGGTGAACGTGCGCAACCCCGCGCCGCTGCAGGACCCGGCACAGTCCCTCGCCGAGCAGCGCACGCCGAGCTACGCCGGCGTGCCGCGCGATGCGCAGCTCGAGTACCGCGCGATCCTCGCCAACGCCTCGATCGGCATCGCCTTCACGCGCGGCCGCAAGTTCTTCCTCTGCAATCCGAAGTTCGCCGCCATGTTCGGCTGGCAGACCGAGGAGCTGGTCGGGCAGCCGGGGGAGGCGGTCTATCCCTCGCGCGAGAGCTACGAGGCGCTCGGCGCGATCGCCATCCCGATCCTGGGCGCCGGCGGGCAGCTCGACATCGAGTGGGAGATGCGGCGCCGCGACGGCTCGACGTTCCTCTGCCACATCGTCGCCAAGGCGGTGAGCGAGTCCAGCCCGCAGGCGGGCACGGTGTGGATCGCCGAGGACGTCACCGAGCGCCGGCGCCACGCCGACGAGGTGGCGCGCCTCGCGCGCGAGCAGGAGGCGATCCTCGATACCGCCTCGATCGGCATCTGCTTCGTCAAGGACCGGCACATCGTGCGCTGCAACCGGCGCATGGAGCAGATGTACGGCTACGCGCCGGGCGAGCTGAACGGCAAGCCGACCGCGGTCACCTACGCCGAAGGCGCCGACCAGGCGAAGGTTCCGGAGTGGTACGCGCAGATGGCGCGCGGCGAGACCCACAGCCACGTGCTGCCGGCGCGGCGCAAGGACGGCTCGGTGTTCTGGGAGCGCGCCAGCGGGCGCGCCATGGATCCCGCCGACCCCGCCAAGGGCGCGGTCTGGCTGCTCGAGGACATCACCGACCAGAGGCGCGCCGAGGAAGAGCTGCAGCGCGTGCTCGCCGAGCAGCGCGCCCTCATCGACAACGTGGTGGTGGGCATCGCCATCGTGCGCGAGCGCAAGTTCGCGCGCTGCAACCGCAGGTTCGAGGAGCTGTTCGGCTACGCGGGCGGCGAGGCGCTCGGGCTCTCGGTGCGCGAGGTCTACTTCACCGAGGCGGAGTTCGAGGCGGGCGGCGCGACCTACGCCGAGCTCGACGCCGGGCGCACCCACACGCGCGAGCAGTGGCTGCGGCGCCGGGACGGCTCGGGCTTCTGGTGCCGGCTCTCCGGCCGCGCCATCGAGCCGGGCAACCCGGCGAAGGGCTACGTCTGGCTGTTCGAGGACTTCTCGGAGCGCAAGCGCGCCGACGAGGAGATCCGGCGCATGGTGCGCGAGCAGGACGCGGTGCTGCAGAACGCGCTCATCGGCATCGCGTTCATCCGCGACCGCAGGGTGGTGCGCTGCAACCACCGCTTCGAGGAGATCTTCGGCTACGCCCAGGGCGAGCTGCTGGGGCGATCCACGCGCTTCATGTTCGCGAGCGACACCGAGTTCGAGGCCGGCGGCGATCCGCTCTACGAGGCGGTCTGGCGCGGGGAGACCCAGAGCATCGAGCGCGCCCACCTGCGCGAGGACGGCACGCGCATCTGGTGCTCGATCTCGGGCCGGGCGGTGCAGCCGGGCGATCCCTCGCAGGGCTCGGTGTGGCTGTTCGAGGACATCACGCAGGAGCACGCGGCCGAGGAGCGCGTGCGCCACGCGCTCGCCGAGCAGGAGCTGATCCTCGACAACGCCGCGGTCGGCATCGCGTTCGTGCGCAACCGCGTGATCCAGCGCTGCAACCGCTTTCTCGAGCAGATGGTCGGGGCCGAGCCGGGAACCCTGGTCGGCAAGACCTCCGGCGTGCTGTTCTACAGCGAGGCCGACTGGCTGGAGTCGGGGCGCCTCGCCTACGGGCAGACCGCGCCGGGCCAGACGCACGACTCGGAATGGCGCTTCCGGCGCAGCGACGGCTCGGGCTTCGTCTGCCGCACGCGGGGCCGGCGCATCGACGCGGGCAGCGGCGAGCAGGAGTGGATCTGGAGCTTCGAGGACGTGACGCTCGAGCGCGAGGCCGAGGCGCGCATCCAGCGCGCGCTCGCCGAGCAGGAGCTGATCCTGGACAACGCCACGCTGGGCATCGCGTTCGTGCGGCACCGCGCCTTCCAGCGCTGCAACCCGCGGCTCGAGGAGATGTTCGGCTACGCGCCGGGCGAGCTCTCGGGCAGGAGCACCGAGGCGCTGTTCGCCTCGCGGCAGGAGTTCGAGGCCGTGGGCGCCGAGATGTACCCGCGCCTGGCCGGCGGCGCGAGCCACGTCGAGGAGCGCCGCCTGCGGCGCAAGGACGACACCCCGATCTGGTGCAAGGTGGTGGTGAAGGCGGCCGACCCGGAGCGCGCCGAGGAGGGCGCGATCGCCATCTACGACGACATCACCGCCGAGCACGCGGCGCGCGAGTCGCTCGAGGCCTCGCGCGACGCGCTCGAGCGCGCGGTCGCCGAGCGCACGCGGGAGCTGGTCGCGGCGAACCGCCAGCTGGAGGCGGAGATCCGCGAGCGCAAGCAGGCCGAGTCGCGCGCGCAGCACCTTGCCGACCACGACGCGCTCACCGGGCTGCCCAACCGGCGCCTGCTCGAGGACCGGCTCACGCAGGCGATCGCGCGCAGCGCGCGCAACCGCAAGCCCATCGCGGTCATGTTCGTGGACCTCGACCGCTTCAAGCACGTCAACGACACGCTCGGCCACGCGGTCGGCGACGCGGTGCTGAAGGAAATCGGCGACCGGCTGGTGCGGCAGCTGCGGCTCGCGGACACCATCTGCCGCATGGGGGGCGACGAGTTCGTGGTGGTGCTCCCCGAGATCAAGCGCTCCTCGGACGCCGCCGGGGTGGCGCAGAAGGTCATCGAGCTCGCCTCGCAGCCGGTGACGGTGCAGGACCACGAGCTGCTGGTGTCGGCCTCGGTGGGGATCAGCGTCTACCCGGAGGACGGCCGCGACGCGGAGACGCTGATCCGCAACGCCGACGCCGCGATGTACCACGCCAAGGAAACCGGCCGCGCGGGCTACCAGTTCTTCACCGCCGAGATGAACGTGACCGCCTCGCGTCGCGTCGCCCTCGAGAGCGAGCTGCGCCGCGCGGTGCAGGACGAGGCGCTGCGCGTCTTCTATCAGCCCGTGGTCGACGCGCGGACCGGCGCGACCGTCTCCTACGAGGCGCTGCTGCGCTGGCAGCACCCGGCGCGCGGCCTCGTACCGCCGCTGGAGTTTCTCCAGCTCGCCGAGGATACGGGGCTGATCCTGCGCATCGGCGACTGGGTGCTGCGGGAGGCGTGCCGGCGCGTTGCGCGCATGGATGCGGCGCACGCCCTGCCGGTGAGCGTCAATCTCTCGGCGCGCGAGTTCGCCGACCCCAAGCTCGCGGAGCTGGTGGCGCGGGCGCTCGCGGACGCCGGCGTGTCGCCGAAGCTGCTCGCGCTCGAGGTGAGCGAGGCGACCGTGATGCAGCACGCCGACATCTCGCTCGCGGTGCTCGCCAAGCTGCGCGCGCTCGGGGTGGCCGTCACGCTGGACGATTTCGGCACCGGCTTCTCCAACCTGGCGCAGCTGCGGCGCCTCGCGCTCGAGCGGCTCAACGTCGACCGCGCGCTGGTCGCGGCGCTCCCCGCGGACAGGGACGCCGCGACCGTGGTGAGCGCGATCGTCGGCCTGGGCCACGCGCTCGGCCTGAGGGTGCTCGCGGCGGGCGTCGAGACGGAAGCGCAGCGCGACTTCCTCAAGGCGTGCGGCTGCGACCTGATGCAGGGGTATCTGTTCGGGGCGCCGGCCGCCGCCGGCTAGGTGCGCCGGCCGCGCTTTTCCTTCAGCCGCTCCTCGGCGCGCCGGATGCCGATCTCCGCGCCGATCAGGTTGGGGTTGACCTGCAGCGCGCGCCGCCAGTGCTCGAGCGCCTTCTCGTACTCCTCGAGGCGGAAATAGATCTGGCCGTAGCCGGAGAGGGCGCCGAAGTGCTGCGGGTTGCGCTGCATCACCTCGTCGCAGTCGGCGAGAGATTTTTCGTACGCCCCGGCGAGGAAGTGCACGGTCGCGCGCTTGTTCCAGCCCTCGGCGAAGTCCGGCCGCCTGCGGATGACCTCGCTGAAGGTCGCGACCGCCTCGGCGAGCCGGCCGGCGTGCATCTGCTCCACCCCCGCGGCCATCAGCCGGTCGATCTCGATCTCGCCCGAGCGGCTCCACAGCAGCCACAGTCCCTGCTCGGCGTAGCCGCGCACGAAAGGGCTCTCGTCGCGCAGGCGCTTGAGCAGCAGCGGCTGGTCGGCCATGCCGCCGTGGTTGGCGATCCAGACCACGGCCTCGGCGCGGCGCTCCGTGACCGGGCTCTCGAGCCCTGCGAGCGCCTGTTCGCGGTCGGCGGGCCCCGGGATTGCATCCGGGGCGGCGAGTGTTAATGTCACAGCGGCCAACCCCAGGAGAAGGCCATGAAAAAGACCGGGCAGCATCTGCTCATCATAACGTTTTTCTCTGCTGCGACAGCGGCTTGGGCCGCGCCCGACCCCCCGAAGGAGCCCGAGCCCGACAAGCAGCTCGAGGACGCCCGGGCGGCCATCGCGACCGGGAACTGGGCCTCGGCGCGGGGCATCCTGCGCGCGGCGCTGCTACAGGACGCCGGCAAGGCCGAGTACCACAACTTGTACGCTTACTCGATCCGCAGGGGCGAAAACCCGCGGATGGACCTCGTATTCAGGCACTACAACGAGGCGCTGCGCCTGGAGCCGCGGCACCGCGGCGCACACGAGTATCTCGGCGAGGCCTACCTCATGGTCGGCAACGTCGCCAAGGCGCGCGAGCACCTTGAGGCGCTCGCCGGCCTGTGCAGCTCCGGCTGCGAGGAGCACGCCAAGCTCAGTCGGGCGGTCGCGGACGTCGAGCAAAGGCACGCCAAGAAGTAGATACGCGAGTCAGAATCAGGGTCAGACCACGTTTTCCTTCGCGCGGAACGTGGCCTGACCCCTGTCATCGCCGCTTCGGTATGCTACGGCGACCATGAGCCGCCGCGCCTACCGCATCCTGCCCACCGATGCGACCACCTTCCACCCGCGCCTGATCGGCACGCACGGCGCGGTGGCGGCGAATTCGTACCTGTCGGTGAACGCCGGCGTGGACGTGCTGAAGGCGGGCGGCAACGCGATCGACGCCGCGGTCGCGGCAGCCTTCGTCGAGGGGCTCGTCAACCCGCAGATGCACACGCTCGGGGGCGAGTGCCCGATGCTGGTGCGCCCGGCGGGCGAGCGGCGCGTGTACGCGGTGAACGGCAACATGGTGGCGCCCGCCCGTGCGACGCCAGAGGCCTTTCGCGCCCGTGGGCTGGACGACGTCCCCGATTCCGGGATCCTTGCCGCCGGCGTGCCCGCGGCTTTCGGCGCGCTGCTCACGGCGCTCGGCCGCTGGGGGACGATGCCGCTCGCCGAGGTGATCGCGCCCGCCCTGGAGCTCGCGCGCAGCGGCTTCCCGGTGTCCGAGGGCCTGCGCGAGCAGCACAAGTTCGGCATTGCGGCGATGCAGGAGCGCTTCCGGCGCGAGTGGCCGGGCAGCGCGAAGCTCTACCTGCCCGGCGGCGGCGTGCCCGGGGTCGGCGAGATGTTCCGCAACGAGGCGCTCGCGCGCACCTTCGAGCACCTCGCGCGCGCGAAGGATCCGCTGGCCGCTTTCTACCAAGGCGACATCGCGGCCGAGATCGCGCGCTTCTCCAGGGAGCGCGACGGCTTCCTCGCGCGCGAGGACCTCGCCTCCTTCGAGACGCGGATCGAGGCGCCGGCGTCGCTGCGCCTCGGGGACACCGAGCTCTTCAAGACCGGGTTCTGGTCGCAGGGGCCCGCCGAGCTGCAGGCGCTGGCGCTGATCTGGCAGCACGACCTGAAGCGCATCGGCTTCGGCACGCCCGACTACTGCCACCTGCTGATCGAGGCCATGAAGCTCGCCTACGCCGACCGCGAGCAGTACTACGGCGATCCCGCGATGGCGAGGATTCCGTCAGCAACGCTGCTCTCCGATTCCTATACCAGGGAGCGCGCGAAGCTGATCGACATGACGCGCGCGAGCCGCGAGCTGCGCCCCGGGGACGCGCGGCGGGGCGCAGCGCTGCTCCCCGGGGCCGAGAAGCTCACGCCCTAGGACTGAGGCGCGGGCACGGTGCACGTGGATGCGGCCGACGCCAGCGGCAACCTGGCCTCCTTCACCCCGAGCGGCGCCTGGATCTCGTCGGCGGAGGTGATCGAGCCGCTCGGCTTTCCGCTCTCGGTGCGCATGATGACCTTCTATCTCGGCCCGCCGGAGCACCCCAACGTGGTGGCGCCGGGCAAGCGGCCGCGCACCACGCTGACGCCCTCCCTGGCGTTCCGCGACGGCCGGCCCTGGATGGCCTTCGGCACCATGGGCGGGGACAACCAGGGCCAGTGGCTGCTGCAGTTCTACCTCTGCCGCGCCGCCTTCGGCATGTCGATCCCGGAGGCGATCGAGGCGCCGCGCCTCTCGAGCGAGCACACGCCGGGATTCTTCGCGCCGCACGCCTCCGAGCCCAACCGCGTGCGCATCGAGCCGCGCTTCGGCGCGCAGCTGCTCGAGGAGCTGCGCCGGCGCGGGCACGAGCTGGACGTCGCGCCGGACTGGACCGAGGGATTCGTGTCCTGCGCCGCCTACGACGAGCCGACCGGGCTCATCGAGGCCGGCTGCGACCCGCGCGGCGCGAAGTCGCGCTGCTTCCCTTCGTTCGCCTACTGCTGGTGACGCGCCCGCTGCCCCAGCCGGCGGCCAGCGGGCCCTTCGCGTAGCGCTTCCTGGCGAGCGCCGCCCCCGCGGCGAGCGCCCGCAGCTTGGCGAGCGCCACCTCGCGGCTCATCGGCGCCATGCCGCAGTTGGTGCAGCAGACGAGCCTCTCGTGCGGCACGAACCTGAGCGCGTGGCCGATCGTGTCGGCGACCTCCTCGGGCGTCTCCACCCGGTCGGTGGCCACGTCGATCACGCCGACGAGCACGTCTTTCCCCTTGAGCAGCCCCATCAACTCGGCGGGCACGTGCGAGTGGATGCACTCGAGCGACACCTGCCGGATGCGGCTCTTCGCGAGCGCCGGGAAGATTCTCGCGTACTGGCGCCATTCCCCGCCCAGCGTGGCCTTCCACTTGATGTTCGCATCGATGCCGTAGCCGTAGCAGATGTGCACGCAGGTCGCACACTTGAGATCCTTCGCCGCGCGCTCGAGCGCCGCGATGCCCCAGCGGTTCACCTCGTCCAGGTAGACGTTGAACGCGGGCTCGTCGAACTGGATCACGTCCACGCCGTCCTTCTCCAGCGCGCGCGCCTCCTGGTTGAGGAGCCCGGCGAAGGCCATCGCGAGCTTCACCTTGTCGCCGTAGTGGCGGTCGGCGAGCGTGTCGACGATCGTCATCGGTCCCGGCAGCGTGAACTTGAGCCTCTGCTTCGTGTGCGCGCGCGCGAGGCGCGCCTCGGCCTGGTGCACGCGCCCCTTGAGCCTGACCGGACCGACCACCACCGGCACCATCGCCTCGTAGCGGTTGTCGCGGATGCCCATCTTCACCTTGTGCTCGAAGTCGATGCCCTCGACCGCCTCGAGGAAGCCGTGCACGAAGTGCTGGCGCGACTGCTCGCCGTCGGTGACGATGTCCAGGCCCGCGTCCTCCTGCTCCTTGAGCCAGAGCAGCGTGGCGTCGCGCTTGGCCGCCTCGAGCTCGGCGCCCGCGGCCCTCCACTGCGGCCAGAGCTTCTGCGTCTCGGCGAGCCAGGCGGGCTTGGGCAGGCTGCCGGCGGTGGTGGTGTCGAACATGGCTTGCCTCCTTCGCGGCTACTTTACACGCTGAAGCGCGAGCCAGGCACGGTACAAGGGCCGCAGCGGCCACATGAGCGCGATCATGGCGCCGAGCAGCAGCGGCACTCGCTCGTCCTCGAGCGCGAGCGAGAGGCGCTCGCCGAAGAGCTCCATCATGTTCGCGAAGCCGCCCGCGTCGCCGAAGTCGAGCGCGTCGATCGCGACCACCGCCACGAGGACCGGCGAGGCGAGCTCCTCGCGGTAGCGGCGGCGAAGCTGGCGCAGGCCGTAGCCGCGCACCCCCTCGGAGAGGAGCGTCTCGTGATAGTGGCGCAGGAGCGCCTCGCCGCGCTCGCGCCGGAGCTGGGGCAGCAGGCCCATGCCGATGAGGCGCGAAACGTCGGCCGCGCCGTGGCGCGCGAGCAGCACGCTCTGCCAGTCCACCACCGCGAAACGGCCGCCCGCTGCCGTCGGGAAGAACAGGTTCTCGATGTGCAGGTCGGCGTGCGTCAGCGTCTGCGGAGGCTCCTCGATCCTGCGCATGAACTCGTCGCCCTCGAGTATCCAGCCCACCTGGCGGGCGACGCGCACGAGGACAGGAAAGCGCGCGCCGAAGCGCTGCACCGTGGCGGGGAGCGCAGCGAGGTAGCGGCGGCGAAAGGCGTTCAGGTACTCGAGGTCGGGAGCGAGCCACTCGAGGCCCGCGGTGCGGTTCCAGAAGCGCGCGTGCGTGCGGGCGAGCAGCGTCAGCACTTCCTTCGCCTCGACGCTCAAGCCCGTGGCGAGGTCGACCGCCGCGGCGGGCGCGAGATCCTCGAGCAGCAGCACGAAGCTCTTCGCCTCTTCGTCGTAGCTGGCGTGGTAGCAGCGCGGCGTCGGTAGCGGCACCTGCGCGGCGAGCTCGCGGTAGAAGCGCACCTCCTTCCGGTAGCCGCCGATGTCGGCCATGACCTCGCGCGTGGGCGCATGGTCCGAGGCGAACTTGGCGATGAGCGTGGCCGGGGCACCGGCCTCGGCGCGATCGTAGCGGAGCTCGAGGCGGTACAGGCGACCGGCGAAGCCGCGCCCCTGGCCGATCGACGCGGCGTCGAACCCTGCCACGGTCGCCTCGCACGCGGCACCCGATGTCCGGAGGCATTCGCTGAGCCACGCTGCGGACAGGTCTTGCGGCCCGCGCGGCTCGGTGGGACCTTGCATCGGCTCTAGCTGCCCGGCGGCCGCGCGGCGAGCCGCTGCGCGAGGGTCGTGGTGCCCGAACCGGGCAGCGCGCCCGCGAGCTGTGTCATAGTTCGCCGCATCGCATCAAGATACCGGATCGGGAGGTCCGCATGAAGCGCATCCTGGTCGTGGCAGCGGTGTGGTTCCTGGCCCTGCCGGCGTGGGCGAAGAAGGACTGCAATGAATTGAAGGGCGAGATCGAGGCGAAGCTCAAGGCGAAGGGCGTCGCCAGGTTCACGCTCGAGGTCGTCTCCAAGGGCGAGGTGAAGGAAGGCAAGGAAGTCGGCTCCTGTGACGGCGGCGCGAAGCGCATCGTCTACCGGCGCGGCTAGGTGCGCTTAGCCGGCCTTTCGGGCAGCCTCCTTCAGCGGCAGCACCCAGGCGAGCGTGGCGAGCTGCAGAGCCGCGGCGATGCCGAAGGCCGCGAGGTAGCCCTCCTCCGGGTAGCGCCCTTCGACCGCCGGCCAGAGCCTGAGCACGGCGCCGATGCCCCACTGGAAGCCGAAGGAGGCGAGGAACATGAAGATGTTGGACGCGGTGATGACGCGCCCGGTGAGATGGCGCGGGAAGTGCTGCGACAGGATCGCGTAGGGCAGCGCCGCGGCGCAGGCGCCGAAGCCGTACAGCATGATGATGGCCGTCGCGCCCTCGCGCACGCCCGCGGCGAGCGCGAGAAAGGCGCCGATGGCGAGCGCCATGCCGATCTTGAAGGCGAGGAGCCTCCCGGCCATGCGGTCGGCGAGCGTGCCGAAGACCACCGAGCCGATGCCGTAGGCGAGCGAGCCCGCGAGCAGGGTGTTCGCGACCGCGCCGCGCGATTGCCCGCCGATGTCGGCGAGCCAGGGCGCGAGCCACAGCCCCTGCAGCGCCTGGTAGGCGCCGTGCACGGCGATGAGCGGAGCCGCGACGCGCCAGAAGAACACCTGGCGGAGGATCTCGGCCAGCTCGGCGAACTGCCGCGCCCAGGTCTCGCCCGCCCCGGGCAGCGGCTTCTCGGGGACGACGAAGAAGATGAGCGCGGCCACCAGCGCGCAGCCCGCCGCGAGCACGTGGAACACGGCGCGCCAGCCCGCGGCAGCGGCGAGCGCCTCGACCGGGGCGGTGGCTGCCATCGCGCCGAGCGCCCCGATGGCGAGGATCCAGCCGTTCAGCGTCGCGAGCCGCCCGAGAGGGAACCAGAGCGTGAACGCCTTGATCGAGCCCATGAGGCACCCCGAGACCCCGAGACCGAGCAGCGCGCGCCCCAGGGCGAGCGTCGCGACGCCCTGCGCCAGGCCGAAGGCGAGCGCGCCCGCGCAGGCGAAGAGCAGCAGCGTGGCGAGCACGCGCCGCGGCCCGAAGCGGTCGAGCAGCACCCCGAGCGGGATCTGGAACGCGGCGAAGACGAGGAAGTAGACGCTCGTCAGCAGCCCGAGCTCGGAGGGCGAGAGCGCGAACTCCGCCGCGAGGTCCTTGGCGATGACCGCGTTGACGTAGCGCAGCAGGATCGAGACGAAGAAGCCGCTCGCGAACGGGACGAAGACCAGGGCGATGAGCTTCGCGGGCAGCGCCGCGTTCGATTCCGGATGCACGCACGGATTCTAATTGCGGTAGGCTTGGGCGCATCGTGAAACGGCTGGTGGTCGGCATCACGGGCGCCTCGGGCGCCATCTACGGCGTGCGGCTGCTCGAGGCGCTCGCGCGCGCGCGCGGCTGGGAAGCGCAGCTCGTGCTCTCGGAGGCCGGCGCGCTGAACGCCTGGCAGGAGCTGAGGATGAAGCGCAAGGACGTCGAGCGCCTGGCGAAGGCCGCCTACCACCCCAAGGACATCGCCGCGCCGATCGCGAGCGGCTCCTATCCGGTCGAGGGCATGGTGATCGCGCCCTGCTCCATGAAGACGCTCGCCGCGGTGGCGCAGGCGCACGCCGACGAGCTCGTCGCGCGCGCCGCGGACGTGACGCTCAAGGAGCGCCGGCGGCTGGTGCTGCTGCCGCGCGAGACGCCGCTCAACCTCGCGCACCTGAGGAACATGGTCGCCGTGAGCGAGATGGGGGGCATCGTGTTCCCGCCGGTGCCGGCGTTCTACACGCGCCCGAAGACGCTGGAAGACCTCGTCGCGCACACCGTGGGACGCGTGCTCGACCTCTTCGGCATCCGCGTGCCGGGCCTGAAGCGCTGGCAGGGCATGGATGCCTGACTCGTCGGCCTTCTCCGGGTCCTACGACGAGGCGCGCGGCAAGTTCCTCGAGGCCGCGCGCGCCGCGGGCGCCGCGCTCGCGCACTACCCCCATCCCGCGGGCGAGAATCTGCACCTCGATGTTGCGGTGCTCGGCGCGCGCGCTGCGCCGCGCATGCTGGTCATCGGCAGCGGCACGCACGGCATCGAGGGCTTCCCCGGATCGGCCGTGCAGACCGCGTGGCTGCGCTCGCCGGGCGCGCTGCCGAGCGGAACCACGCTCGCCTTTTTTCACGCCCACAACCCCTGGGGCTTCAAGCGGTGCACGCGCGTCACCGAGGACAACGTCGATCTGAACCGCAACTTCGTCGACTTCGCCGCGCCGCCCGCCAACCCGGGTTACGACGAGGTGCACCCCAACATCACGCCGGAAAGCTGGGACGAGGCGAGCATCGCCGCGACCTTCCGCTGGCTCGACGGCTACCGCGAGCGCGTCGGGGAGAAGGCGTTCTCGACGGCCTTCAACGGCGGCCAGTACGCGCACGCCGACGGCATCTTCTACGGCGGAGCGCGCGCGCAGTGGTCGAACGCCGCCTTCCTCGAGGCAACGCGCGCGCATGCCGGGCACGCGAGGCAGGTGGCGCTGGTGGACCTGCACACCGGCATCGGGCCGTACGGCGAGCACGTCTACGTGGGCTTCTCGGTGCCGGGCACGCCCATGTGGGAGCGCCTGCGCGCCTGGTGGGGCGAGCGCGCGGTGAACGGGCAGGGCATCACCCACAAGGCGCTCGCCGACTACAGGGGCATCCTCACCGACGCCTTCACGGCGGCGCTGCCGCAAGCCGAGGTCACCACCGCCGTGGACGAGTTCGGCACGCGCCCGCGCGCAGAGATGCAGCGCGCCAGCATGGCGCAGCGCTGGATGCGGGTGCACGGCGCGAGGCAGCCGCAGCGCCTCGCGCAGGTCCAGGCCGAGTACGTCGAGGCCTTCTACCCCGCAGACCCGCGCTGGCGCGCGGGAGTGCTCGAGCAGTCGCGCGAGATCATCGCGCGGGGGCTCGCCGGGCTCAGCTCGACCTGACAAAGTCCTCGAGCGCGCGGCTGAAACCCTCGGGCTGCTCGAGGTTGGCGAGGTGCGCCGCCTGCGGCAGCACCACGAGCCTCGAGCCCGGCGCGTGGTCGTGGATCTCCCGCGCCATCGCCACGGGCGTCCCGGGGTCGTCCGCGCCGACGATGACGAGGATCGGGCACCGGATCTCCTTCAGCCGCGCCGTGAGGTCGATCTTCGGTATCGCGTGGCAGCAGCCGACGTAGCCCGCGACCGGCGTGGCGAGGATGAGCTTGCGGATCGCCTCGACCGGCCCGGGGTTCTGCGCCCGGAACCCGGCGGTGAACCAGCGCTCGAGGGTCGGCGGCGCGAGCGGCGCCATCCCTTGAGTCTCGGCGATGCGGATGCGCTCCTGCCACGTCGGCCAGGCCGCCGTCGGGTAGCGGCTGGTGGTGTCGGCGAGCGTGAGCGAGCGCAATATCCCCGGGTGCTTCAGCGCGAAGGTCTGCCCGATCATCCCGCCCATGGACAGGCCGCAGTAGTGCGCGGCCGTGATCCGGAGGTGATCGAGCAGCGCCTTCAGGTCATCGGCCAGCAGCTCGAGCGTGTACGCGCCGGGCGTCGCTTCGCTGCCGCCGTGCCCGCGCGTGTCGTAGGCAAGGACACGGTAGCGGCCCTTCAGCGCCTCGATCTGCGGATCCCACATGCGCGCGCTGCAGGCGAGCGAGTGGCCGAGCACGAGCCAGGGCGCGCCCTCGGGGCCGTGGACCTCGTATTGCGTCTGGATGCCGTTCGTGCGCGCCTTCATGCCGCCGCCACCAGCAGTGGGATCATCATCTCCTCCTCGCTCGTGCCGCCGTGGTTGCCGATATGCAGGTGCCGCGGCTCCCCGGGCACCCGGTCCTTGATCGTATACCGGCCGTTCATGACGAGCGCGACCTCGCCGATCCGCTCTGCGAACTCGGGGTGCGCCCGCCCCGGGCCGAACCAGCCCGCCTCCTGCAGCTCGCGGCTGGGGCGCACTTCCGCGCGCTGCCCCAGCCAGTCCCGCGCGCGCGCGAGGAACTCGGCCTCGCGCCCCTCCTGCACGTGGCAGAAGGCGACGCGCGGCTCGCCGCACAGCGGGAAGCGCAGCAGCGCCGCGAGCGCCGCGGGCAGCTCGAGCGACTCCTCGCGCGTGCTGTCCACGAAGCCGTGGTCGGCGGTGGCGACCACGGCGGTGTCGCTGCCCGCGAGGCGCTCCAGCAGCATCCCGAACGCGGCGTCGACCTCCGCGAAGTGCGCGCGCACCTGGGCGCTCGCCACGCCGTACTGGTGCGAGAGCGAGTCGAACTCGGGCCAGTAGGCGTAGACGAACTTGCGCTCCGGCCCGGACCTGACCGCGGCGTCGATCTCGGCGACGAGCCCCTCGAGCCGCTCGTAGGCGCGCCGCGCCGCGCCGCCGCAATGATGGCGGTTGTAGGTGGAGTCGACGATCGAGCGGTGCGTGACCACCACCGCCCGCGCCCGCAGCGCATCGAGATAGGTGGGCTGTGCGAAGAGGCGCGCGTGCGGCACCGGCAGCGGCCGCTTCTCGCCGCGGCGCAGGTAGGGCAGCGGCGCGCCCACGCAGCCCGCCGCGCCGAAGTAGGTGAACCACCCGGTCAGCCCGTGCTCGAGCGGCGTCGCGCCCGTGTAGGACGTGGTGATCGCGCTCGCGGTCGTCGAGGGGAACACCGAGTGCAGCGCGCCGCGCCGGTGCCGCGCCAGTCTGCCGCGCGGGCCGTACGCGCGCACGAAGGCATCGCCCAGGCCGTCGAGGATCAGCAGCACCAGGTTGCGCGCGTCCGAGAGCTCGCGCGGGGGCAGCGCGTGCAGCGTCTCGTGGCGCGGCGCGCCGCCCCGCGCCTCGACCAGCGAGGCGATCAGGTTGACGAGGCTGCCGCCGGAATAGTCCGGAAGGAAGGTTCCGGGCCGCTGCACCGGCGCATTCTAGTGCAGCGCCACCGGGTTGGTGAGCAGCGCCTCGTAGTGGCCGAGGAACTCGTCGACCGACTCGACGCTCGGCCCGCGCGCCGCGAGGCTCGCCATGGAGGCGCGGAAGCTGGACTCGACCTCGCCCTCGAGAAAGCCGAAGCGGCCCGTGCTCTTGTCCACCAGCTCGATGCCGTCGCAGCCGGGAAACTCGACCACGTAGTAGTTCTCGCTGTTGTACACGACGTTCACAGGCCACCTCCGCGGGCGGGTCCGGGAGGCTTCATTGTCCGCGCTCCCGCTGCCGCGCGCCGAGCCGCAGGTCGGTCGGGTTCCGCCGACGGTCGGCGTCCGGAGCGGCGCGCGTGATAAAATGCACGCCCGTTTCCCTCAAGGCGAGGCGCCATGCGCATGGAAGTGCACGTGCACGCCGACATCCCGATCCTCGAAGGCGTGTCGAAGAAGAGAATCGAGCAGGCGCTCGCGTCCTGGCTCGAGTACCTGGACGCCGAGGGGCTCGCCGACGTGAAGAGCCTGGAGCAGGACGAGCCCGGCCTGCGCTTCGACGAGAAGGAGCTGATGCTGGTGCTGTGCTGGACGGGCGAGGTCGGCCGCAGCTTCTACGCGGCGCTCGACCAGGCGCTCGAGGGGCTCGGGCCGCTGTGCTACGAGGCGGTGGAGGTCGAGCTCACGCTGTACCGCGAGAACGGCGAGCAGGAGTCCAGGCTGCTCTTCGTCGGGCCCACGGCACAGGCGATCCACGAAGCGCAGCGCCGCTGCATGATCGAGGACGTCTCGGCGCTGCTCGCGCGCCAGTTCGACAAGGCGCGCATCGGCGAGGTCACCGACCTCGTGAATCGCTTCTTCGACGCCGACTGGAAGGAGCGCGCCGCCGAGCCCAAGAAGCCGGAGCGCGCCTTCGAGACCGTCGCGCGGCCCTCGCGCAAGCACCTGCACTAGGGCTTGGCCGGTCCCAAGTACCCGGGTTTCGACACGCTCGCGCTGCACGCGGGCCAGTCGCCCGATGCGGCGACCGGCGCGCGCGCGGTCCCCATCTACCAGACCACCTCGTACGTGTTTCGCGACGCGGAGCACGCCGCCTCGCTCTTCAACATGGAGCGCGCGGGTCACGTGTACTCGCGCATCTCCAACCCCACGGTGGCGGTGCTCGAGGAGCGCATGGCGGCGCTGGAGGGCGGCGTCGGCGCGATCGCCACGGCGAGCGGCCAGGCGGCGCTGCACCTCGCGATCGCCACGCTGATGGACGCGGGCGCGCACATCGTCGCGTCGCTCGCGCTCTACGGCGGCTCGCACAACCTGCTCGGCTACACGCTGAAGCGCTTCGGCATCGAGACCACGTTCGTCGCCCCGGGCGATCCGGAGGCCTGGCGGGGCGCCATCCGCCCGCAGACCCGGCTGCTGTTCGGCGAGACGCTGGGCAACCCGGGGCTGGACGTGCTCGACGTCCCGGAGGTGTCGAGCATCGCGCACGCGGCGGGCGTGCCGCTGCTCGTGGATGCGACCTTCACCACGCCGTACCTCATGCAGCCGTTCGCGCTCGGCGCGGACCTGCTGTATCACTCGGCGACCAAGTTCCTCGGCGGCCACGGCACCGCGATCGGCGGCGTGCTGGTGGATTCGGGCCGCTTCGACTGGGAGGCGAGCGGCAGGTTTCCCCAGCTCACCGCGCCTTACGAAGGCTTCCACGGCATGGACTTCGAGGAGGAGTCCGGCACGCGCGCCTTTCTCCTGCGCGCGCGCCGGGAAGGCCTGCGCGACTTCGGCGCCTGCATGGCGCCGATGACCGCGTTCCAGATCCTGCAGGGCATCGAGACGCTGCACCTGCGCATGCCGCGCCACGTCGAGAACACGCGCCAGGTCGTGGAGTTCCTGTCGCAGCACCCGCAGGTGGAGCGCGTCATGTACCCGGAGCTCGCCTCGCACCCGGATCACGCGCTGGCGAAGAGGCTGCTGCCGAAGGGCTGCGGCGCGGTGTTCTCGTTCGACCTGAAAGGCGGGCGCGAGGCGGGCCGGCGGCTGATCGAATCGCTGCGCGTGTTCTCCCACCTCGCCAACGTGGGCGACGCGAAGTCGCTCGTCATCCACCCCGCCAGCACCACGCACTACCGCATGAGCGACGCGGACCTTGCGAAAGCGCGCATCGGGCCGGGCACGGTGCGTCTCTCGATCGGGCTCGAGGACCCGCAGGACCTGATCGAGGACCTCGAGCGCAGCCTCAGGCTGCCGCGATGAACTTCAGCGTCGCCGGCCGCAGCGCGTTCGCCTACACGGCGGCGCACGCGCTGGACGCGGCCAAGCCGACCCTCGTCTTCGTGCACGGGGCGGGGCTGGACCACTCGTGGTTCGGCCTGCAGAGCCGCTACTTCGGCTATCACGGCAGGAACGTGCTGGCGGTGGACCTGCCGGGGCACGGCCGCTCCGAAGGCCCGCCGCTCGCGAGCATCGCGGCGATGGCGGACTGGGTCGCCGCGCTGCTCGACGCGGCGAAGCTCGGGCGCGCCGCGGTCGTCGGCCACTCGATGGGCGCGCTGGTGGCGCTCGAGGCCGCCGCCCGCCACCCGCAGCGCGTGGAGGCGATCGCCCTCATCGGCGTCGCCTACCCCATGAGAGTGTCGGACGCGTTTCTCGATGCCGCCGGGCGCAACGACCAGGCTGCCTACGACATGGAGACGATCTGGGGACACGCGGCGCAGGTGCCGCTGGCCGGCAACCCCAATCCCGGCATGTGGATGTACGGCGACACGCTGGCGCGCCTCGCGCGCCTCGCCCCGGGGGTGCTGCACGGCGACCTCAAGGCGTGCAACGACTACACCGGCGGACTGGAAGCGGCCGCGAAAGTGAGCTGCCCGGCGCACTTCATCCTCGGCGCCCGCGACGTCATGACGCCGCCGCGCAGCGCGCGCGCGCTCGAGCGGGCGATCGCCGGCGCGCGCACCGTCGCCGTTCCCGTCTCGGGGCACTCGCTCATGGCGGAGGCGCCGGATGCGACGCTGGATGCGCTGATCGAGGCGCTGCAGCCGGAAGCCGCTGCCTGAAGGCCTTCCTCACCGGCGCGACCGGGTTCGTCGGCACCGTGCTCGCGCGCGAGCTCTCGGCGCAGGGCTGGGAGATCACGGCGGTCCGCCGGCCGGGCTCCAGCCTCAAGTACCTCGCCGACCTGCCGGTCGCCTGGGCGCCGGGCGACGTGACCGACCCGGCGTCGCTGCTCGCCGCGCTGCCCGAGGGCGTCGACGCCGTGTTCCACGTCGCGGGCGACACGAGCCTCTGGTCGCGGCACAACGCGCGCCAGGACCGGGTCAACGTCGAAGGCACGCGCCACGTGGTGGCCGCGGCGCTCGAGCGCGGCGCGCGGCGCTTCGTGCACACCTCCAGCATCTCGGTGTACGGCCTGCAGACCGGCACCATCGACGAGCGCGCCGAGCGGCTCGGCCGCGTCTCGCCCGTCAACTACCAGCGCAGCAAGTTCCTCGCCGAGGAGGAGGTGCGCGCGGGGATCGCGCGCGGCCTGGACGCGGTGATCCTCAACCCGGCGGCGATCGTCGGGCCCTACGACACGGTCAACTACGCGCGCATGATCCGCCTGGTGCATGCCGGGGAGCTCCCCGGCGTGCCGCCGGGCGCAATGTCCTTCTGCCACGTGCGCGAGGTGGCGCGCGCGCACATCGCCGCCGCCGAGCGTGGCCGGCGCGGCGAGAACTACCTGCTCGGTGGCGCGGATGCGCCGTTCGCTGAGCTCGTGCGAATCGTCGGGGAGCTTGCCGGCAGGCGCGTGCCCGCGAAGCCGACTCCAGCATGGGTGCTGCGCGCGGCGGGGAGGGTGGCCGAGTGGCTGTCGCTCGTGACGGCAAGCGAGCCGCGCCTCACGCCGGAGGGCGCGC
>Ga0114945_10000362_pt1 | contig 29084 bp, 27 predicted proteins | sample OV2TP3_FD_87194 | JGI IMG/M metagenome (GOLD analysis project Ga0114945, IMG submission 87194) | Hot spring microbial communities from Beatty, Nevada to study Microbial Dark Matter (Phase II) - OV2 TP3 | ecosystem: Environmental > Aquatic > Thermal springs > Hot (42-90C) | place: USA: Beatty...
TGATCGATGCCCTCGGCAATTCCTTCTTTCTTATGCGCGCCTTTGGTCTCCACAATAATCACCGGAATGCCATTAACCAAAAGGATGACATCGCCCCGGTTGGCATAAGTGCCGTTGGTGTACCGCCACTCATCGGTCACGTGAAATTTATTCCGGCTGGTATCTTCGAAATCGATCAGCTTGAGGTTAATTTCGCGTTTTTCCTCGTCATGATAAACGCTTTTCTCACCCTTGAGATAGCGCAGGACATCGCTGTTGCCTTCAATCGTTGACCGAACATTTTCCAAGTCTTTGATAATACTGTCGGCCTTTGCCTCATCCACAATTCCCGGATTAAGTTTAACAAGCTGTTCCCTCAATACATCATAAAAAAACAGACCGGTTTCACCACGACGGTAGCTGGCCGACTGTTCGCGGCTCACATACTCCCAACCGATCTCCTTTGTTGAGACATATTTGATCAAGGGATTTTGTGCTGCGCTTTGCTCAGACATTTCACCCCGTTAGAGAGAGGAAACGCTTCAATCTGTTTCTCAGATAACGTTTACCCATCCCTGATTTAAGATATTTTTCCCGAAACCGCGCATCTTGTTCGTTCAAACAGGCCTCATAATATATCACCTCAAAAGGCCCTCTATTTTTTGTTGAAAGTACTTCTCCCGCATTATGTTGATTGAAGCGTTTCCGTAAGTCGCCCGTTGATCCCGTGTACCATCGTCCATCTTTCTTACTTAATAAAACATACGTATAAAACATATTCATGCCTCTCTAACGGGGTAAATTTCTCCGAAGTCAATATCTTTGACCCGCACTTGGCCGGTCATTAGAAGCTGAAGCATCGTTTTGAATAATTCTTTCAATGATTCCTGTTTGTATAATTCGTGTTCAATCTTCTCATTAATGTGCCAAAGAATATCGGCAATTTCATCCTGTTCGCTAATATCCTCCGGGAAAGGTATCAATTGATCTTTTACGTTTCCATCAGTAACCGCTGGGTAACTCACACCCCTCTGCAACTTTCCCAAATTCTCAACAAATTCGTCTCGTTGCACACAAAAATAGAGATATCGGCTTGTCAGTTCAGCCTTACTCCGAAGAACACAGAAAGCAGTGGAACATATCTCTTCGTCGTACTCATTTCCAACAAAAGCAATTCTCCTTAAAGTTGGCCTAACAGTAGCAAATAAAACATCATCGACCTTAACTATTTTTCGCGCTCTACTTGGCGCTTCGGATCCCTTATATGTTTTGTATTCGGTAATTTTCAGACTTTCATTAGAAACGCTGGAAACATCAATATATTTGAACTGAACATTTGGCGCTCTGGTCATATCTTTCTGATATGTCTTTTCAACGACATCTCCCAGTCTTTTTGCATTCCAGCTTGTGGGCATACGACCAATCTCCGTCTCCTTCAATTCCTCACCTCGCAAGCCATGAGTAAAAAGCCGATGCATCAGCGACCGCTTGAGCTCCTTGGTCTTGGCGATGATTTGTTCCTGTTGGGCAATGGCTTTCTGGATCTCGGAAAGAATGACAACAATGTTTTGTTGCTCCGCTCCGTCTGATGGAAACACTACTGTCTTTTCTTTCAAATATTTGTAATGTCTATTGTATCCTCTGCTTTCAATATTAAGACCGCATAAATAGAAATACAGATACCTAGGATTAAGGAAGTTCTTCGATAGAATTAATTTTGTTCCATCAGCACCTAATGTGAAAGAGAAGTCGACAAATTTAAAGATTCGCGTATGATCGCCAAATACAATTACAGGCAAATTCCCTGAATACAGCTTGTCTTTATCATCAGTGTAGCCTGCAATAAACTCAGCTCCCTGATCAACAATCGGATATTTACCAGTTGGCTTATACTGTCCCTGAGGAATTTTGATATCTTTGGAAATCTTTTCTTTGTTAATACATTCCTCAAATGGTTTAATATCCCAATCATCTGGGATTGAGCCTATTTCGGTGTCTTTAAATCCGTCGTCCATTTAGCCCTTTTGGGAGAATTTGTGCTAATTTAACAGAACCAATTTTCTAATTGCATTCTTACCCATTATATTGTAAGCTTTGTGCAGGTTTAAAGGATCGGGGTGTCTCCCGGTCGAAATTTTAAAGGTTCCGCCCTGATGACAAGGGCCCAAGGGGCCCTCTCGCAAGAGTAGTCAGGGCGGTCGCTTTTTTAATAGTATAATTTTGTTCCTCCTCGAAAAATATCAAATTCGCTTACAATCACTTTTTTAATCAAGGTGTAAGACCTCATGTCTTTTATCTCCCATTTTCGATAAATCGCCCAGTTGCAATAATCAGCGATCTGCAGGTCGAAGTTTGATTTTGAGGCGTGATGGAATATCTCATAAACAACCCCCGCTGGTAACATTCGAGAAAGAACTTTCTTAATGGCTTTTTCTATTGCTCTCTTTTTGCGTTGAACGGGGATGCTGTCTGTAAAGACAATCACTTTGGCAAACCGAGAGAGGTCATAACCATTCACCACATACCGCAATACATAACCTAACATTTCGGGATAAAATCTTTCTTCACCACGTAAGGCCGGACCCGTCTTGCGTTTTTCAACGATCAGACTATCGAGCCGCGTCTGGTCAATGTGCTTTTGGATAATATCGAACACACCATTTCTGACTGCCTGAGTATCCTCGGCCGCATGAAAATATTCAATCTCGACTCCGAGTTCGATCAAATCATATTTAAGTTCACATAACGATTTATACGCTTCAAAGGAACGTTCTTTGGACAAGGCCGTCAGCACAAAATATTTTGTGCCGGTTGGAGAAAAATCCAAATTCCCGCCTTCATCTAAGAAAATATACAGAATTCTTTTTTCGTTTGACATCAGAGACCTTCAATCTCTCATCGCTCCTTGAGAAATCCCTTATACCCTATTTTCTTAAGAATGCCGTTAAGCTCTTTGTCCGTTTTCATTCGATCTTCTTCCAACTCAGCCAGTTCGACGAGGATTTCATCCACGTCGCGATACTCTTCTTCTTTGCCGTTGCCGACATACCGCGAAGGGCTCAAATTGTAGTCGTTCTTGACCACTTCATCCTTCCCGATAACCTTTACGAATTTATCGATGTCCTTAAAAGCATGAAAGGCCTTGGCGATTTTCCTGATCTTGTCATCCGGAATAAAATTCTTAGGCCTGCCTTTTTCAAATTCAAGCGAGGCATTAATGAGCATGATTTTGTTCTTCTTTTCCTTTGGTTTATTTTTATTCAGGAAAAGCACAATGCCGGGCGCGGTCGTGTTATAGAAAAGATTCTCCGGAAGCAGCAATACCGCTTCGATCCGGTCGTCATCGACAAATTTCTTGCGGATATCTTTTTCACGATTGGAGCCCTGATTGCCTGAACCTCGGGAGACTGCGCCGGTATCAAGAACCACCGCCGCGCGGCCGTTGTTATTGAGCGAAGTAAACATATGCTGAACCCAGCCCCAGTCCGCGGAGCTGGCCGGAGGATAGCCTGAATCGAACCGGTTAAACGTATCACCCTCATAAAATCCTGTGTCATAACCGTCCTGATTCCACATGGGATTGGCGATCACAAGATCAAATTTCTTGAGCGCACTGCCATCCAGGAACTTCGGACTTGAAAGTGTATCACCGATGGCAATATCGCCTTCCATGTCATGGATAAACATGTTCATCTTGGCCATGGCATACGTCACATGATTCTGTTCCTGACCGTAAAGATGGACCGGTTTTGAAATCTTCTTTTCCTTCTCTTTAAGCGCAAGCTGGCATTTCACAAGAAGTCCGCCCGAACCGCAGGCCGGATCATATACTTCTTGTCCTTGTTTTGGATCGAGGCAATAGGCCATTAGCCAACCGACTTCTTTAGGCGTATAAAACTCCCCGGCACTCTGTCCCTGACCTTCTGCAAATTTCCTCAAAAGGTATTCATATGCCCGGCCGAGAATATCCGGCTCGGCATCTTTCAACCCAACCCTGTGGCGGCTGATCACCTCAATAAGCTGGCTGAGCTTGCCGTCATCAATAATCCGCTGTCCGCTGACCTTGGCGTTGAAGTCAACGATATCGATAACACCCTGTAGTTCTGGATTTTCTTTGGCGATGGCACGAATCGCATCCGTTAACTCTTCACCGATATTCTTCGTTTTCTTGCGAATCTCCGGCCATGTCGATGATCGCGGGATAAAGAATCGAACGAGCTTATGATCCTTCTTGGCCAATTCATACGCGGCCTTCTCGTCGCCAAAATCTTCAGCCAGACGCTTAAGCTCATCCTCGAAGACATCCGAAATGCGTTTCATAAAGATAAGCGGCAGGATATAGTCCTTGAACTTCGGCGCATCCACCGCCCCGCGAATACTACACGCCGCATCCCACAGCCATGACTCAAGTATTTTTATATCGAGCATTATTGAGCCTCTTTTTTACCTTTTTCGACTTTATCGGCAATGAAGGATAACCACCATTGTGGACGCTCAAAATAGTTGTTGGTAGTTATAACCGATGACAACCGGTTTATATATCCTTCCAGCGAACCAACCAGTCGCCGATTTAAGGGGCGGCAAATTGACCCATCCCAGATGATCTTGAAAAACTCCTTCTTTGAAATTAATTTAATAACCTCTTCTTGTGGTGCCCATCCCAAGGCACCCTCTGTAGCGTAGTAAAATAACATTCTTAGGAATTCGACAAAATTCTTTTGTATTTCAATATTATTTCTTGCCTTACCGGCAATCGATTGCAACTTAGTGTACGAATCTACTGAATGAAAAGGGGAGTCACTCTTGAACAAAATTGTTTTTTCTGTCCCAAACAGATCTCCGGGCCACAGTTCTTTCATGCCATCAGTTCGATCAAAACGATTCAATAAATCTCCAGTCAATTTGTTTTGCAGAATATCGTTTATTTCCTTCCTGATTTCCGAGAATACTTTTTCAGAGTCCATGAACGATGAGTCTCTTAATTTACCGCGTAACCATTCTGCCATTTCTGATACGCGAAACAGATTCTTGTTGATCATTTTCATCAATAATATTTTCTCGTTATTGCGGAGGGGCTCATATAGATCCTTCGGCTCTGCAAAATGAAACCATTTTGATAAAAATCCAAACCACTCTTCGAATATTGCTTTATCAAAGACCGGATTGTTTCCGGCATAGATTTCATCCATATCGATAAGCAAACCGCAAATGCACATTATCTTATTGACCTCTTCAATCTGCGCCTTCATCTCATCTTGTGAATGTAAATCAATAAGATTGCTCCAAATCTGTTCGCGTTCCCTCAGAAGCATTTTTACAAACTCTCGAACCCGTTCAATATCTTTACTTCTCTTGCTTTCGGATATAAACTTTTTCAGTTCATTCTTAACCCCAGCGTCATCTTGGGTGAGCAAACATTGTTTAAAGTCGCGGTACTCGCTCCACGTCATCAATTCAGGAACCTCAATTACAAGCAAATGATTTTTCACTCGCTCCGGCACAGTAAATCCGCCGCATTCACGTAAGGATGCATAAATATCAAAAAATCGCTCTTTGTTGATATCCTGATACCTGTTAAGTTTCGCTTCAATTTTAGATTTCCATTCAGGCGCGTCTTCCTTTTTGTCTCCAAATGCCCGGCGGGTTACATCTTTTTGTTTGTCCCATAGCCGCCCAGTGGCAATATCATCTATAATTTCGCTATCCTGCATAAAATCTTTAAAAACATCAGGGAATTCAAGTCTCAAAAGCTGGGCAAGATACAGCATTTTCCAGTCAAGCTCGTCTTCCCCAAACCTAGCCAAGAAACCTTTATGAAGACTGTTAAGATATCTCAAGTAATGCTTAAATCTTCGAGGATTCCTGGGAAGCGTATTTAAAATTCCGGCAACAGCATCTTTCTTTATATAAGATGCAACGCTTCTCAGCTCCTTAGTGAGCAAAGCCTCCCAATCGAACAATGAGGGAATAGGTAGTTCAAAAGGCCAATTGATAATCTTGTCGATAAAATCTTTCGGGTTAATATAACCCAATTTATTCCGTAAAACTTCAGATACCGTTTTAATATCTAATCCGATGATGTAAACGCATTGACTAATGTCAAATATTTCATTAAGAAGCATTAACATGTCATAAACAATTTCCGGTTCTGCGCGATCCAAATCGTCGATGAAAACGTACAACCTTTTTCCCTGCAAAATATTCTTAAGATCTCGAGTTACATTTCGCTTGGTTTCTTCGAGCAAATTCTCTAAAGGCGAAAGGATAAGCTCACCGATAGCTTTCCCGATTTTTGTATCAGCGATCTCTGCGAGCTGTCGTGCTTTCCCAGAGATGTCTTTGATTGTTTTCTTTCGTTTAAAGTTTCCAAATGGTAATCTCTTCCATGATGCAAGCCCTTTGTCTAAACTTGCAACAAACCCTTTCCAAGCCTCTTCGCGTGAATGGAATTGCCAAGGATGGAAAACAGCTACAGGATGACCTTTCCCAGAGCAATGGCACTTAATAAAATTCATTGCCGTTGTTTTCCCACTGCCCCAATCCCCTAAAATACCAATCCGGAGATGAGTATCCAGGGGAGTCGTATCGATAAGCGTAAAAATTCTTTCAGCGAATTTACTCTTATCAAGACAATCTTCGAAGGGATTACATAATGGGTTATCTACTCCGGTGATTGTCTTTACTGGTTCCGACTTCTTTGTTTCTCTTTTAAACATTATTCGTGCCTTTTATTTCTTGTCCTCGCATTTGTTGCACAACTCGGGATCCTTGGTCGAAGGCCGCACGCCGAATAGCTTTGCCGCGATCAGCCAGTACAAGAACCCTTCCAGCGGGACTTTGCACCTTTTGCATTTCTTTGGCATAGCTTAATGCCCCTTTCGCCCCTTTAGTGCCTCTTAAAAAACCAAGGTCCGTCCATAGTATTTGCATGTCCTATAAATGTCCCAAACATGTCCCATATGTCCCATAAATGTCCCATATCCTAAAGACTGTATTTCCGGCCCTTTCTATCACCTTGAGCTTTTAGAATACCTTTTTCTACAAGACTTTGTAAATCACGATATAAAGTCTTACGCGTTATAGTCTTGTAAACCATCTGAAGATCCATAAGACTGATCTGCTCTTTTTCTCTGATCAGCTGAACCGCTTTGATCTGCCTTTCATTAAGACCCATTTTCGACAATCGGTCTTTAGCATACCGATCTTTAAAAAGAGTGACCAAAACTCCGCCGCTATTTTCTTCAAACTCAGGTTCAGGGAGTTTTGCTTCCTGACACGCATCAATTATTTTTTCTATGCCGCGCCCCCATGCGTCAATATATCCTCCCTTGAAGCACACATCCGCGATAACCGGATTACGGGGTTTTGACGAATGCCTTTGTTTCAAAAGCTCTATTGTCAAATCTTCAGGCAGCGCACCGTCATTCCAGAAACAAATCCTGTCATCAAAAATTTTTATCTGAGTATGCGCACCCGCGTAATTTCGATGTACCAGTGCGTTGAGCAAAACTTCACGCAATGCGGCAATAGGGTACTCTCCTTTTTCAATACGATGGATCCCTTCAAAGGAAATCGGACGAATCAAAAATTTTCGGTTAAGCTGATCCAGCACTTCCTGCAAACAATAAATCAAATTGCCTTCCACCGATTCTTCAAATCTTAAATCCGCTTCCGATTCGCCAAAACGCCCCATCCGTACGGTGAGGCCCTGATAAAACTTTCCGGGATCTTTCCCAAACAAAATAATCGCGGCCCGCCTGAGTTTCCCTTTATCCAAAAGACGCAATTTATCCAGCAATTCTTTTAAAGACAATTTCTCATTACCCGGAAACCGCCCCGCTTTCTTCGCCGACTTCAAAAACTGATCAACGCTCTTTTTATCAATATCCGCTATCTTTGCTCCCGGCTCTAAAACGTCATCCCATGTTTTCCCCGATTTTTTAAGTAAAAACTCATTGAGCGAATTGCCTGTTAACTCTTTCCTTATACTTCCACTGCGATAATAATACCGGCCGCGAAATGAAATGGGGACAGAATAAGGCGGGACAGCAATGGCAATAAAATAGAGCCCTTTCTTTTTCTCTAACCTAACCTCGGCCATAACACCAAGCAAATCGTGAATCTTGTTCGGCAAATCCTCCATCAGTTTTTTATAATCGGCAATACCTGCCACCTTTCCTGTGTCATCTCTGCCGATATAAAGAGTGCCGCCGTTGGCATTAGCAAACCCACAGACCAACTTTAAATAATCATCGTGCCAGCTTGTTTTGTATTCTATATTTTGCTGTTCAGACATTTATTACTCCGGTTTTTATCACAAACGCTTTGGCCTTGCGGTTGCGAACTTGTTCATGAATATTTTTAGGATTTACGTGCGTGCTTTTTTAAATACTTTTCTACATGATACTGCTGTATCTTGCTCGGCGTTGTCTTGCCATTAAACCACCGACTAACCGTCGAGAAAGCTACACCCAGCTCTTTTGCCAAGTCTTGCTGAGTAATTCTATTCTCCAAACGGTACAACTCTAATTTTTTTACCATATCCATAGCGAATAACTCCTGTCGTTTTGTTTGGTTATACCTTTTGCGGGTATTGCATCTTATAGCACAAAAAGGACTGAAGGTCAACGTAAATGGTGGGTGGGGCGTCATTTACATTCGTCTCATAGGATAGGACAACTGTCCCATAATATATAACAATACTACATCGCATCTATTCGATGGTTGAAGATGCTTGGGGCAGGAAAGCCGGGGTAGCTTCCCCAAACACCAGCCTATCCAGCCTCTCTCCAACTCCTCGATTGGTATTCGGCAAACAACTCATTCTTGGTCTCCCACTAAAATAAAACGCATATGTCAAATTCATTAAGACGTTTGTATTAGTTACGGGAAAATTTGGAAGCTGTCCCCCCAAAAGATAAAAAAACCCGCCCTCGCGCCTACGCGAGAAACGGGCTTTAAAAAAAGGGGCCAGTGTGAGCTAATCTAAGCCTCAGAGAGAAGTGCCGCAGAGAAGAGTAATTTCTAATTTAACTTACTTCTCTGCCTTGTCAATAAAAAATTTCCTCACACGAAACATTTTGTTATCACAGTGTTAGCACGGCGGCATTTTACCACAAAACCAAAAAGGAGCCGATGACAGAAGTCAAAGGCCCCTAATTGGATGTATTGGTTGCGGGGGCAGGATTTTCCCGCCTTTCTATTTTTTGTGGTAGGCGGGATCCCGCTTACAATAAATGACTTACAGAAAAGCGGGAGAACCTTACGAGGCAAATCCCCTCCCTAAAATAAGAACCCCGCCAACCTTAATTTTTATTTTAAGGAAGGCGGGGAAGAATTGCGGGGAGGGGATTTGAACCCCTGACCTACAGGTTATGAGCCTGTCGAGCTACCAGACTGCTCCACCCCGCGATATGTTTTTTATTTTTCCTTATCCCCTCCAACGGGCGTGATCTTGTAGACCACCTCATTGAGTCGGATCAAACCCATCTTTTCGCGGCCCACCTTTTCCAAATAGACCGGGTCTTTCTCCAGAAGCCTTTTTTCTTCCTCAAGCTGGCTGCGCTGGACCAGAAGCTCTTCAATCTGCCGTTTATACTCGGCGTTTTTCTGCTTCAAGTCCTGCATCTTGGCATACGACGGAAGAAAAAACACAAAGGCCGCAATCGTCAGGATAAAAAGCCATATCGCATTTTTAAGCATAGGTCACAAGGTCACAATGTCACAAGTCAATCGCTGGTGACTTGTGTCTTGTGACATTGTGACTTTACAATACTTTTCCCCACAGCGGCCCCGCGTACAGGGCCTTTTTCCCTAATTGCTCCTCGATCCGTAAGAGCTCATTGTACTTGGCCAGGCGATCCGTGCGCGAAAGCGATCCAGTCTTGATCTGGCCGCAGCCGACCGCCACAGCCAAATGGCTGATCGTTGTATCTTCCGTCTCTCCCGAGCGGTGCGAAATGATGGAACTATATTTGTGCCTCTTGGCCAGAACGATCGTTTGAAGCGTCTCGGAGAGACTCCCGATTTGATTGACCTTGATCAAAATGGAATTGGCGGCCTTTCTTTGGATTCCCTCTTTAAGCCTCTGGACATTGGTCACAAACAGGTCATCGCCCACAAGCTGAATCTTTCCGCCCAGCCTCTTCGTCATCTCGCTCCAGCCGGACCAGTCGTTTTCATCGAGTCCGTCTTCAAGGGAGATGAGGGGATATTGACCGATCCAACGGCCATAAAGATTCACGAGCTCCAAAGCGGTCCACGGCTTTTCATTATACTGGTAAATGCCCTTTTTGTAAAAGGAGGATGCGGCCACATCCAAAGCGAGCGCGATCTCTTGGTGCGGCTTGTAGCCGGCCTTCTCGATCGCCTCCAAGATAAGCTGGACGGCCTCTTCGTTGTCCTTAAGGCGCGGGGCAAATCCGCCCTCATCTCCGACGGAGGTAGAAAGTCCTCGGGACTTCAGGATGGCTTTTAACTGATGAAAAACCTCGGTGGCCATGCGCAGGGCTTCTTTAAAGCTGGGCGCACCGCGCGGGACAATCATAAATTCCTGGATGCTCAAGTTGTTGTCGGCGTGGAGGCCGCCGTTTAAAATATTCATCAAAGGCACCGGCAGAATCTTTGCCTTCGGGCCTCCCAGATACCGGTATAAAGGAAGCTTGTGGTCGAGGGCCTCGGCCTTGGCCACGGCCAGAGAAACCGCCAGAATCGCGTTGGCCCCGAGCCTGCTTTTATTATCTGTGCCGTCGAGCTTAAGAAGAATTTCATCAATGGTCTGATAATCGGGTTTTTTGCCAGCGATCGTTTGGGCCATAACGCCCTGAACATGGCCGACCGCCTTTAAAACGCCTTTGCCGGCGTAGCGCGCGGGGTCTTGGTCGCGGAGCTCCAGCGCTTCATGCTGGCCCGTGGAGGCTCCCGAGGGGACCGCGGCCCGGCCGAGCACCCCGGAATCCAAAATAACATCCACCTCAACCGTGGGATTGCCCCGAGAGTCCAAGATTTCCCGGGCGAGGACTTTGGCGATTTTGGACATGGATCATCCTTCTCTTTAAGACCGCCACAATATCATAGATTGATTTTAAAGTCAATCCTTTCAACATTGACTTCTCAAAAAAGATATGCTAGTTTGAAGGACGTTCCACAACTGATCCTGCCCATGAAAAAATTTTTCGTTCATCTTCAGACCCGTTGGATCAAAATGCTTCTCATTTTGATCTTCCTTACCTTAAGCCTGGTGGTGGCCTTCCTCCTCTACACCGCCTTCACCAGCTTCTTTTCCCTGGAATCCTTCAGCCGCCGGCAGATCACCGCCCAGATGGGATTTTTCTTCTTCATTTATCTTCTGACAACCCTGATTCAGCTGCCCTTGTTTTTCGGGATGCATTATTACCTTTTGCAGGGCGGAGGCCTGGCCACATTCGGGAAAGGAAAGATCATAATCGCCAAGGCTCAGGTGAAATGGGACGAGGTCATCGGCATGGAGAGCGCCAAGAAAGAGGCGTGGGAGATCGTCAAGCTCCTCAAAGACCGCCACCTCGTCAAGGCGATCGGCGGCAAGATCATCAAGGGGACTTTGATGATCGGCCCGCCGGGCTGCGGCAAGACGTATCTGGCCAAGGCGATCGCCACCGAATGCCAGATGCCCATGCTCTCTTCGGTGGGCAGCGAATTCGTTGGGATCCTGGTGGGCCAGGGCGCGGCGCAGATCAAATCGATGTTCAACCAGGCCCGCGCTCTGGCGAGGCTGGAGGGCGGATGCATCATCTTTATCGACGAGATCGATTCTTTTGCCCGGCCGCGCATGGCGGATATGGGCTTTGGCGGCGGCATCAGCCATAACGCCACCATCAACCAATTCTTAACCGAGCTGGACGGCTTAAGGCAGCAGGAAAATAACATCGTCGTCATTGCGGCCACCAACGTCCCCGAATATGATCTCGATTCCGCGATCCTGCGGGCCGGCCGATTCGACCGGAAAATTTACGTCGGCCGGCCCAACCTCAAAGAGCGCAAAGACCTCTTCGATTTTTATCTGGGCCGCGTCAAAACCGATCCCTCCGTGCGCTCCGATGTCCTTGCCCGTCGGGCGCTGTGGTTTACTCCCTCGGACATCGATTCGATGACTCGCGAGGCCGGCCTCATTGCGTTGCGCGAGAAGCGCGAGGTCTTAACCATGAAAGATCTCTTTGAGGCCTATGACCGCGTCACCTTCGGCGAAAAATCCAATATCATTTTAACCGAGGAAGACAAGCGCTGGACCGCCTTTCATGAAGCCGGCCACGCGATCCTCGGGTATTTGATCCATCCCAAAGACGACGTGGTCAAGGCCACGATCATTCCCCGCAAAGGCCGACTGGGGTTTGTCTTTCAAAGACCATCGGAAGAATCTTATTCTTACAACCGGGAATATCTCTTGGCCCAGATCAAGATATGCCTGGCCAGCTATGCCGCGGAACGCCTCGTCTTCAGCACCACCTCAAGCGGCGTCGGGGGCGGCCCGGGAAGCGATTTCCATACCGCGCTTGCGCTCGCCCAAGACATGGTGTGGAGCTACGGCATGGGGAAATCCGGCCTCTTGGGCGATTACCGTTCGCTCTCCTTAAATGGCGAGATCAATTCCCTTTCCTCTAAAATCCGCGAGACCCTGGACGGGGATGTCCAAGACATTTTACAAGCTTGCCTCACCGAGGTCACCGGCATCCTCACCCAGCACAAAGACCTCTTGGAGTCTTTCGCCCAGGAACTCCTTCAGAAAGAAGAGCTCGAATACGACGAGGTCCAGGCGATCTTCGATAAATTCCACGTCAAACCGATCTCCGGCCGGCCGCTACTCAATATCTCATGAGGATCCCGCCATCCGTTTTCCCGCCGCTCTTTTTTTATCTGTGGATTCTATTTCTTAGTGGCTGTTCTCCTTCTTCTCCCCCCGCCATCGCTACGCTTGCTGAGGCCCATCAAAAATTCTTGAAGCTCTGCAAAGAGGAATACAACCTGGCCGTTGTCCTTAAACCCCTCCCCTCGACGTTATGGATCTACCTTCCGGTCACGGAGAACATTATTGAATACAAAGCCTCTCTTGAGGGGGCCCCCCGAAGCGTAAAACCGACCCAAGAGCTCTTGCTCCATTATGTAGACGGCCATTTTGAGAATGAAACCTTCCATGTGGAATACGATATCGTGAAGGGTTTCAGCGATCCTTCCCAGAAAAGCCTCAAATCGTTCTATACAGAAGAATTTCAAAGAAAACAAAATAATCTTTTAACCGCCTTGTTTCGATCGTACTCTGATTTAGATTTAGAAAAAAAAGAATCCGCCTCCCAGAAGGGCGGCCCCTATCTGGAGAAAACCGACGCCCCTCCTCCATTTGTGGTTTTGGTGGCCTCTGATATCAAACGGGGCGTGGAGGCGATCTTAATCTTTTCCTTTGAGGATTTTCGATACACCATGACCGGGCTTATCCCCCAGGAAGAATTCGCCCTAAGAAGCATCACGGAATTCCGGGGAGGGCAAGGGATTGTCGCAGACGAGGAAGGCCGTCACCTGGCCTTGAAAGAAATGACATGGCCGGAGTTTCTGACAAAGCAGATTCTCAATCGGATTCGGTTCAAATATCAAACCAGCGACTTCAAACCGAGTGACGATGCGGAGACCGAAATTCTCACCATCGTGGCGCAGACCCTAAAAGCCTATTCCTTCGGCGATTTCACCTCGGTCAGGCTGCACAACCTTCGAAGCGATCAACACTATCTTTTTAACAGATCACAATTAGAGACCTTCCTGAAATAGATTTGAGGAGAGGGTGGGAAAAATTGTGGGATGAAGATGGGGAGACTAGCAGCTCACCGCGCCTTGGGATGGGCCTTGAAAAATTGCCAGATGACGCTCGTTGCGTCAATATTCTTTGAGGAGGGGCCGCTGATCCGAGGCGCCTGAGGCGGCTTGGGCGGCCAGGCATGACCTCCTCCGTGAATAACGTACCAAACCACATCGGTGTGGTAGCCACAGGCAGGGTAGGTATGCCGCTCAAGCGTCGTCCCATCATCCACCGGCGCCGGAAGCATCTCCCGCACTGGCGTGCCGGAACATCCATTCTTTTTAACAAAGAAATTCAGCGAATCTTTTGTAGACAACAACCGGCCGCCGTCTCCCCGTTTGCAACACTCCCCGCCCTGGATAGGGATAAACGGATCGGCGTCGCCGTTGATCGCGAGGACGGACACGGCTTCCTGTGGTGCACAGGCCATGCCCAAGGGTTCCGCGAGATTGCCGATGACCGGCGCGATCGCCGCAAAGACATCCGCCATTTCGCAGCCCAGACGATAGGTAAAGATCCCGCCGTTTGACGGGCCGGTGACGTAGATCCGCTTCTCATCGATGGATAGCTCTTTTTGTAGCCTCGCCAGGAGCGCTTTCACGAACTTCACGTCGTCCACGCCGAGCCGTTCGGCATCGGTTGTCCCACGACCGTCGCTCCAGTTGTGCTCGATCCCATCCGGATACACAGCGATGAATCCTTCCCGATCCGCGTAGCCGCTGAAACCTGTTTGTTTAGCGATCTTGGCCCCAGCTCCGTGGCCGCCGTGAAACACCATGACAAGGGGATACTGTTTCGCAGGATCTTCGCCGGCCGGGCGATGCAAGAGGTACGTCCGCTCGCGGCCGTCGATCGTGATCGACCCACGGCTGTCGCCGGGCCCGAGCTTCACGGATTCCGAGGACCTCGTTGCGCGTCTCGCGCGGCCCGTCCCATCCTTGCCCTGACGCAACAGCTTAAGCAATAAACGACAATCCTTAGGGCAGCTCTGCTTGGTCTCGCCGGCATCGCAGACGCCGTTGCCACAGGTCTCAGCGGCTTCCAGGATCGATTCAATCCGAAACGATAGTCGTCCGTGGGCCCATCTCATCCCGAAACCAACCGTACCTATAGCGAAGATCAGCATCGAAAGAAGCAAACCCAGCGCTCGTATCCTAACTCTATATCGGCCGGTAAACCGCATACAATTATTCTTTACGGAGTGCTCGTCGTTTCTGTAACTGGCGCATCCGCAGCAGAGCCCGGTACCGGACGACGGTCCTCACCGCGCACAGCATCCCGACGCTCTTTTTTGCGTTTGGCCGCGCGTTCGGCTTTACGGTCAATCCTTCGGTCGCTCACGCGCTCCAGCGCGGGCCTCTCCGGCTCAACCAGCGCGTCTCTGCGCTCGGCTTTATGTTCCGTCTTCCGATCGACACGCCGTTCGATCCTCCGATCCGTTTTCCGCTCCCGTCTATCCCAAACCTCCGCCCGGGCCTGCTCCAAGGCAAAAACAACTCCCAACATCATGCAAATCGCAATGCCTATACGTCGTTTCATCTGTCTCCTCCTGTTGTTTAACGATGAACCTTATCCTTCCAACCCACGAAGCCCCGCCGCTTCAATAACGCGCTCGCGGACCATCGCGCCTAACTCCACATAGTTTTAAGGAAAAGTATATATCAGAGACTTGGTTTGTCAAGCGCCTCCCTTCGAGGGTGATATACCCTATTGTGTGTAAATTGCTTTTAAGTTCATAAAAAAAGGCGTATCTTTCTGTTTGGACAACATCAACCCGGGTTGACCCATGTCAGCCCTTAACAGAAAGGATACGCCTATGAATCACACACTAGAGACTTTAAACCATCGCTGGGGCCGGGTCAAGGATTTGAGGTCGCCGGAGCCTTAAAACCTATCCTCGGCACCAACATCTCGGCTTCCGCCGTCTCACGTATCACAAAATCTTTGAATACCCAAGTCAAGGCCTTCCATCAACGCCAGCTCTTGGATGAATATCAATTCCTGTTCTTAGACGGCATTACGATCTCTGTTAAAGGCTCACTTAAAGCCAGAAAAATCCTGGCCCTGGTCGCCTACGGCATTACCCTCTTTGGTAAAAAAGAACTCATCGCCTTTAGAATCGCCGACCGTGAATCCAATAACGCCTGCGAGGGATTCTTAAATGACCTCTTCCGGCGCGGCCTTGAAGGCAAAAACCTTAAACTCATTATTACCAACGGCTCCAAAGGCTTTATCAACGCCGTTGACTTGGTCTATCCTCACGCCAGACATCAGCGCTGCTGGGTCCATAAACTGCGCAACTGTACCAAACATCTTAAAAAAGCCGATACCAAAGCCTTCAAATGCGATGTCCGTAAAATCTACAACGCCTCTTCCCATCGGGAAGCGGTCGCGGCCTTCAGGCTCTTACGCAAATGCTGGACTCGTCTTTATCCTCGAGCCGTTGAGCTCATTGAGCAGGATTTAGACAGCCTCTTGGCCTTTTTAGAAATCCCCATCAAAAAACAGTTCCGTGAATTTATTCGCCACCAGATTCGCACCACCAACATCATCGAACGCTCATTCCGTGAGGTCAGACGCCGCACCAGGCCCATGGGATGCTTTACCAACAATGACAGCGTAAACCGTATCATTTACGCTATCTTCCATAGACTCAACTCCAAATGGCAAGAGAAACCTTTAACCCAATTTACACAATTTATTTGACGTTACCGTCGGGAATGCCGCTTGAAAAACTCCCAGATTACATTTGTGGCGTTGATTTTGTCCGAGGTTTTTCCGACCATACGCTCCGGTAACAGGCTTTTGCCCCCCGGCCAGGTATGCCCCATACCCTCAATTGTGTAAAACACAACCTCGGAGCCTTCCTTGCAGGCACTATACACAATGGCTTTCACGCCGTTTTGATTGTGAACCGTCTTCGGTTCAGACAAACAACCGTTCATGGCTGCCCACTTTCGTACTTCGTCCTTCGATAAACTCCCTGGCCCGCCCCCGGCCCGCCTATCGTCTCCAAAGCCGGGGCGGGCAATCGTCCAGAAAGCTCCGACGCTCGTTTCTCTCGGTCGGAGTCCCGATCGAAGCATCGGGACCAGGGCGGGCAGGACTTGGCCTGCCTCGCACCGAGTGCCCATTACTAAGGGATGCTCGGCACGAGGTGAGCGTAGTCGAAGGCCTTCGTTCCTCCCTGGCCTGCCCGGCCAGGGCAGGCGCAATGACACAAAATTCATGTCTCAAATGTATTTCACCGTCGATGATGAAAGTTTTAATTGGGACACGCATGGTATCATCTCCTAATTCATTGGGTGGTGACTTCGTCAATAGCGAGGTAAGTCGCTTCCAAGAGTTTATCAATCTCCCTTAAGCCAATCGCCAAGGGTGGCATCAAGACGATGACGTTTCCCAGCGGCCTTAAGATCACACCGTATTTTCGGACCTCCTCGCAGACCCGAATCCCGATCTTTTCTTCCCAAGCGTAGGGCTCTTTGCTGGCGCTGTCTTTGACAAGCTCAATCCCGACCATGAACCCCTTCTGACGGACATCGCCAACTGAGGGTAAATTATAAAACCTCTTAAGGGCCTTAGACAAGTATTTTATTTTGGCCGGCAAGGAACGCAAGGTCTTTTCTCTTTCAAATATTTCGAGGTTTGCCAAGGCCGCGGCGCACGCCAGCGGATTTCCCGTATACGTGTGGCCGTGAAAAAATGTCTTTTGGTCCCGATAATCAAAAATAAACCCATCGAAAATCCTTTGAGTGGTCAAGGTTGCAGCTAACGGAAGATACCCCCCGGTTAAGCCCTTGGCCAGACAAAGAAAATCCGGACTGACCCCCTCGTATTCGCAAGCAAACATCTTCCCCGTGCGGCCGAAACCGGTCGCCACTTCATCCGCAATCAACAAAATATCGTGTCTTCGGCAAAGCTGCGCTATCTTTTTCAACACACCCTTGGGCCACACAATCATGCCGGCAGCGGCCTGGACCAAAGGCTCTATGAGGAGAGCCGCAATCTCATCACCACGCCTCTCCAATAAGCTCTCGAGTCTTCCTAAGCATTCCCACATGTAAGCGGGATAACTTTTTCCCTTAGGGCAGCGATAAAAATCCGGAAATTCGATGGGGATGGTTTCAATGACCAAACCGCGGTAGACCTTATGGAACAAATCGATTCCTCCCACGCTCACCGCCCCTAAGGTGTCGCCGTGATAGGAATTCGCCAAATGCACAAGACGAGTTTTCTTTGTTCGTCCCGTGTTCTGCCAATACTGATACGCCATTTTGACGGCGACCTCCACGGCGGTTGAGCCGTTATCCGAGTAGAAAACTTTGCTGAGGCCCTTCGGCGCGATCGTAACCAGCTTTTTCGCCAGATGAATCGCGGGAACGTTGGAGAGCCCCAGGAGCGTCGAATGACCCAATCGGTTGAGCTGAGCGGTCAGGGCCCTATCGATCTCTTTTTTCCGGTGCCCGTGCACATTAACCCAGAGGCTGGAGACGCCGTCCAGATACCACCGGCCTTCAACGTCTTTCAAATAACACCCCCGGCCTTCCTCTATAACAAGCGGATCGGCTTGAAACCAGTCTTTCATCTGCGTGAACGGGTGCCAAACGTAGCGTTTGTCCCAGGTTTTCAGGGCGCCCCTACTGCTGTCTTGCGACAGCAAGACGTAGGGGCGCCCCCCGCCCTGCTCATTGTTTCCTTCCAACAACGCTGGAAGATTGATCCGAGAGCAACAGAGCTTCAACACCGTCTCTTTTCCCAGCTTAGGAAAATAAGGAATCGTCCCCATCAGCGCAACGCCTCCCAACCGTCGGATGAAATCCGGATTGGTCTTCTCCGGGATACCGTTTGATTTCAAGGAAGATCGGTTGAAGAGAACCCCTTTGACCTTGAGCCCGACTTGCCGGGCCTGACGAATCGTCAGGAGAGTATGATTGATCGTTCCTAATCCCAGGTGAGAAACCACAATTACCTCCAAATCCAAATCCCTGATCAAATCGCAAATGAAATAATCGTCCTTAAGAGGAACGAGCAAACCGCCCGCGCCTTCGACCAATAAAATTTCGTGCCGATGGGAAAGCCTATGAAAGCCCGCAACGATGCGTTCGATGGAAATGGTTTTACGGGCGCGGCGAAAAGCGAGATGGGGAGAAAGGGGCTCTTTGACAAAGTACGGATTAATCTCCTTAAGAGAATCTTTCAACCGAAGAGATCTTTTCAAAAACCGGCCATCATCACCGCCGCATTGCACGGGTTTCATCACCCCGACATCAAAGCCTTGATTTTGGAATAAGACCCCCAGCACATAGGCGGCTGTGGTCTTTCCGACGCCGGTATCGGTTCCGGTGATGAAAAAGGCCTTGTTCATTGTCAGTCCTCGAGACAGTCACAAAGTCACCAGTCACACGTCACAAGTTAAAAATTTTCGTGCCCTGATTTTTTTAACATGTGACTTGTGACCTTGCCCGCCCTGGATTGTCCTATCATTGGCGGGCCAGGGTGACGTGTGACCTTTATTTTCTCCCCATCACCCACACAACCTCAAAGGTGGCATAGACGCCGAATTGATCTCTATAGTTTTGGTCATAATAATCATTCATCCGACCCAAAAGCTCCCTGCCGATAAAGATATTTCTCTTAAGCGTATTAGCCCCAATCTCTTTTGTCCATTTGAGAAGATGCATCATGTCCGGAAAACGGGCTTTGATCCGTTCGGAGGTCACCGCGATCTGGTGAAAACCCGCCTGCTGAAGGGCCTCGGTGATTTGCTTTTCTTGAGCCAGTCGGCCAGTCGAAAGCGACGTTCGTATCTGTGACTTTTCTGCGGTCTTCTCCAAGGCCTGGAATAATTCCTGAAGCGTATGATAACCAAACATGGTGGCCCGGAAGATCCCCGCGTTTTTTAAGGCGCCGTGACATTGGCGAAAGCCGGACGGTAGATCCCGGATCCATTGGTAGGTGAGATTGGAGAGAATGACATCAAAGACATCTTTCTTAAAAGGCAAGCGGCAGGCATCCGCCTGAATCATCCCAAAGCCTTCGCGGTGCTTTTGGGCAAACTGGATCATCCCTGAGGCAAAATCCAGTCCCACCACTCGGCTCTGCGGAAAGGCCTGCGCCAGACGATGGGTCAGCCACCCTGTCCCCATGCCGATATCCAAAATGGCGGTGGCGGATTCCAGGGGCCTTACTTTTTCCAAAAGCTCTCGACCGATCTCTTTATGCAGGTTGGTCAAGACTTCATACTGCAGGGAGGCATCTGAGAAAGCCTGTTGGATTTTTTTCCAGAAAATCATAAATTAGGGATTAAAGCCATGTGCGACTTTCGTGTCATTGCGACTCCGCCGTAGTTTGGCGGGGGAAGCCCTGCCTGCCGGCAGGCAGGAATCTTTTAGAAGGATTGCTTCGTCGCTGAAAAACGCTCCTCGCAATGACACAACTTCGGACAGTAATGATTTTACGTTTCCCTCAAAAACCTCTCCAGCACCCGATTGAACTCCCGTGGTTTGGTCAAAAAAGGGAAATGGCCGCAGTCTTGGAAAAGGTGAACCCGGGCCGCGGGCAATCGCCTTTTAAGAAAATTCACAGCGTCTTTCGAACAGATATAATCCTCGGTTCCATTGATGATCTGAAAGGGAATGCGGATTTTGCTAAAAACCCCTCTTAGGTCTTCTTTCTGTAAAATGTCCAAAAATCCTCGAAGGGCTTCTCGTTGAGGAAGGTCTTCATTCTTTCGGAATTTTTTGAACCATTGAAAAAGCGGACTCTCTCTTTCTTCTGGGGTGAAAAGGGAACGGAAAAAAATATGCACGATGAGCGGATAATCCGTGTCGAGTTGTCCAGCCAATCTTCTCATCCACTCGAGCTTAAGGCCAAAGGGATAATCCGGGGAGTGCAAAAATTTGGGCAGGCACCCCACCCAAACCATCCGTTTGACTCCCTCGGGAAAAAGATCAAAAAGTTTGAGGGCAACCAATCCTCCCAAGGAGCTCCCCACAACATTCATGCCGTTCAACCCGAGACGTTCTGTCGCATCCTTAAGGTTCCGCACCATACGATCAAAGGGGAGCGGCTTCCAATGGGTCTTTCCGTGGCCCGGCAAATCGATCGTCATCACCCGATATCTCTTTGAGAAATACAGTGCCTGCTGGGCCCACAAGCGTAGATCCGCCCCCCAGCCGTGCACGAATAAAAGCGGTTCGCCCACGCCGGAAAGCGTGTAATGCCATTGAAAATTTCTTTGGGTTGTTAAATAAGGCAAAGCTCTCGACCGATTTCTTGCAAGGCCTCCAGGGCGCGCTCCAAATCTTCCCGACGATGAGTGGCCATGACGGTGAACCGCAAACGGGCCGTATTCTGCGGCACGGTGGGCGGACGAATGGCCTGGACGAAAATCCCTTTTTGGAACAACCTTTGAGAAAACTCGACGGCCCGATGGGGATCCTTAACCAAAATCGGGATGATGGGCGTCTGGGAGCTGAGGGTGTCGAATCCCAGGCGTTTTAATTCCTGGTGCATGAGATTTGTCCAGGCCCAAAGCTGGTGGCGCCTTTGGGGCTCGTTTTGGATAATCTCAAGCGCACGACCCGCGGCCGCAGCCACCGACGGCGGAAGACCGGTTGTATAAATGAAGCTGCGGGCACAATTGATCAAAAAGGAAATCAATTTCTTAGAACCGCAGCAGTAGGCACCGAAGGCTCCGGCCGCCTTGCTTAAGGTTCCCATCTGAATGTCGATTTGATCTTCCAGACCAAAATGCTCGGCGGCGCCTTTGCCGTTTGCACCCAGAACCCCGAACGCATGGGCCTCATCAATCATCACCCACGCCTGATATTTCTTTGCGAGGGCGACGATCTTATCCAGCGGAGCCAAATCGCCGTCCATGCTAAAGACACTGTCGGTAACGATGAGTCTTTTTCTAAAATCTTGGGAGTCTTTGAGCCATGCCTCCAGCGTCTGCATATCCTTGTGGGGATAACGTTTGAAGCGGGCCCCGCTTAAAATCATCCCGTCGATAAGGGAGGCGTGGTTGAGTTTATCGGCAAAGATGATATCCCCTCGGCCGCAGAGGCTGGTGATGATTCCAAGATTAGCCATATACCCGGCGCTGAAGAGAAGACACGATTCCGTTCCCTTAAACTGTGTGAGTTTTTCTTCCAGCCGTCGGTGGGAGGCCATGTTCCCACAAACCAATCGGGAGGCCCCGGCGCCGAGCCCTTCCTCTTTAAGGCTTTCCATAGCGGCCTCCCGCAGCCGGCCATCGTCGGCGAGGCCGAGGTAATTGTTGGAGCAGAAGTTGAGGACTCTTTTCCCGTTAACAAATATCTCCCGGCCTTGGGGGCCTTCCACGTCGTTGAGAGTTCTTTTAAGGCCATTTTGCTCTAAGCGCGAAAGGGCCTCTTCTAAAAACAGGGTCGTATTCATAAGAATTAAGTCAACCGTAAGGGGCGCCCCCCGCCAAAGGCGGGGGGCGCCCAAACGAATCATTGCGGACTCAACCGGCCTGGACTACGTCGCCAGCCATCTTTTTGGTAATGACGCCGGAATCCTGGCGGATCAACAGACCCCCGTCCTGGTCGATACCGACCGCCTCTCCCTCGATCAATCCGGCCTGCCCGGCCAGGGAAGAATCCACAACCCTCACCCGTTGATTCATGGTCAGGGATAATTCCTGCCAGCGCCGCATCAGCGGATCAAATCCTTCCTGAGTCAAACACAGATACCATCGTTCCAATTCTCTTAAAATCTCCTGAAGCAGATGAATGCGGGATTGCTGCTTTTGGGTCTCGTGTTTGAGGGAAGTCGCTCCTGCGGGAAGAGCATGAAGAGGCGAGTTGACATTGATCCCCAGTCCTAAGATCACAAACTTAACCCGATCGGTGTCGGCGCTGAGCTCCGTCAGGATTCCGGCCAATTTTCTGTTTTTATAAATCAAATCGTTGGGCCATTTGATGAGGGGACTAAGGCCGCTGACGGTTTTAATCGCCTCGGCGGCCGCCACGGCGCTTAAGAGGGTCAGCCGCGTAACCTGTAAAAGAGAGAGCTTCGGCCGAAGAATCACCGAGATGTAAATTCCTTTTCCTTTGGGAGAATCCCATAAGCGGCCGAGACGGCCGCGGCCTTTGGTTTGAGCCTCTGCGCAGACAACTGTTCCTTCGGACGCGCCTTCAAGGGCCAATTGAAAAGCCTCATCCATCGTGGAGGCGATGGTCTCGTGGTAAACGATTCTTTTACCGAAGAGGGCGGTTTTAAGCTCGTATTGAATTTCGTGGGGAAAGAGTTTGTCCGCAGAGCCGGCCAGCCGATAACCGAGATGAGGGACCGCGACGATGTCATATCCCCGGCGGCGCAGCTCCTCCACGTACTTCCAGACCGCCGACCGGCTGATCTTTAAAGACTGGCTGATCTCCTCGCCGGAGACATACTGCTTGGCCTTCTTTAAAAAATAAACGATCTCTTCCTGCATGGATTTTTTAGGCCCGTGCCAGACGCAGCCGATTCACAATTCCGGGCAGTTGATCCAGAAAATAATCGATCTCTTCTTTTTTCGTCCAGCGTCCGATGGAGATCCGTAGGGATCCTAAAGCCAGCTCGTCAGATAAACCAAGGGCCTTTAAGACATGCGAGGGCTTCAGCGCCCCCGCGGTACAGGCGGACCCCATGGAGGCGGCGATCCCCGCCATATCCAGACTCATTAGAAGGGATTCCCCCACAATCGCCACAAATGAAAAATGACTATTATTAGGAAGCCTTTGGGTCGGGTGACCATTCAAGAAACAATCCCCGATTCTCGCCGGGACCTCTTGGATCAGCCGATCGCGTAAAAAATTTTGATCTTGGATCTCTGGGGCCATGCGGATGCCACAGAGTGCAACCGCTTTTCCTAGTCCCACGATGCCCGGCACATTTTCGGTGGAGGCCCGGCGTCCTCTTTCCTGATCCCCTCCCAAAAGATAATTGGCCATCCGTGCTCCGCGACGGATATAAAGGGCTCCCACCCCTGGGGGCCCATAAAATTTGTGGGCAGCGAGGGAGAGCGTTGTGCATCCGATTTTGGAAACGGAAACAGGGATATGCCCCACACTCTGCACACCGTCCACATGAAAATGGATTTTTCTCTCGCTGGCGATCCTTCCGATTGCCTCCACCGGTTGAATGGTTCCAATCTCATTGCTGGCATGCATCACCGCAATCAAAATCGTTTTGTCGGTGATCACTCTTTTCACATCATCGGGATCCACCCTACCGCTGGAATCGACCTCCAAAAAGGTAATCTCAAAACCCTCTTTTTCCAGATACAAAACCGGTTCGAGGACGGAGTGATGTTCAATCTTAGAAACGATGATATGGTTGCCCCGAGCCTTGAGACTGCGGACCGCTCCCATGATGGCGTGGTTATTGGATTCGGTCCCCCCGGAGGTAAAGACCACCTCCTCGCTGCGGGCTTCGATAAAATCCGCCAGGATTCCCCGGGCCTCTTCCACGGCCTTCTTGGATCCACGACCTACCGCATGAGGGCTGGAAGGATTGCCAAACGACTGATAGAAATAAGGCTCCATCGTCCGGATGACCTCGGGATCCGTTGGGGTTGTTGCGGCGTAATCCAAATAGATTCTTTTCTGATCGCTCATTCCCGTCTCCTTAAAAGATAAAAGAGTGATTTCATATTACCCTTTTCCTATTCTATTGTCAACTTCAGGTGTATCGTTTGGTTTACAAAAGGAGGGATTCGCCTAAGCGACGAGCCGAATGGGTTGATGGTTCGACTATGCTCACCATCAACCCTGCCCGCCCCGCCGTTTCGCCCCCGCTGCTTCGCTTTGCCTGCCTGTCGGCAGACAGGCGAAGCAAAGCGACGGGGGGCGGGCCGGGGAGCGGAGTCGAAGGGTTGACAAACCGAAAAGCCGATGATATAGTGGCGGGGCATTTTTGAGGGGCTGTAGCTCAGATGGGAGAGCGCTTGTCCCGACGTTTTCTAAAAAAATGATTGAAAGGGGCCATAGCTCAGTTGGGAGAGCGTTTGCATGGCATGCAAAAGGTCGCGGGTTCGACCCCCGCTGGCTCCATTCTGCTTCACTCCTCCGGCCTTCCTTCCTCCCCCAAAATACGATATACTTGACTTAGGGAAAAGAGGGCGTATTGAGAGCTCATGGTCTTATAAAACTGATCGCCGCGATGGAAATTCTGTTTGGAGGCATCACCCTTCTGGCCATAGGGTTGTCTTTGATTTTTTCCTTTAATAACAAACCGCCCAATGTGTTGTTGTTCGTGATGACCACCGCTTTGATTTCCACGTCCTTAGGGATCGGCCTTTTGAATCTTAGGAAAAGGGCGTATCAGCTTTTGATCTATTTCGCTTCGGTCATTGTCTTAAGCAAATTATTGATTTTTGCGAACATCATCCATCTTAATGGCGCCTTGGAAACGAGCATTCCCTCGCCGATCAAAAACAGCATTTCCATCCTCTATCACGCTGGGGTAGTTTTTTATCTACTGAAAAGGGATGTGAAAAAAATGTTTTATCGTTAGAATAGCAAAACAGGGCCGAAGTGGCGGAATGGCATACGCGGCGGTCTCAAAAACCGTTGCCTTCACGGGCGTGTGGGTTCAACTCCCACCTTCGGCATTGAGTTTTTGATAGATATGGCGGATCAGAGGAATTTTTCAATACTCAATCCCCGGCTGGGCCTTAATCCCCTTTTGATAGGGATGTTTGATGCAGCGCATCTCCGTCACAAGATCAGCCAAATCGATGAGGGCTTGGGGGGCGCCATTTCCTGTCAGGATGACATGCTTTAGGGGGGGTTTCTTCTTAAGCGCCGCAATGACCTCTTCAACATCCAGAAAGTTATATTTCATCACATAATTGATTTCATCAAAAATCACAAGCTGATAGCGTTGATCGCTCAGAAGCTCACAGCACCTCTGCCAAGCCCTGCGTGCCGTTTCAACATCTTCTTCAAAATTCTGCGTAAGCCAGGTGAATCCTTCTCCTAATGAGAAAATTGTGCATTGATCAGGAAATTTTTTTAAGAATTCCCCTTCTCCTGTTTTCCATTTTCCTTTGATAAACTGGACAATAGCCACTTGATATCCTCGTCCCATAGCGCGTAACGCCGTTCCAAAGGCAGCGGTGGATTTTCCCTTCCCGCCGCCGGTATGGACCATAATGAGCCCTTTGCGGAGGGACTTTTTGATCTCCTGATGCGCGCGCGGGGCCTTATCCAATCTCTTTAAGTTCATCACTATTAAAAATATTTGAAACGGAAGCTATAGGAAAGGATGACACAGACCCATAACGTCACCCATGCCGCCACCGTCATCAACCGTATGCTTTCCAGGATGACACGACGATCAAGGGGCCGTTCTGAGGTCCCCAGAAAGGGTTTTTCAACAACCCTCCCCTCATAACTATTCCATCCTCCCAGCTGCACTCTCAGCGTACCGGCAAATGTGGCTTCCGGGATAAAACTATTTTCTCCCGAGAGGATTCCATCTTTCCAGCCGATGGAAAAGGCCTTCTGGACTTTCCCGCCGATGAAGAAGGACGCCAAGGCAATGCTCCCGTAGGCCAATCGGGCGGGAATCCAATTGAGGAGGGTATCTTGTTTGGCTGCCGCATAACCAAAGTGACGATAACGATCATTCCTATGCCCAATCATGGAGTCCAGCGTATTGACCGCCTTATAGGCCAAAGCCAAAGGCGCTCCCCCCAAAGCCGCATAAAATAAAGGGGCCGCAATGCCGTCCACGGTGCTTTCCGCCACGGTCTCAACCGTGGCCCGGACGATTTCCTTCTCGTCCAGATGACGGGTGTCACGTCCGACAATTCTTGCCAAACTACCTCGGGCCTGACTCAAATCTTTTCTCTCCAAATCCCTCCATATTCTTTTGCTTTCTTTCTTCAAATCATGGACCGAGAGGGCCGTATAAATTCCCAATACATTCATCAGCGCCGCCAAGATCCAATGAGCCTTGCCGGCCCAGAACAACAAGATCCAGACTGACCAAAATATCGCTAAAGGAAAAAGAACGGCCAAGACCGTCCCCGCCAATTTTTCCTGAGGGACATACCGCCGCAAGAAAAGCTCACCCCGCTCAATACCCTTGCCTATCAGCCGAACCGGATGAAACCGGTATTCGGGATCCCCAAGCCATAAATCAACCAAAAAAGCCATAAGAAGGGCCATTTATTTTTTGCAATCCAATTCCACCAATGTTTTATCCGATCGATCCTCTAGAAGAATCTCCTGCAATCGATCAATCAAAATCAGATTTTCTTCTCTTGTTTTGAGGGCCATCCGGAAATACCGATTGCTTAAGCCGCAAAAATCACCCATTTCTCTTAAATAAATTCCACAAGACTCCATGTGAGTCCAAAATATTTCTTCCTGGTCGGGGTTCATTAATTTGGCAAGGAAAAAATTTGCCAGGCTCGGAAAAATCTTGATCCCGGGAATAAAAGACAAACGTTTTTCCAAAAACTTCGATTCCTCTGTGAACCAGAAAAGAGTCCTTTGCTGAAATTCCACCTCCCGTAAAGCAGCCACCGATAACCGCTGGGCTAAACCGTTACAGGACCACGGCTCCTGCACCGAACGCATTTTTTCAATGATTCTTTGATCGGCGAAAGCGAAGCCGGAACGAATCCCGGCCAGGCCGAAAAATTTGGTTAAGGAACGCACGACGACCAAAGAGGAATTTCGTTGGATCTCTTGATCAATAGAGAGCTGTGGATTCCAATCGATAAAGGCTTCATCAACCAGCAAAAATACACCACGCCTTTTAGTTTCCTGAATCAAAGCGACCATCTCCTGCCGATCCAACGCCGTTCCCGTAGGATTGTTGGGATATCCCAAAATGAGCATGTCGATTCCCTTAAGATGATCAAGAATCTCTTTGTATGAGAATTGGAAGTCTTCCTCTTCCTTCAAGAAAATCTCGCGGACTTGGGCCCCGTAGAGATGAAGCAGCCTTTGGTATTCATTGAAACAGGGTTGTATCAACAGCGCCTGCTGGGGTCGATAGGCGCGCAGGACCAGATCAATAAGAGAAATGGCGCCGTTACCCGCAATAACACAATCGTGGTCAACCCCGAAACGGATGCCGATCTCTCGGCAAAACTCACGGGCATAGGAATCAGGGTAACGGCCAAGACATGCGATGGCATCTTGATAAACTTTTGTCAAAACCGGTGATACCGGAAGAGGGGTGATATTGCTTGAGAAATCAAGGATATCCTCTTCAGATTTTCCGATCTTTTTCAGGAAACCGGTAATGTCCCCGCCGTGATTGAAAGGAGTGATCGTTTCTTTCATATTGATATAAAAATTCAGACGAAAGGCCCTATTTTGATGAACGATAAAAACAAAACATACGATGCTATCTCGGTCATTTCTCCGGTTGCCCCCAGAAGATCCCCCGTAATTCCCCCTATTTTCTTTTGATAAAACTGGCCCATCAACCAAACAAAGAAAAGACCCACCCCAAAGACGCCCAGCCCCTTCCCCGCCAATAACAGGGCAGCCCCAAAAGCAAAGATACTGGCTCCCGTTAACTGGGGTCGTCCAACTTTTCGGGCGACCAGCTCCCCCAATCCCCCTTCCGGGCGTGCATAAGGCTGCAGATAACTTAAAAAGACATGCGACCAGCGCGAAAGGGTCATCGCCACCAAAAATATCTTTTCTTTATGAGGCAGGATCATCAAGAGCTCCCATTTTACCAGAACAAAAAAGACAATACCCAGCGCCCCCCAAACGCCGATGTGGGGATCTCTCATGACCCGCAGGATTTCTTCCCGATTTTTCCCCTGAAAAAATCCATCAAAAAAATCGGCCAGTCCGTCGGTATGAAGACCTCCGCTCAAGACAATGGGAAACAAGACCAAAAAAAGATTGGCGAACCGCTCCCCGAAAACCGGTTCTAAAACCTGAACAAGGCCAAGACAAGCCACCGCTATCCCGAATCCGACAACGGGGAAAAAAATCATAGCGGAGGCGAGCGCATTTTTTCGATCTGAAACCGGAGCGGAAATCGGAATGATCGTCAAGAAAGAAACCGCTGTCAGAAAATCAGCGAGAATAGGATTCAGATTCTTTTTTCTGAGCAACCCGCGCCTCCTCAAAAGTCGCCACTTCGTTATAAATACGCACTCCGGCCGCCAAGATACCGATCGCCAAGGCGGCGCCGCTGGCCTCTCCCAATCTCAGGGAAAGACGAAGCAGGGGTTGTTGTTTAAATTCTTCCAATACCAAACGGTGCCCGCATTCCTGCGATTCGTGTGCCA
>Ga0114945_10000363_pt1 | contig 29069 bp, 22 predicted proteins | sample OV2TP3_FD_87194 | JGI IMG/M metagenome (GOLD analysis project Ga0114945, IMG submission 87194) | Hot spring microbial communities from Beatty, Nevada to study Microbial Dark Matter (Phase II) - OV2 TP3 | ecosystem: Environmental > Aquatic > Thermal springs > Hot (42-90C) | place: USA: Beatty...
AGATCCATCCGTCCGGCGCATTCAGATCGTTCAGGAGCTTCTTCTTCTGGACGGAATCCTGCGGACCGACGAGCGCAAGGCATACGAGGCCGAGGATCGATCGAGTCATGGCGCCCCTCCGCGACACCCCCTCCACGTAAGGATACGTCGAGGAGATGTCGCGGGGTGGAGGAAACCCGCCGCGGACGGTCGCGGATCAATCCCCCACCTTCCCGGTGACGGTGCCCTTCGTCGCTCGGAGAGACGGGATGGCCTTCAATTTCCCGATCTTCCACTCGCGCCCTTCCTTGAGGAACTTAGTCCAGACCTTGATCTTCCCACTCTCGACCTCCACATCGGCCTCGAGATAGATCTCCGTCAGCTCTTTGTCCCCGTCTCCCAACGCCGCCAATTCTTTCAGCGACTCCAGCCAGTGGCCGCCGCACCCTTTCTCTTCCTCCGCGATCCATCGTTCGATTTCCTCCGCGGAGTACTTTTTCAATACGAGATAGAAAAGCCCCCAGGCCTTCTCATACTCCTTCTTCTCGATCGCCTGAATGAAGGAGCGGAGAACCTGTCCCGGGGAACGCTTCGCCCTTTCGCCGGCGCCTACCCCTTCCTTGTCGGCCTCCAACGTCGCGTGAAAGCTGCCCACCTTCCATCCATCCTCGGTGCGGTTGAGGGTGAAGTGGATGCTCACGAGTCCCTCTTGCACCGGATACTTCCATCCGAGCTCCACCCGTTTCACTCGGGAACCGAGCCGGGCGAGGGTCGGGCCCTTCCTTAACGCCTGGAAGAAATGGCCCTTCAACTCCTCCTCGTACCGATCGATCTTGGTTTCGAAGCCCTTCTTCGTCGGCGTCCGCACCCCCTCGCCGGCGAACTCGCGCACCCCCTCATAGTCCCGCCTCTCCAGGCAGTCCGCAAACTTCCGGATCACGGTACCGGGATTCTCCTGCGCCAGGGCAAGCACCGTCATGAACGCGATCATAGGCTCTCCTTCTTTGGTATCGGGAGAACCGTCGGCCGTCCGTCGTTTAAGCCCGATTCGAATCGATCCTGCGTGGGTCACGAGGACTTCTGGCGTACCCGGATTCCATAGCGGACCACGCCCGGTTCGGAACCCTCCCCGAGGGGAACCATCCCGAGCTTTCTCATCACCGCGAGCGACGCCCCCAGGTGCGGGAGGGTCTCGGCCACGACACCCTGGACGCGGGGATCGCGCCGAATCCACTCGAGGAGCGCTCCCGTGGCCTCGGTCGCATACCCCCGCCCCTCGTGTTCGCGAACGGTGGAGTAGCCCACCTCCACGACCCCGGCATCATTGGGAGGCCCTTTGGGCGAAACGATTCCCACCAGCGTTCGGTCCTCTCCTTCCGACCGGACGACGAACCAACCCCACCACCCCAGAAGTTTCGGATCGGCCAGGAGCTTCTCCCGGACGAAGCGGAACCCGGCCACGGTCCCCGCCCCATGCGGATCGTCCTCCACGCGAGGAGGCCAAGACTCCGGCACTCGCACCCGGAGGGCCCAAGTGAGGGCGTCGCCACCTGCCTCCGCAGCCGCCGCGGTGTCTAGCGTCATCGGGACGAGTTCGAGCCTTGGCGTTCGGATGGGGAGCGGACGCCTGGCCCGGACGGTTTCGACCGCATCCCGAACCTCGCGCCATTCCCGCGTCAAGGACTCCGAGGCAACGCCCACCGCGCTGAGGGTGTCGAGAAGGGGAAAGGAGCTGGAATCGCCCTTTTCCCAAGTCCCGTCGTCCTTCCGACGCAGCGACTTCGTTCCCTCGAAGGCGCGTCGGCCTGGAGCGAGAGATCCGTTGGCCTCGACCTGCTCCCGGACGATCTCGAACGCCTCCATCATGGAGTCAAGCGGAAGGGGTCGGACGCATCGCTTCGCATCGCGCACCAGGAACGCCAATCCCCGGAGCAGGTCATAGTGATAGAAGCGGGGGAAGCAGAGCTTTGCCCAGCTCTCGTCCATCACCGTTCCGCCCCGACTCACGGATCGCCAGAGTTTGCGATCCGCGAGGTACTGTGCGCCTCGTTCAAGATACGCGGTCTCTTTGGGCGTGAACGAGCGCGGCGTGCAAAGCAGGATCGCCTCGAGCGCGGGAAGGGTCGAAACGACGGAGCTTCGAGGGACGGGCTTGGTGTACGCCGATTCGTCGCAATTGAGTCCGCCATCGGGCAACTGGTAGCGCAGGAACCACGGCCGAATCCACGGGAGCGCCCGGTCTACATCGACGCCGCAGCGGGCGAGGACTTGGTAGACGGTGCCCAGTTGGCAATGGCAAGGAAAGTTACGGGTCTTGTCTTTCGCCTCGGGGACGTCCGATGGCCGTAGGGGAAGGACTGGAAGCAGATGGATCGACAGAGAGTGCACCAACTTTTCGACCGCGGCGGCCGGGATGTCCCGGGTGCGTCCCATTTCGTGAAGGAGGAGCATTCGCCACCACGGAGAATCCCACTTCGGCCAGTAGGGGTCGGCCTCGAGACTTCGCCCCGCCTCCGCGGATTCCAGATATCGGAGCGACTCGTCGAGTTCGTTCACCGGGCACCCCCAAGTTGGTCGAGAAGGTCGAGTCCGTCCCACTCCCCCCATCGTTCGACGATGAGGCCGTTCTCGATTCGGAGGATTTCGATTCCCCGAAACGTGATTCTCTTGCCGGTAGGAGCGTGGCCGAGGAATGCGCCCCAATGGGTTCCCTGCGCCGTCCATCGGATGGCCACCCTACCCTCGGGATCGACGATCTGATCTTCGATCGCGCAGCGAAAGTCGGGGAAGGCTCGAAAGCACTCGGCGGTGCCCGCTTTGTACCCCGCACGGTCGGAGGCGCGTCCCGCCGGGCTTCGGTCGATGAACTCCGGGGAATGCAGCCGGTCGATGGCCGAGAGATCGCGCTTCTGCCAGACGTCTTCCATCCACCGGCGCGCGATTTCTGCCGGCGCCGTTCCGTTCAGCGGTTCGAGGACATGGGCGTAGACTCGATGCAGAACGTGGAACTCTTCCCCGGCGATCTTCCTCAAGAGCTGGTCGAGTTCGGCATCGAAGAGGCGCACTCGATCCGGTTCCAGGGTGGCGCCGATCGCGCGGCACGCGCGTATGCGCCCCCGCCATGTTTCGCGAGTAAAGGGGAGCGGTTCGTCGTACGCGAACATCGCCGTCACGCGGAAATGGCTCGACGCCCAGGAAGGAATCGGAGGCACATCGCTGGGCTCGTCGGCCCCGGTCCAATTGGGATTGTGCTTCAGAACCAGTCGCTCCGTCTCGCGTTGAATGAGGTCGAACCTCGGCATCCAGCAAAGATAGCACGTCATGAGCCGTCCTCCCGGGCCGAGAAGGCGGAGAACCTCCGGGATCGCTCGCGCCGGATCGAAGTAGAACCAGCACTGGCCGGCGGTGATCAAGTCGAAGGAATGATCCGGAAGGCCGGTACTCTCCGCCGGGGCGACGCGAAAGTCGACCGCCAGATTCTCCGCCGCGGCGCGAACGCGCGCCTGCTCGATCTGTCCTGAGCTGGTGTCCACCCCGATGACGGTACCGCCGCGGCGGGCGAACTCGAGGGCGAGATTTCCCGTCCCGGTGCCCAAGTCGAGCACCCGGCTCCCGGGTCGGATGACCTCGAGCGCCTCCACACGCCGCCAGAAGCTCGCCGGAAGACCCGGACGGTAGAGCGCGTAGTCTCTTGAGGCGCGTCCCCAGTCGAAGACGACGCCATGATCCGGTGGAGGATTTCCGCGCATGGTGTCGCTCCCCTCGAATCGAAGGTTCCTACCCTATCACATCGCTCGAGGAACTTGCGGAATTCTCTACCCGGCATCTCTTTGTACCCCACGAGCGTAGTCCGACTTCCTTGCCGGCGGGGAAATGATCAAAACACAGAAGATGTCCTGGGCTACTCCTCCTGAGAGTCCTCGTGCGGCGCGAAGATTCTTCATCAGGAAACCAGGAAGGCAAGAAACCCGCATCCCTTACCCCGATACTGGTCGGATAGGGAATCCGGGGACAGAGTAGCTCTGAATTCTTGAACCGCCAAAATGCGAAAGCGCCAAACGATGCCCGGTAATCGAAGAAGGAAGGTAACCGTTCACGCTCCCCTTGCACCGCAGCGGCGCAAAGGCGCGGAGAACCGCCGTCTCTTCCCTGGTTCCACCTTCCCCATGCCGGGAAGCTCCCCCGATGTATCTCTTCTCCGCGCCTCCGCGGTGAACGTATACGAAGGAAGTTCGAATCTGCGAAGAATCCTCTAGGATTTCTTGGCGGTTTCACGATTGGGCGGCTCATTCAACCACGATCGGAGGCTTCACCGACGGGCATTGTCCCTTACCCCGACACTTCATGTTCTCCCGAAGGGTGTCGACACCTTGAAAGATTGCCGCTCTTCATTTCGAGCGAAGCATGTGGTCGATGACGTTCTTGATCTGGGGTTTCCCACGCTTGTACTCCGCGGGCGCCAGCCCCCACGCCAAGAGGTAATCGTGTAGCGCTCCCAGCCGATCTCCACGCTGGAACCTTGCGGCACCGCGAAAGGCAAACGCTTCGTAATATGCGGGGTTCCGGAGGAGAGCCTCCGTTAATGCCGGAACGGGATTGTCCCAGCCCAGCCCGTAGAGATCCAATCCTCGGTCGTAGAACGCGACGCTCTTGTAGACAGTTTCATTGGGGAAATGGGTTCCCGCGACGAGGGCGCGTTCGGTCTCGATCAAGCATCTCTGCCACAGGCCCATCCTCGCCAGCACTTGGCCGCGCCCGCTGTAGCTTCCCGGATGTCGGGAACAGTACAGGTGGACGATGTCATAGTCCGCCAAGGCATGGGCGATATTCCCCAGCCGCGTGTGCACGACGCCGCGGTTGTTGTACGCATCCGTCATTCGGGGATTTCGTCTGATCGCCTCGTCGAAATCGCTCAAGGCGAGCCGGAGTTCGCCCTCGCGCTCCCGCAGGGTACCGCGATAATAGAAAGGAGAGGCCGCATCGGGGCGCAATCGGGTGGCTTCCGAGAAGTCGGCCATGGCTCCTTCGCGATCCCCCGTGTGGACCCGCGCCCAACCCCGATAGCTGATGGCCGCCCAGTCGGCCGGATTGAGCCGAACAGCTTCGGTGAGATCGGCCAGCATGCCTTTCCAATCCTGCAACTGTCCTCGGATCAGGGCGCGGCCGAGGAATGCCTTCTCGTAGTAGGGGGAGATGCGGAGAGCCGCCGAGAAATCCGCCAATGCGCCCTGTAAGTTGCTTCTGCCCTTCATTCCCCCGAGCAGGCAGAGGGCCTCAGGATAGTGGGGCCGCCTTTCGAGGGCCTGTCGCAGGGCCTGCAGCGATTGCCTCCTCGTTCGTTCGGCAATGCTGAGGAGAAACCAGAACTCTTCCGATCCCATCTTCCCCGAATGCCGTCCCAGCGTCGTCCGGCACAGTCGATGGAGCGACGCATAGTCCCTGCCAGCCCACAGTCGATAGGCACGCGCCGAAAGGATGTCCAAATCGTCCGACTCCGGTCCCGATGGCTCGACATCCTTCAAGTACTCCACCGCCTTCTCCACCAGCTCCTCGGACTTCGGAATCCGAGTGTGATGGCACTCCTCGTCGATTCGCCAGAGGTGTACGGCCGCATCCTGAAGACAGATGCGGGCCAAATGGAGCCGGACTTCGCGGTCTCCCGGCGCCAACCGATCGGACTGCAACAACGCCTCCTCCGCCCTCCGATGGTCCCCCACGAAGTACCATCCCATCCCTACCGCCTTCCACCCCCCCCGCGAACGGCGCGTATCGCGGCGACCGGACGAGCCCCTCCAACCCTTCCAGTTCTTTCTCGATCTTCTCGAACGCCTCCCGCACCTCCACCGCGGGCACGTACACCAGAAGTCTCGCATCCCTCACGAGATCCTGGAGCGGCCGCAGCTTCGCCACGAGACTCGCCCTCGCCTCCTCCAGCATCCGCCTCAGCTCCGCGTCTTCCCTCATTCCGAGACTTTGCTCGCCGAGTACGATCGCCCGCGCCCACTCCCCCGCCCCGACCGCCCGCCTCGCCTCCGCCCTCGTTCGCTCGAAGCTCCTCCGCCTCATCCACGACGAGACCCCAAACCCCATCGCGATCGCGATGACCGCCCCGACCGCCCCCAGTCCAACCACCCACCGCCGGTGGCGAACCACCCTCCGCAGCATCCGCCGCACCGGGCCCACCGGCTTCGCCCCAACCGGCTCCCCTTACCGGGCTGCACGAGCTGCGGCGACACCGAGAAGCAGGCCCTCGCACACATCCGCGGGGCCATCGAGCTCTACCTTGAACCGATGCCCGGGGAGGTAGCCCCAGGAGCGAAGGTGGTAGAACTCAAGATCTGATGGCCGCGCGACCTCGACGCCTCACCGCGCGTGAGGTCGTCCGAGTCCTCTCCAGGCACGGCTTCGATCTCATCGCCCAGAAAGACCGCCGCCAGAAGTGGCGTCATCCCGGCACCAAGAAGCAGGTCACGGTCCCCATGCACTAGGGGCCGGGATCTGACGATCGGGACGCTCCATTCAATCAAGAGATGGAGCGGTCTGCCGGGACGAGGCGTGGGAAGGCGCCTGAGCTCGACGCAAGAATCTTGGGCGCGCAGTCCGCCCGGGCCGGCAAGCCTGATCGGGAGATTCGGATGATGATCGGCCACAGCAGCAGCCGCATGACGGACCGATACGCGCACCTCGCCCCGAACGATCATTGGGATCTCGGCGAGTCCCAGGCCGACGGAACGGCTCGAAAGCTCCTCTCTCAAATTGGCACAAGAAAGGCACAAACCGGTTGTATCCGAAACCAGATTCTGTAAGATGTTGCGCGCCAAAAGACGCCGGGATAGCTCAATGGCAGAGCACCGCTTTCGTAAAGCGGGGGTTGAGGGTTCAAATCCCTTTCCCGGCTCCACCCCCCAGCGCCACCTTTTTCCCCGTATTTCCCCGGCGGGAAGCGTCCATCATGCAGAGGGACGAGTGACCATTCTCCTGGCTTTTCTCCTCCAGACCTCCTGGACCGGATGGCCCGAGGACCTGCGCGACACGTATCGAAAGATCCTCTCCGCCGCCAAGGAGACCAAGTGGTTCCCCGCGAAACGCTACGACGATCTCCTCGCCCGCTTCGACCGCGCCAAGTCGGCGGACGAGGGACGCGCCGTGCTGCGCGACTGTACCCAACTCGTCTTCGATCACACCGGCGGGACCCACTGGATCGCTCGGCTCGTCCAAGACCTCCGTCGGGACGACATGGCCGCGCTCGGAGCCGAAGCCGTTCCCGCCGAGATCGAGATCGACCGAATCGCCCTCAAGGACGGGAGAACGTTGCTCGGATTCGGCGGACTCTTGGCTCGCAGGTTCCCGGAGATCCGCCCCGAAGCCTTCCAGAGTCAGCGCGAACTGGACCCAAACCTCGGAGTCCCCGGCATCGGGAACTTTCACCTCTCCGCCACGGCCATCCTCAAGGCCGATCGTATCCGAGTGCCCCTTCCGAAGGCCTTTCTCCTTCGAGTCGGCTCCGAGCGCATCGACGACGACGGCACGCTGCTGCTCGAGGGAGAATGGGCGCGCCCGCGGGAGCTCGTGTCCCGCCGGGAGTCGATCGCCCTCACCCCGCTGGACATCGGCAACGGCGGAACCCTGTTCGTCCATCAAGAGCTTGGCCTTCGATGCGTGCGAAGGACCGCCGATTTTCCCGCCATGAAGAAACTGCCGGACTCCCTTCGAGAGGAGTTGGGCTGGACGCCGGTAGCGGAGCCCGATCCGCCGAAGCTGGAGAATCTCCGGAAGGTCGTAGCGGACCTCCGAAAAAAGGCGCCGGGCGTGGAGTGGCCGGAGCCGTTCAACCCCGAGCGGGACCCGAACATCGATGGACTCGTGGACGACGATCCCAAGAAGAGTCTTTGGCGCATCCGGCACGCGATCGTCTACGGAAAAGACCTGCCGGATCTGGCGCGAAAGGACCCCGAGGCTCTCCTGCGACTCGAGGAACAGGTGCTCGCCGCGCTCGAGAGCGGCCGAGTCGACGACCTCGCCAAAGAGAATTGGAGAACGATCGCGGCGGTCCTGGAGCATGCCCCGCGCCGGAAGGCTCCGGAGTCGATCCCCCATGTGCGCTTTCCTCGAGAGTACTCTCCCTGGCGCAAGTGGCCGCTCCTCGTTGCGCTCCACGGACAATACTCCGACCCGACCTACGATTTTCGACTCTGGGGAGATCTGGCCGATCGCGCCGGGATGATCCTCGCGTGCCCGAGCTTCGGTTCGACGGCGGGTTTTCGCGCGGGCAAGGAGGAAGACGAGAAGATCCTCGGTCTCGTGCGCAAGCTCTGTCTCGAGTACGACGTCGATCCCGACCGGATCTACGTCACCGGGATTTCGATGGGCGGCGCCGCGACGTGGCGGATGGCTTCTGTGTACGGGGATCGTTGGGCCGCCGTAGCGCCGGAAATCCACTGTCCTCTATCGGTGGGCCAAGGCAAGAGTCGCTTTCCTCTCCTCGCGAATGTACGGCGCACGCCGCTCGTTCTCCTCGAAGGAGAATTCGACGGGGACAACGTGATGCTCGCGCGGGAGGCCGTGGCCCGACTCCGCGAATGGAAAGCCCCGGTCGAATACCTCGAAGCTCGGTGGTTCGGCCACGATCGCCTCCAGTGGAGATACCCCGCGCTCCTGCGGTGGTTTTCCTCCCATCGCCGCGAGGCGCATCCCGACGTCGTCGAGCATCGTGCTTTCCACCGCTTCGAAGCGGCGCGGGCGTGGATCGAGATCCGCTCGATTTCGCGAGCCTCCGTGTGGTCCAAGACCGACGGCTCGGTCGTTTCCTTCACCGATCTTACCGGGATCCGCGCCACGCTCAAGGGAGGCACCCTCCGGATCGAGGCGATCGAGGGGAAACCCGTCGAAGTCGAAGTCCACTACGATTCCCGCATCATGCCGGACCGGCTCGAGATTCGAGCGGGCGACAAGACGACCTCCTGGTCTCCGAAGCCCTCGATCAAGCGCATGATCGAGCGGGTGCGGGCGACGGGCGATCGCGCTCGGCCGTATTCGGATTCCATCGTGATCCGGTTCTGACTTCTTGTACTCGTTCAGGGGATGGATGCACGTCGGCCAACACCGATTTCGCAGAAGCGCGTCCCGGACGGCTCGCGTGGCACGTAGGGCTCGGGGACGCGCCCGCAGAGAGTCCCGCGAAGTCGGGCTCCAAGAGTCGACTACCCCCCAAACCCTTGCGGGCTTGAACGCATACGATCTTTTTTCGTGTCTTCCCCCGCGCGGCTCCGGTGTCTCAGCACGGGAAGCCTATGGGGGAGGACACGATGGCCAGACTGCTCGCAATCATCGCCGTGGTGGGTTCCTTCGGATCCGACGCCCCGGCACAGCCGGTCGCGACGCGTTGGGGTGGAAAAGGACACCGACTCATCGCGAAACACGCCTGCTCGGCCCTGCCCGACGGGATGAAGGACTTCTACCTCGCTCACCGGGAGGAGATCGTCGATCGCGTCATGGAGCCGGACGAGAACCGAGACAAGTCTTGGATCGACCCCTGGGAGCCGTATTATCACTACGTCAATCTGGATCGTTGGGGCGCTCCCACCCGCTATCCGAGATCGCTCCCGAAGGGGACCCAGAAATACGGGTTCTATCCGTTCGTCAAGAACGGCATCCTTCCCTGGCGCGTGGAAGAGCTCGTGGGTGAACTTGCCGCCGCCATGAAGAAGGGCGACACGTCGCGAATCCTCCGACTCTCGGCGCACTTATGCCACTATGCCGGCGACGCCCACGTGCCTCTTCACTCCTGCAAGAACAGCGACGGACAAGCGACGAGGCAACGAGGGGTGCACGCTCGTTGGGAATCGGAGCTCCTCGACGAGTACGACCCCGAGTGGGGAATGAAGAAGTACCTTCGGCAGGGCAAGTTCCTCTCCTCACCGAAGGACGCGGCCTTCGAGGCGCTCGAGACCAGCTTCTCCTACGTCGACGAAGTCCTGAGCGCGGACGCCCAGGCGGACAAGGGACCTGGCTACAGCTTCAAGACCTTTCAGCGAAAGGCGGGTTGGATCGCGCGGAAGCGGCTGGGGCAAGCCGCCACGTTTACCGCGTCCTTGTGGCGGACCGCCTGGGAGCGAGCCGGAAAGCCGAAGTTGCCGGAGAGCGCGATGCCCTGATGCTGCCAGCATCTGGCATCAAGCATCTAGAAGAAGAATTAAGCATCTAGAAAAGAGAGCCAGGTTCATCACCGGGTACCACCGCAGACGCTCCTCGCACCTGCACGGAAGGGATCGAGAAGGAAGCCAGGAAACCATGAATGCGCCCTCGACATCTCGAACGAAAATCGATTGCGCTGTCAATTCCGTTCCTGGACTCTCGATTTCCTCACAGTCTTCTTCCTCGAATGGTGAGGCGGGGCCCAGGTCCGCCGGTCCGTCCCTATTGCTCCGAATTTGTAGAACTTCCCGCGGCGGGCGTCGACACGTGCGCGCTGAGCGAGCCGAGCTTGACGGCAGGACAATCCTGAAATTCCCCGGTGCTCGCCTCGACACGGCGAGTGATATACTGAATCTGGATTGGAGGATCCCCCATGCTCTGGCTCCTTCTCGTCGCATTTCTGACTCAAGAGGCCGAGTCCCGCCTGAAATCCGGAACCGAGAAGTTCGACAAGGGCGACCTCGACGGCGCCCTCGCCGACCTCACCGAGGCGATCCGCCTGGATCCCACTTTGGTCAAGGCATGGACGAAGCGCGGCCGGACGAAATGGCGGAAGGGCGATCCCGATGGAGCCATCCGGGACCTCACGGAGGCGCTGCGATTGGATCCGCGCGACACCGAGGCGCTCAATTACCGAGGGAATTCGCTCGCCGACAAGAACGATTTCGACGGCGCCATCGCCGATTACACCCGGGCCATGGAGATCGACCCGAAATACACGTATCCCTACAACAACCGCGGAAATGCCAAGATGAGGAAAGGCGACCTGGACGGCGCGCTCGCCGATTTCGACAAGGGGATCGAGCTCGATCCCAAGTTCGTCCTCGCGTTCACGAATCGCGGATACGTGAAATCCCTGAAAAAGGACTTCCAGGGCGCGCTCGAGGACATTACGAGGGCGCTCGAGATCAACCCCACCTTCGTCCACGGGTACTGCCACCGAGCGGGCGTGCATCAGGCCAAAGGGGATCTCGACGCCGCGATCCGCGATCTCACGCGAGCGATTGAGCTCGACTCTCACCACGTTGATGCCTATGTCCACCGAGGATACCTCAAGCAGCTCAAGAACGATGCCCGAGGAGCGATCGAGGATTACACTCGTGCCATCCAGCTCAATCCCAAGAGCGCCGACGCCTACAACAATCGCGCGGGCGTTCGTCTCTCCCAGGGAGATCTGGATGGCGCGACCGCCGACGCCGAGGAAGCCATTCGCCTTCAGCCGAGGCATTCGAACGCCCACGTCCTGCGCGGCCGGGCGCGGCTCCAGAAGAACGACCTCGACGGCGCCGCGAAGGACTTCGATCGAGCCCTCGAGTGCGACTCCAAGAACCCCAACGCGTACCATTCCCGCGCCTCGCTCCGCGCGAAGAAAGGGGACAAGGCGGGAGCGGTCCAAGATCTCGAGCGCGCCCTCGAGTACGCGCCTCCGGGCTGGCACGACCGCGCGCAGGTCGAGCGGGATCTCGCGAGCTTGAAGAAGGCGGAATGAACCGCAGCCCTACGGCTTTTGGCCCAGGCGGGCGAGGAGAGGGCCCACAAGCAACTCGTTGCCAAGTCCTGCAAGGTGGGCTCGAAGCGATTTGTCCCGAAGGCGGATTCGTACGTGTGGCTGGATCCGCTTCGTTCCAAGCGGTGGAGCGGACAGGGTCAGCTTCGTCCGCGAGACAACCGAGGCGGATCTTCATCGTCCCGCGAGCGCGGCGCACACCCGGCGCACCTCCCCCACCAGGTAGAGCGGAAGAGACATAAGCGAGAACTCCCGCCGGGGCCGCGAAGGGAGCGACGTCTCCGCGCGAAGGAGCGAGGGGGGATCGCTGTTGAGCCGGACCGCGAGCGGGCAGCCCTTCTCGTCCACGAAGGCGTGCAGCGACTTCAACGTCCCGGTCTTGCCCGCCTTGACTCCCAGGGGGATCACGTTCGGACCCTCGGCGACGACATAGTCCACTTCCGCCGCGGAGTTCCTGGCTTCCCGGGCCCAGAAGAACAGCTCCGGAGCCTTGTACGCCTCGTCGGAGGAAAGCAGGTGCTGCCTCACGAACTGTTCCGCCACGGCCCCGGCATTCACGAGCGTCAACTCGCGAGCCCGCACGAGGTCGACGAGACTCAGCCCGCGGGCGGCCAGAAGCAGCCCCACATCGAGGAACAGAACCTTGAATCGGGAGTCGTTCGCCTCCGCCGACAGCGGCACGCCGCCGGCCGCCGTGTGCCGCACGCGGTGTACGACCCTCGCCAGGCGGACGCGATCCATCGCGCGCAGGTGGAGAGGGATTTTGCGGAGCTAGAAAATGGAGGGATGAGTCGCCCGTAAGAAGTCCCTTCCGCTGGGCGACGAGACCCTCCGAAGGGTTCGCGAAAGAGGGTGGGCGGAGCCCGCCGTAACCGCATGGCGGGGCGACTTTTGGATGGGCCCTCTTTCGCGCCGTCGGAGATGCGCCACGGAGGGTGAGCCCGCCGCAAGGAAAAGACACTTTTGCGGCTGGCTCAGTGACGAATCTTATGATCCAGAAACATACACCCGATGGACCCTTTATCGCGTCCTCGGGGAACCGTTTGGCGGGACCTGACTCACGGATTCGACTTCGGATCGAACCATCCGCTCGGTTTGGGGCTCACGTACGGAGAGAGGCCGGCGATCAGAGAGAAGAGGCCCGCCGAGTCCGCGACCAGCGCGAGCTCGCGGTCCTTGCCCACACTCAGGTAGTGCGCCCCGCCTATCCCGGAGAAGGGCGCCCGATACAGGACTTCCCACGTCTTGGCATCGCGCAGGGTGAATACCGTGGCGTTTCGCGTCCAAAGCGTCGCCGTCTCGCTCGTGGTTCGCAGATAGACTACGGCGGGCGCCGCGGAAGTCGTTCGAAACACAAAGGTGTCGGCCGATGACGTCGTGGCTTCGTAAACGATCTTCGCCTCCGCAAGCACCAGGAACGTGAGGTCGTTGTTCTTGGCGTCGTTGTGCGCCGTCTTGGTGTAATCGAAGCTACCGTCCAGGCCGGTGTGATCTCGGCTGAGAACGACTCGATACCGCGCCCCTTGCTGAGTCGAAGGAATCGTGAGGGATAGGCTCACCCGGCTCCAGTTCGCAGGCAGGTACTGGGAGATATCCGGCCACCCCGGGTTTTGAAGGATGGTCGTGACGAGTTCCGCTCCCGAATCGTCGAACACGCCGACGGAGATCGGCTTGAATTCCTGACCCCACGTTCCCTGGAAGTGAAGGGTAACGAGGAGGTCACCCGAGATCGCCGGTTCCAGGTACGCGGTGGCTCGAGTCACCGTCCCGTTGTCGGAGGCGTCGCTGTCCAAGTTCGGGTCGTACACCGTCATGTAGGTGTCGGTAAAACCGACCGGACGATCCTCCCTAAGCCCTGCTTGATGGGCGGCGGACAATCCCGCCAGCATCGGCATCAGGTAGGTCCGAAGGAGCGATTGGCCCGTGAACTTTACGTCCGAGGGTTTCGCCGTCGACGGATCGATGCTCGGCACGACGTCCGCGATCGTCCGGGCGAGATCGAAGAGGATCGAAGCCATTCTCGGATCCCCCCACCGTTGATAGGCCCAGAGCGCCCCGATCGCCTGCTCGAAGTTGACGACGCCTCCGTCCTGGAGGTCCGGGAATCCCAAGACCTGTAGATACTCCAGGACCGTGCTCTCTAGATTCCGGCCGTCCGAGGTGTGATTGCCGAAGACCCCATGATAGTTGGCGATTCCGTCGAAGAGATAGATGTCGGGGAAGCGGAAGGCCCGGAGCGTCGCGGAATACTGGCGCTGAAGGGTGTTCGCCATCCATCGTTCGGCGTACGACTTCACCTCGTCGTCCCACGACTCCTCATAGGCGTCGGCCCAAAAGGTGTTCACATTGAATACCTCGCGCGCCGATACCGCGGGGTTCAAGTCCGGCCACGGCAGCGTCGCGTGGTTCGTCTTCGCATCCCACTTGGCGCCGGCGATGACCTCGTCTATCGTCTCCCGGGCTCGTGGATCTCCGGTCAAGTGGTAGTAGTACTTCAAGAAGTGCAGCTTGATTCGTTTGGTGGCGTGGGACGCCCAAGTCGGATACAGGACCGGAAACGGCAGAACCGCCGCCTGCGCCTGATAGCCGGAAGGAACGGCGTCGTTCGTACTCGCGTGATTCGTGCACACGTCCATGGCGTATTGCGAGGTGATCGCTCCCTCCTCGAAGAACTCACGCGATCCTCCGCGCAGGAAAAGGAGCCAAGGGATGATCTGGAGACCGTATTGAGTTCCGTCGAACCTACGATAGAGCCCGGCGCTCGGGGACCACCACCGCAACATGCCGAAGCGCCAGAACCCGTAGTCGTGCATCTCTTCCCACCGTGCGGTGTTGCGTTTGCCGATCGTCTCCACCGCGTTCTCGAGATCGGGATGGTCGGCGGTGTTCACGGGCGAGAGCGTCAACCCCATGACCGGAACCTTGAGCGCCCATTGGGGATCCTGCCGTAGCACCAACGGGTGCTGGAGAATCGAGTTCAGCTCCCCGGCCGTCCTGGTGGCGGTCGGATCGGTGAAGTGCAAAAGCATCTCGTGGGTCCGCGCCACTCCCTTGCCGCTGAATTCGTCCTCGCCGTAGTACTCGCTGGCGACGTGGTCGTCGTTTCCGGCCGGATCCGTATCCTTGCTGAACGACCACAGACTCCACTCATCGGCGTAGTAGAAGTCGTCCGGCCAAAGGGATCGGTAGTCGAACCCCATGGGAACGGCCTCGGCCGGCCAGAGGTCGATGGCAAGCTCGCCCTGCTCCACCCGAAGGGCCTTCGGGTTCATCTGCCAGAGATGGCGGAGGGCCACGGAAAGGCCTCGTCCGTCCGCCCCCTGTACCGCGAACCATCCACCATGACGAGAACCCGACTCCACGACCGCCGTCCCGGATCGAAGAGAGTAGTGACTCGCGTCTTCCTGGACCACGATCGCCGAGTCCGCGACGGAGTAGAGCGCGACTCCGGTGCTCTCCGCAGTGTAGTCGGACTTCCCGGAGAAAACGGTTGCCGGCCATGCGAGTTGTTGCAGGCCGAGCTTGAGGCTGATCTGCTTGGCGCGAGTCTCGAGCGGCTCCGACATCCACACCATCGTGTGATTCAGCCTGACGAAGCTCTCCCCCCGGAAGAATTCGTATCGCAAGTCCAGTCGGGCGGCCACCTCCCCGGTGCCGACTCGAATCAGATTTCCTCCCGCTCGCAACACGACACGATCCGCGCTCGATTCCGCGATGCTGACGTACCAGGAGGCGATGGCCGTCGGCTCCTCCACCCCGTTTTGGTCCAGGATCAGGACATGGGGCGAGGCGACCGCAGAGACCATGGGGGCCCCGTTGAGTTCGACCGAGTCGAAAAGCTGACTCGATCCCGCATCGTGAACGACTCGGAGCGGTCCCGTGTCGACGATGATGGTATCGCCGGATTGGGTTGCCAGGGGAGCCGTCGCCGTCGTGCCTCCGATTCCCTTGCTCAAGACATACGACAGATCCGTGTCGGCTCGGAACCGCAGGAGCAGCCATTTGATCCGCGTCTTCTCCCGATCCCACCATCCGGTGGCCTCCGCTTCCAAAGGAACTTCGCGGGCGAGGCTGTCCTTGAGACAAACGGAATCGGTCGCCGACAAAGCACCGTCTTCGAACACCAAACCGACGGCCACGGGGAAGTTCTTGATCGTCTGGCCCCGTTGGGCCGGCTCCAAGATCTCGATCGGTATGGAGAAGGTGCTCGAGGGCACGGCCGAGCCGGCTTCCTGCGAGGCATTCCGGTCGTCGCAACCTAGGAATGCGAGGGACAGGAGGACGCACGCCGGGCCCCGAGTCGCGTTCCGCATCCCGACACCTCCTCGAGTCGACAGTTCTACTTCTGGAGATGGTCGGGTGCCGGGTACGAAAATGAGCCGGGGGTCAGTGGTCCGACCGCCACCTCGTCAGCACCTGCCCGCTCGTCTTCCCGAACGTCTCGACGTAGACTCCCCCGGATGAATCCCCGAGGAGTACGACCGCATCGGGCAAAAGCCGCAGGCTTGCGGTATGGCGGTACTTGGAATGATCGACCTGAATCCCCCGCGCCTCGCCCCTCCAGAGAAGCTCGCCGCTGGAAGAGGAGAGACACCGGATCGCGACGCCGCAGGAGATCGGCTCATATTCGGCGAGATAGAGCCGGTCACCCTCTCGGACGAGGGCCGCGCCTTCCATCTGTAGGGAATGACTCCACACCCCGGTGCCGCTCGAGGGAGCAATTCGAAGAAGGGTTCGGGACGCCGTGGCAACGAATACGTCCGAATCCACCGCCTCGGCTGCGATCGGATAGCCGGCGATCGTTCGGAGGACCTTTCCGGAAGCGAGATGGTACAAGCGAGTCTCCGTTCCGTCGCTCCCACGACTATCGCCCGCCACCGCAGTCTCCCCCGCGATCCAGAGGTTCCATTCCTGATCTCGACGGCAAGCAACGCTCCACCGGCGGGTCCCATCGCTCCCGGCGTATCGACCGATCGAATCCTTGGAGACGACCACGACGTCGCCGTCGGGAAGGACCCGTCCCGCGCGGCACTCGCCCGGAACGGACCACCGTTTCTTTCCGCTCGACGTCTCCAAGCACGTCGACTCATTCGCTCCCACGATGAAAGCGCGTCCGGCGGCGGCGTGAAGGCGTTGCGCGCTGACTCGAGGCGAACGATCCACCTCGGCCGTCCACAAGACCCGACCCGAGGAAGCGTCGATCCCCCGAACCTTGTCGCCCACGATTTGGAGGAGGAACCCGGCGGAACTCCAGAGTTCATCGGCGTTGTCGGAGGCCGGAACTTCCCAGAGGACGGCGCCATCCCGCAAGGATCGCCGTTCGACTCGACCGTCGCGGTAGCCCACTACCACGTCGCGATCGACGACGACGGTAGACTTGAATTCGGTCTTGAGTTCCCACATCACCGTTCCCTTGCGCGCATCGACGGCGCGCCTTCCGACCCACACCGTTCGTTCCCACCAGAGGATTTCGGTGAGGATGGCGTCCAGTCGCTTGGCTCTTTCGCCCTGGGCTTTTTTCCGGGCCTCGCGCAGGTCCGCGAGGATCGCCTCACCTCGGCGAATGAGTTCGGCCTGCGCCCGGTCGCGCAACTCCAGGGACTCGTCTTCGAGTCGGTCGATGAGATCCTGAGCGGATTGATCGGCCTGAGTCAAAAGGGCGCACAGAAAAACGATCATGGCAGCTTAGACGTCCTCCGATTGCTCCAGGTTCCAGGCTCAGACCCAGGTGATAGTACAACACGTTGCACTGCACTGTCTTGCGATTCTACCGAAAACGTAAACAACCGCCGCCGCCATCCGCATCTTGTCCTGTTGCCGATAATGAGAGGAGCAAAAAATGAAGACGCAAACGAATGTGACGGCGGGAGGGGGACGGTTTGGGGGACGCGCGGTTTACGCGTGACCGAAGCCGTGCCGGCCGGGGAAGGGTCCCCGGCCGGAGCCGCTATGCGACTCTCTTCGTCGCCCGGGGCGTAGCGACGCCCTGGGAGGGCGCGAACCGGACCCGCTTTTTCAATAGGCCCTGAACGGAATGCCGGATCAGGACCACGCCAAGGACGACTCCCAGAAGAATCCCCGAATAAAACGGCCGTCCGAAGAACAGGTAGGAAATCCATTCCCCATTGTGAATCATCACGAGCCATTCCTTCACCGCGTCCGAGTAGAAGCCGGGGCGAGACCCGCCCGGGCGGAAGAAGAGCGCCACCCCCGTGAGAGAGGTGAAGATGAAGTGCACCGCCGTAAATCTATAGAACCATCGTTTCATGTCCATCTCCTGACAACCGACTATCGACGCCGGTGGCCCGAATCGGGTTCCGGCAATCTCGATTTGCCCGCACCGAATTTGTGGGGTACTCTTGTACTGTCTGCAGGGAGGAGCCCATGAATCGCATCGTCGGAATCGGATTGCTTCTATTCGCCGCGCTCGGATGCAAGCGAAGCGTGGAAGGGGAGACTCGGGCCTGGGAACGCAACACCGCCAAGATCCGTGAACTCAAGCTCCTGTATCCCGGATTCGAACCGGCCTTGAACGAGCGGATGCGGGCGGCGGAGGAGCTGTACAACGCGGCCCGGCAGGCCCCGGAAGAAAAGACGCGCGCCGACCGCATGGCGGCCGCCAACACTCACCTCATGAGCGGATTCGTGACGACCCTCGATCGAATCGTCGGCGTCCTCAAACGCACCCGTCAAAAGGCCGTGGACGCCGCCGGGAAGGGGACGGACGAAGGGAGCCGGTACGCCCTCAAGGTCGCGGTGGAGGACGCCCAACGCGCCGTCGAGAGAGTCGAGTCCACGCTCCGACAAGGCGCGAAAGACGTCGCCGCGGCGGAAGCGGTCGTGTCCCGGGCCCTAAGCGATCTGGAAACCGCGGAACGGAGCCTCGACCGCGCGATCGCGAACGCGACCCCCAGGTCCAAGACGCCGGAGAACACCTCCGTCCCGACGGAGAAGCCTCCGCCATCGTGGAAATGCGAATTCTGCGGGAACGCGAACGACGCCGTCAAACGGGAATGCAGGAGCTGCGGGGCGCCGAAGGGGAAGTAGCTCCCCCCTTCCTCCGCGGGACCCGATCCTCGGGCTCCCTCTCCTCGCGCAGGACGATCGCAGACTCGGACTTGACTCCGCCTCCCGACAGATGTACACTCATCATGTACATGAGAGTCCGTCGATGAACCGGTCCTGTTCGGTGGCAGAGGCTCGCGCCCGACTTCCGGGGCTCCTCCGAAGAGTGGAGCAGGGCGACTCCGTCGCCATCACCCGCCGCGGGCGCCCCGTGGCGGTATTGGTCCCCGTCCCCGCCTTCCGCGCGATTTCGGGCCGAGCCGGCCCCTTCTTGGCGGCGTACGGCGCCTGGCGGGCCACCGTCGATCCCCGGGATCTGGCCCTCCCCCGGAACCATTTCCGCCGGTTGCGGGATTCTTCTCCGGGGCGACCGGCGAAGCTGTGACTCTCCGCTACGCTCTCGACACCAATATCGTTTCCGCCGCATGCCGTTCCCATCCCTCCGGCGGGCTCTTGAAACGGCTCGACCGCCATTCCTCCGAGATCGCCATCCCCTCCCCCGTCTGGCACGAGCTTCGATACGGAGTCTTCTTGCTGGAGCCGTCTCGCCGTCGAGAGTCTCTGGAGAGGTTTCTTTGGGACGTGCTCCTCGCCACCTTCCCGCTTCTCCCGTACGACAAGCCTGCCGCCGACTGGCATGCGCTGGAACGAGCGCGTCTCGCGCGATTGGGACGGCCTACCCCTTTCGTAGACGGTCAGATCGCGGCCATCGCGCGCGTCCACGATCTCATTCTCGTGACGGACAATCTCCGCGATTTCCGGCGCTTTTCGGCTCTCCGTCTCGCGAATTGGATTTGATCGATCTACCGAAACTCGTCCATCAGCTCCGCCAGCGCCTTGGAGCCCGGGCAGAGCATCTCGTACGGCAGCTTCACCAGGGCTTCCTCCGGGGTGTCGCCGATTTCGTGCAGATTCGGCGCCGCGGGATCCACGAAGAGAAGCCCCGTCGGCACCTCGCCCTTCGACTGATGCTCCTGGAGGAACCCGGTGACTTTCTGTCGGTCCGTCGGGTCGTAGTCCTCGGGTACGCGCGTGAAGCGCACCACGCTCCCGTCGTGCATCCGCACGCTGGTCGCCGCCTCCCCGATTTGGGCGGTGATTTCCCGAGCGGGCGGGACGAAATCGGCCTCCGTCACCGGCGCCGCGTGCTTCCGCGTATGGAGATAACTCTTCGTCGACCCCTCGTGATCGTTGAACGTGACGCACGGGGAGATGACGTCCACGAGCGCGAAACCCTTGTGCGCGAGACCCGCCTTGACGATCGGGACGAGCTGCGCCTTGTCCCCCGAGAAGCTCCGAGCCACGAACGTCGCGCCGAGGGAGAGGGCGAGCATCACGGGATCGATCGGGGCCATGCGGTTCGGCTCGCCGCGCTTCGATTTCGATCCGAGATCGGCCGACGCCGAGAACTGTCCCTTCGTCAGCCCGTAGACTCCGTTGTTCTCGATGATGTAGAGCATCCGCAGATTTCGGCGGATCGCGTGACACATCTGCCCGAGGCCGATCGAGAGCGAGTCTCCGTCGCCGGAGACGCCGATGTACACGAGCTCGCGGTTCGCCGCGTTGGCCCCGGTCGCGATCGCAGGCATCCGCCCGTGCGCCGAATTGAACCCGTGCGCCCCGCTCACGAAGTAGGTCGGCGTCTTGGACGAACAGCCGATCCCGCTCATCTTCGCGACGGTGTGCGGAGGCGTGGCCAACTCCCAGAACGCCTTGACGATCGCCGCCGTGATGGAATCGTGGCCGCAGCCCGCGCAGAGGGTCGACATCGAACCTTCGTAATCCCGAAGCGTCAGACCGAGCGCGTTCTTCTGGCTCGAAGGATGAACCGCCACGGGTTTGTCGATCGAGGGCACGGCTATTCCTCCAACTGGGTCCGAATCCCGTCCACCACGTGCTTCGCGCTGAGCGGGAAGCCGCCGTATACGAGGACGGACCGCAGTTTCTCTTTCGATATCCGGGTCTCGTTCGTCAAGAGCGAGCGGAGCTGCGCGTCCCGGTTCATTTCGATCACGAAATTGATTTCGTGCGTTTCCAAGAACGCCACGACATCTTCGTCGAAGGGAAATCCACGGACTCGCATCGCGTCTCCCACGATCCCCCGCTGGGCGAGGAGATCCATCCCCTCACGAACCGCCGCATCGCAACTTCCGAGGGTGACGACTCCGAAGCGCGCGCCGGGACGGCGCTGGAGGACCGGCTCCGGGATGTACTTCGCGGCGGCTTGGTGCTTCTTTGCGAGTCGATCCATGACCTCCTGGTACTCCTCGGGAATCTCCGTATAGTTGCCCAGCTTCGTGTGACCCGATCCCCGCGTGAAGTAGGCGCCCTTCGGATCGACTCCCGGAAGCGTCCGGGGGGTCACGAAATCGAGATCGGCGGGGTGGTACCGGTGGAATTGTCCGATCTTCTCGAGGTCCTCCTTGCCCAGGACTCGTCCTCGATCCGGCCGGTACGCGTCGTCCCACTTCAGCTGAGGCACGACCCAGTCGTTCATCCCGATGTCGAGATCGCTCATGAGCAGGACCGGCGTCTGGAATCGCTCCGCCAAATCGAAGGCCTTCACGGCCATCTCGAAGCACTCTCCCGGATCCGCCGGGAACAGGAGGAGGTGCTTGGTATCGCCGTGCGACGCGTACGCCGCTTCGAGGAGATCCGCCTGCTGCGTCCGCGTGGGCATCCCCGTGGAGGGTCCGACCCGCTGGACGTCGACCAGCACGGCCGGAATCTCGGCGTAATAGGCCAGTCCGAGCAACTCGTTCATCAGCGAGAGTCCCGGGCCCGCCGTCGAGGTGAACGCCCGTGCCCCGTTCCACGAGGCGCCGATCACCATGCCGATCGCGGCGAGCTCGTCTTCCGCCTGAAGGATGAGGTACCGGTTCTTCCCCGTTTCCGGATCGCGCCGATAGCTCTCGCAGAACGACTTGAAGGCGTCCATTACCGACGTCGCGGGAGTGATCGGGTACCACGCCGCCACGGTCGCCCCCGCGTAGACGGCCCCGAGCGCGGTCGCGGTGTTTCCGTCGATGAGAATCTTGTCCCGATTCCCGTCCTCGATCCGCTCGAGACGGAACGGAAGCGGGCAGGAAAAGTTCTGCTTCGCGTAGTCGTACCCGAGTCGAAGCGCCTTGTGGTTCGACTCCATCAGCTTCTTCTTCCTGCCGTACTTCTCTTCGAGGAGTTGGTCGATGACCTTCACGTCGATGTTCAGGAGCGCCACCAGCGCTCCGGTGTAGGCGATGTTCTTCATCAGGATCCGCTCCCGCGCCTCGCGGAACGTCTCATTGCACATTCGCGCCAGAGGGATGCCGAGGAAGGTCACGTCGGTTCGGCGGAGCGACGGCTCGAGCGGCCACGTGGAATCGTAGAGGATGAATCCGCCCGATCGGACCTCCCGGATGTCCCGATCGTACGTCTGCGCGTTCATCGCCACCATGAGGTCGTAGTCGAGGGCCCGCGCCGTGTAGCCAGACTTGTTCACGCGGATTTCATACCACGTGGGAAGGCCCTGGATGTTCGACGGAAAAAGGTTCTTCCCCGAGACGGGGATCCCCTTTCGGAAGATCGCCTGCATCAGGAGGCCGTTCGCGCTTGCGGAGCCGGTCCCGTTGACGTTCGCGATCTTCAGCGCGAAATCGTTGACCTGAGTTCCAAGTTGCTGCTGGTGCACGCTGGTCTCCCGGCGTATGACAACTGGAGTTCGAACTTTTGCATGTCCCACGCGGACGTCGGGCACCGCTCGGCGCAAAGGCCGCAGTGGACGCAGACGTCCTCGTCCTTCACCATCACCCGCCCTGTGTGCGGGAGCGCCGCCGACACGAGAAGGTCCTGATCGAGATTGCTCGCGGGAGCCGAGAGACGCTTCCGCATCTCCTTCTCTTCCCCGTCGCGGGCGATCGTCAGGCACTGAACGGGGCAGATATCGACGCACGCGTCGCACTCGATGCAGAGGTCGCGCGTGAAATGAGTCTCCACATCGCAGTTGAGGCAACGCTCGACTTCCCTCGCGGTCTGCTCCGGCGAGAACCCCATCTCGACCTCGATCGAGAGCTCTCGGAAGCGCCTCTCGAGCTCGACGTGTTTCATCTTCGCGCGAGGCGCGGGGTTGTAGTCGTTGTGATAGCTCCACTCGGTGAGCCCCATCTTCTGGCTGGCGAGGTTCATTCCCCGAGGGGGCCGTTCCGTGACGGGAACTCCCTGGCAAAAGTTGTGGATCGAGATCGCGGCTTCGTGCCCGTGGGCGACGGCCCAAATGATGTTCTTCGGCCCCCAGGCCGCGTCGCCGCCGAAGAAAACACCCGGCCGCGTCGACATGAAGGTCTTCTCGTCCACGACGGGGATGTCCCACTTCCCCAACTCAAGACCGAGATCTCGCTCGATCCAAGTAAAGGCCGTCTCTTGGCCGATCGCGAGGATGACGTCGTCGGCAGGCAGGAAGACGGTCTCGAGCGTGCGGGAGTTTTTCGCTTCGGCGTCCCATTCGACGCATTCGAATTCCATCCCCCGAAGACGGCCGTTCTCGAGTACGAAGCGCTTGGGCGCATGGTTGACGACGATCTCGATCCCCTCTTCTTCGGCATCCTCAAGTTCCCACGGCGACGCCTTGAAGTGCTTTCGCGGGCGGCGCGCCATGACCTTGATGTCCGTGCCGCCGAGGCGCCTCGAGGTTCGGCAGCAATCCATGGCCGTATTGCCGACCCCGATGATGAGGACGCGCCGGCCGATCTTGTCGATGTGGCCGAACGCCACCGATTCGAGCCAGTCGATTCCGATGTGGATGTTGGCCGCCGCCTCTTGCCGGCCGGGAAGGTCGAGGTCCTTTCCCCGAGGAGCGCCGGAGCCGATGAACACGGCGTCGAACGTCTGCTCGAGGAGCGCCTTGAGGCTCTTCACGGGCGTGCCGTAGCGGACGTCGACGCCCATGTTCAGGATGTACCCGCACTCCTCCTCCAAGACGTGCTCGGGCAGCCGGAAAGAAGGGATGTTGGAGCGCATGAGGCCGCCCGGCTTGTCGAGCTTCTCGAAAACCGTCACTTGGTACCCGAGAGGCATGAGGTCGTTGGCGACGGTCAAGGACGCGGGTCCGGCCCCGACGCACGCGATCCTCTTGCCGTTCTTGAGCTTAGGGATCTTGGGCAGGCGGTCCTGGATCTCGCCTCGATGGTCGGCGGCGACGCGCTTCAGCCGGCAGATCGCGACGGGTTTTCCGTCGACCCGGCCCCTCCGGCAGGCCGGCTCGCAGGGCCGGTCGCATGTCCGCCCGAGGACTCCTGGAAATACGTTCGACTCCCGGTTGAGCATGTAGGCATCGGAGTAGCGTCCTTGGGCGATCAGCCGGATGTACTCCGGGACGTTGGTGTGGGCCGGGCATGCCCACTGGCAGTCGACGACTTTATGATAGTAGTCGGGATTCCCGACGTCGGTCGGCTTCACAGGGCCTCCAGGTCATGGGGACCGACTGGGCATCATACGAAGATCGCCGGAAAAATTCCATGGCCGGAAGAGCCACACCCATCGAGAAGAAAACGCGAACCCCCGATTCGAGACTGACGTCCAACCCGGCATGACTATTCTATTCCTCTTCTCGATCGTGTTGCCCCATGACGACAAGCCTTGTCCTATCGATGCCCAGTGGGTTGGCAAACGAAAGGCCACGGAGCAGGCGCGGATGGTGCTCGTGACCCATCGAGACGCCCTCGTTACTCTCTGGCGCAGCAGGGAGGGTCGAGAGGAAATCCCGAAGGTGGACTTCCGTAAGCACTTCCTGGTAGCCATATTTCCGGAAGGTAAGTGGACCGGAGCCCGCGCCGGCGCCACGACCAACGGAAAAGCGGTCCTCGTGACGCTCGTCCTCGACGAGGATTTGGCCCCCCCAATTTGTTACAATCCTCTTGCGGTCTTCATCCTGTTCCCGAGGACCACGCTTCCGATTCGGGTCAAGACCCGCGTCTCGGAGTGCGGAGGGATCAATAAGGGCCGGGACGCCGACCTAGGCGAGCTCAAGACCGTCTGCCCTTATCCCAACGAGTGCCACTTCTTCTGCATCTTGAAGGTCGGTCGATGTGGCGGGTGCGCGAAAGAAATCCCATTCGATTGTCATCGGTTTTGCATCGCCTGCGCCGGAAAGGCGCTCTGCCCACTCTGCGGAAGGGGGAGATAGAGGGGACCCATCGCGGAGATGGATAACCAACCGCGAATGGGCTAAACTCCCTGCCCTCTGGGCAAGGCCCGCCGCGCTCTCGACGACCTCCTCCTCCGGGACTACTGCTCGATCGTCGAATCGGCTCGAAGGCACTGGCGCATGGACGAGGAAGCCGCGGCCGAACTCGTCCACGAAAGCCTCGTCCGCATCTACGACTCTCTCGGCTCCCACAACCCGGCCAAAGGCGATCTCCGTGGTTGGATCTGGGGAGTTCTCCGACACTCGAACGTTCGACGACGTGACCGCCCGCAAGCAGCCATGGACCCACCCCGCGACTCACCGCTGGGAAACATCATCGGGGCGGAAGTCAATGCCTTCCTGCAGGCGGCAAGATTCGCCTCATTCCACTCCGATACGAGTACCCTTCCCTCGGCGCACAACCGCTTGCTTCGGTTCGCTTCCGAGGAGACGGACGCAGGACGGTGCGCATGGAGCCGTGTGCAAGGAGCACTCGACCTCTACCGGACCTGCGCCCCGAAGCGGACGAGGCGTTTGGATCGGCTCTTCTCGCGATGCGGGAGGGTCAATACGCAACAGCCGCGAGCTTATTCGACCGCGCGCAGGCATCGCCCCATCTGGTCCGAGAGGCCCGACTCCTCCAAGGAGTCTGCCTGCACGCGAACGGCAACGGGAGGGGGGGCGAGGCCGCGCTGGAGCGGGCTGGGGCAGCGCGCGACGTCATCGCCATCCGGCTCTGGGTTGCGATGCTCTTATACCTCGAGGGGGTGCGCCGGCTCCTGCGTTTCGAGAATCCCTCGGCGCTCGACGCGGCCCTCGACGCGAACTTCGCCGGACAGAGAAAATGCCATCCGCATCCCGAGGAATGGTGCGCGGTTTTCCCCCTGTCAGTTTCTTGGCACCGGCAACTGCGGCCGTGGATCGAATCGCGCTGACCGCTATTCGCCGCCATACCTCTGATCGATGCGCTTCTTCCCGTCCGATCCGCCTGGAACCGGCAGCGGCATGTCAAGACGCAAGACCCTCCGGAACGGCAGGGGTGCCGTCCGGGTGCTCCACGCGGGCTCTTCTGTCGTCACGATTCCGATTCGGATCCGGCTCGGGATCTCGCCGAGATTCGAGGGAACGACAAGGTCCCCGCCGTTCCCGGCGAGCAGCGTGGTCGCGTCTTCCGTGACGTATTCGGGCTGTGCAAGCGCGGCTCGCGATGGGTCGTAGAACGTCACACAGGTTCCCTGGTCCGCTGCGAAGGACGCGCGGTAGCTTCCGGCGACATTCTGCACCGCCAGATAGGACGTCCCCGCTCCGACCGCGGACGCGTCCACTTCGAGGAGGTATCCGCCGGGGGTGTTCCACATGTCTCCCATGGGCAGGTTCACATATTGCCAGCCGGGATACGGGTAATAGTCGGAGCGCAGCGCGTACGCCGTCTCCCAGATTCTCTCCCCCGCCGCGTTCCACGCCCGTAGGTTCACGGTTCCGGAGTTGATCCGAATGGCCGGTCCCCCGGTGTAGGTGCGCTCATATGGCTGGAACCGCAGCACGTAGCAAATCGGGAAGACCGGAAGATAACTGCCGTAGGTACCGACGATCGTGGCCCAGACGTGTTTGCCGGGCGCTCCCGCGATGTTCGTAATCGGCTGGTTGCGGATCCAAACTCGCGCCTGCACGCCGTCCACGTCCGCCCCGGCCGTCTCGTCGAGGGTGGCCAGGACGTTGTCTTGAGTGAAGGACCGGCCCCGCGCGTAGAGTTGACCGAAAAAACGGACGAGATAGTCATACCGCTCCCACTGTCCCGCGGGGGCCGCCGACTGCGATGCCGTCAGGATCCACCAGAAACCGCCCGCGGCTTGGTAGCTCAGGATGACGTCGATGGTCGAAAAGAGAGAGGAGGTTCCGGCCAAGACGTCCGACCCCATCTGGGAGAGCATGTCGTACGTGCTCGAGAGGTTTCCCAGCGCCTGCCAGGACGGATAGCGGGGATTCTCGAATCTCGCCGGCACCCGCTCGCGGACCAATCCCGTCACGCAGACGGCGCTGCCCTCCACCGCCCATGCCACCCACGCCCATCCGGCATCGAGCGCCGCGTCCTGGAAGGCATGCACCGTCTCATGCGCGTAGATCTCGTTGAAGTAGGCGTCGTTCGGCAATGTGGGGAGGTACTTCAGCACCATCTTGTTCTGGGTGTACGAGTAGGTGCCAGCCGACGACTGATTTGGGTTGTAGGAGACCAGAACGGTCACGGCGTGCGACGGGGGCCCCATCGCATTGACGAGTGCCGGCCGGAGCTCGGACCAGAGTGCCAGAACATAGTCGCGACTCTCCTGGGGAACCGTGCCGTCGAAGGCCCACGAAAGGTCACCCTCTTCGAGGACCGGTTCGAGAGAGAGGGTCCGGATATCCGACGTGTCCCCCACGGGCGGCTCCTCGATTCCGCATGGGATCTCCGGCAACGCCGCAGCCGCGTCCGTTCGGACGCCGCTCTCCGGAGGAGGCGCCGAGCAACCTCCCGTCGGGCCTTCTTGGGGGACCATTCCTACCAGGAGACCGGAACAGACGATCGGCAGAAAACGAGGCAGAAGCTTCATGGCCATACGCTCCATCAACGGACACAGCTTTCCTGTCGGAGCGCGGAGGGAAGTTTCGTAGAGAATACCGTGCGACGACTCTCCGAAGAACCCAATGAAATCCCCTCGGCATCGGTTTTGCAAAGGCCCTCACGGTCGTTCTCCCCGAAAAGTAACGCGCCGCGTCAATTCCCCATTGACACGGATCGCGCCTTCGATAGAATCGCCGCACTTCAACAAGGAGAGAAGAATGAACCGACTCGCGATTCCGTCCGTCCTCGCGGCCGTACTGGCCGCGGCCGGCGCCGTCCACGCCGACCACGATCAGGACTACTTGCCCCTGAAGAAGGGCAATGAGTGGACGTATTGCCGCGCCAATCCCCTCATCAAGTTCGCGCCGTGGACCAACAAGGTCGATCAGAAGTACCAGACGGCTTTTCATGTCGACGCCTTCCCCGGGTTCCCCAGTGGCGCCTGGCTCGCGTGGTCGGGCAATACCCTCTACGCATGGAGCTGGGAGAAATACTCGTGGGTAGCGTTCCTTCGATTCGGCGCCCCGACGGGCACGACCTACTCGGTGTCGATCGACGACTCCCTCTGGAACAACACCCAGGTAACGCTGAAGAGCAAGAGTCTTAAGGTCTACAACCCGTACCTCAACGTTCATCACGGATATGTGGCCCACTTCACCTTCGCGCACCCCTCGCTCGCCGACGCGGGCGTCCAGGAGTACATGTTCGACGAGGGATACGGACTCGTCTTCTGGAGCTCGCAGTCCATCGCCGGTCCGACGACCGGATGGCTCGGGGCGGGCAAAGTGAACGGAAGGAAGTTCGGACCGATCACCTTCGAGACGCTGCAGAGCGGGAACATTTCCGGCTATCCCGTCGCCGGTACGAATCTGGTCAAGCTCGTGAACACGAAGGCGGACTGGCTGGCGCTGTGGGCCCAACACAGCCCCGGCTCGCAGGCTCCCTCCGTCGATTTCTCGAAGCATACCGTCGTCGCGATCTTCGCGGGCCAGCGAAATACCGGCGGTTTCACGGTCCAGCTCTCTTCCGCGTGGTGGAACTTCCCCTCGAATTCGAGCGCGCGGTTGAAGATCACCGAGACGACTCCGGCCGGACCGGTGATCCTGATGCTGACCAAGCCGTTTTCGTTCGCCGTCCTCGATGCGAAGGTGACCTCGGCTCAGTACGACTGGCAGGTCATCTACAACCGATAGTCTCCGCCGATCCCGACAGGCCTGTCCGCAAGGGCAGGCCTGTTTTCTTTTCCGGCGGCGCGGCTCGCGGCGACCTGTTCGGCCTGGAGGGAACAGGGACATGGCCGTTTCGAGCTCTACTACCTTCGAGATCAAGATCGGCGGGAGCTCGACTTTCTGATCGCCCGCGACATGCGACCCATGGCGCTCGTGGAAGCGAAGCTCTCGCCGCCCGGCTGGTCCGTTCCCTCCTCGGCGTTTCTCGAAGGGCTTAGAGCACATCCCGGTAGGATCGTGGCCGCGGTGGCGGCGCCGAGGGTGCAGATGCAAGGCGCGACGACGAGGCGAGCCTTGAAGAGGGCTGCCGAGGAGGAGCAACGCCGCAGATGCGCC
>Ga0114945_10000365_pt1 | contig 29016 bp, 23 predicted proteins | sample OV2TP3_FD_87194 | JGI IMG/M metagenome (GOLD analysis project Ga0114945, IMG submission 87194) | Hot spring microbial communities from Beatty, Nevada to study Microbial Dark Matter (Phase II) - OV2 TP3 | ecosystem: Environmental > Aquatic > Thermal springs > Hot (42-90C) | place: USA: Beatty...
ATTTCGGACCAAACAGGACGCCACGCCGGGTCTGAAGGTCAGGATATGGTTTGAGCCGACGATTCTCGGAGATTTTGAAATCGCCTGCGCGCAGCTGTGCGGACTGGGTCATTACCGGATGCGGGGCGATGTCAACGTCATGGCCCAGGATCGGTTCGACGCCTGGTACCAGAAAAAATTGGCCGGCAAGTCGGCCCAGTAGGAGACTCCATGCAAACACCGGCAACCGAAGGGCATGCGGTGGCGGGCGGACACGAGGCCCATCCGGAGTTGCCGTTTATCCGGAAATATGTTTTTTCGACTGACCATAAAATCATCGGCATTCAGTACATGATCACATCCCTTGTCTTTTTGCTCTCCGGCTTCGCGATGATGCTTCTGATGCGCTGGCAGTTGGCCTTTCCGGGCAAACCCATTCCGCTCATCGGCGCTTTTCTGCCCGAAACCATGGCGCCCGGCGGGGTGATGCTGCCCGAATTCTACAATATGCTCGGCGCCATGCACGGCACCATCATGGTGTTCCTCGGCGTGGTGCCTCTGGGTGTCGCGGCGTTTGGGAATTTCGTTCTGCCGCTTCAGATCGGCGCCAAGGACATGGCGTTTCCGTTTTTGAACATGTTGTCCTACTGGATTTTCCTGATCGGCGGGACGCTGATGCTGTCGAGTTTTCTTTTGCCGGGCGGCGCGGCGCAGTCGGGCTGGACGTCCTATTCGCCTCTGGCCGATCTGGCGGACGGTATCCTGCAGAAATCGGGCTGGGACGCGGTACTCACAGGCCAGACGATGTGGCTCATCTCGATGACGTTCATCATCACCTCGTCCCTCTTTGGCGCGATCAACTTCATCGTCACCACCATGAACCTCCGGGCCAGGGGAATGACCTGGATGCGTCTTCCGTTTTTCGTCTGGTGTCAGTTTGTCACCGCCATCCTGCTGGTCCTGGCGTTCCCGGTGCTTCAGGGCGGGGCGATCCTTCAGTTGATGGACCGGCTGGGCAAAGCCAATTTTTTTATTCCCGCGAATTTGATTTTTGGCGGCGCCCCGGTGGACCAGCCGGGCGGTGGAAATCCGTTGCTGTGGCAGCACCTTTTCTGGTTTTTGGCCCATCCGGAGGTGTATGTGTTGTTGTTGCCCGAATTCGGGATTGTGGCCGAGATTCTGGCCAGCGGCACGCGTAAGCCCCTTTTTGGATACAAGGAGCTGGTGATTTCGCTTTGCGCGATCGGGGGTCTGTCGTTTATTGTGTGGGCGCATCACATGTTTTTGAGCGGGATGCGGACGGACGTCACGAAGTTTTTCACCGTCACCACGATGTTGATTTCGATCCCGTCGGTCATGGTGCTGACCTGTTTTCTTCTGAGTCTGAGAAACGGTTCGATCCATTTCACCACCCCCATGCTCTTTGCTCTGGCCTTCGTTCCCATGTTCGGCATCGGCGGCCTCACGGGCCTTCCGCTGGGGTTTACGCCGACGGATATTTACCTGCACGATACGTTATACGTCATCGGCCATTTTCATTATGTGGTGGTGACGGGAAGTCTCATCGCGCTCTTTGCCGGGATTTACTACTGGTTCCCAAAAATGTTCGGCCGGACGATGAACGTGTTCTGGGGCAAGGTGCATTTCTGGATTTCGATCATCGCGATGAACGGCATTTTCCTGCCGATGATGGTTCAGGGTGTGTCGGGCGTCCTGCGCCGGCAGTATGATCCGTCTTTTCAGATCCACAACAGACCGACCCTGATTCTAAACCTGGTCATGTCCGGCTCGGCGCTGGTCCTGGCCCTGGCTCAGATTCCCTTTATCGTGAATTTTTTTCACAGCCTGTTCTATGGCCGGAAGGTGGAGTCGAATCCGTGGAAAGCGACAACCCTGGATTGGGCCGCGTGTCCCTCTCCGCCGCCCCACGGCAATTTCGCCGAGGAAATCACCATTCACCGCGGGCCTTACGAATACAGCGTGCCCGGCCACAAGACTGACTGGTCCCCCCAGCACATCGCGGACCAGCATCTGGTCGGCGGGCCGCGCCCGCAACAGCAGCAGGCGCAAGAGTAATGTCGGCCGCGCGTATTCCCTGGATACTCGATCCGTCGGACGAGCCGACGTCGACCGGAGTGCCGCATGGGAAGCTGGGGATGTGGGTATTTCTGGCGTCGGAAGTGATGTTGTTCGGGAGTCTGATCAGTTCCTACATTGTGCTGCGTCTGGGCAGTCCGCTGTTTATCATGCCTCCTCATGAGATGCTGGGCGTGCCCATCGCGTTTGTGAATACCTTGATTCTGATCATCAGCAGCGTGACAATGGTATTGGCGTTGGCGGCGATTCAACAGAATAAGCCCGGTCAGATGATCGGATACATGGCGGCCACGATTCTGTGCGGGCTGTTGTTTTTGGCGGTCAAGGCCTACGAATACCCGCACAAGTGGGTGGACCTGGGGATCACGATGTCAAGCGGTCTTTTTGGGTCCTTTTATTTCACGATGACCGGTCTTCATGGATTGCATGTTCTGGGCGGCCTGGCGTTCAACACCTATATCCTCATTCAGGGGGTACGAGGCAAATGGTCACCTCACCGATGCGAGCGAGTCGAATACGCGGGCATTTACTGGCATTTCGTCGACCTCGTGTGGGTCGTCCTGTTTCCGTTGTTGTATCTGCTCTGATGGAACAGCCCAAACACGCTCTGTCCGAGGTTCAGACAAGTGCCCAATCGCACGGTGACCCGCAGAAGATGGTGAGGGTCTACCTGGCCATTTTTGCGGCGCTGGCGATTCTGACGGTTCTGACCGTATGGGTCAATTCCCTCCATGTCACGCGCGTTACCGCCATTTCGATCGCGGCGTTCATAGCCCTGGTCAAAGTCACTCTCATTGCTATGTTTTTTATGCACCTCAAAGTTGAGGGCAAGTGGATATACGGTGTGGTGGTTCTGTCTCTCATCGCGATTCTGATTCTGATCTTCCTCATCTCGCCCGATATCGCCGGCATCCTGGGTGGAGCGCGGTCATGAGCCGACTCGCCGCTCTGGTGGCTCTCGTCCTGTCCGTAGGATCGGTATCCGCCATGGCCTGCCCGGTCTGCTACGGCGATCTGGAGCCGGACCAGGCTCGTGGATTTTTCTGGGGCATCGTGCTGCTGATGGTCTTGCCGCCCGCGCTCATCTTCTATATCGCCGGCCACGTCGTGTATCACTCCCGCCGCAAGAGCCGTGTCGATCTGTTGATCGAAAAAGCCGAAGCGATCATCCAAAAAGCGTAAGGCACTCCCGCCCGTTCGGTTGACAGGGAGGGACGGTTCGTAATAGAAGCACGCTATGGCCGAAGGGATGATCGAATCGCTTCCGGAATTTCTGGTGGTGCTGGCGACCTGCGAAACCGCCGATCAGGGTGAAACAATTGCCCGGGGACTTCTCGAAAAACGTCTGGCGGCCTGTGTCAACATTCTGCCCGGCGCCAAGTCGCTGTACTGGTGGGAAGGCAAGATCGATGAGGCGACGGAGTGCGTGTTGATCATCAAAACTCAGCAGGCCCATCTGGGAGCGCTGACGGCGGAGATCAAGCGGCTCCATTCGTATACGGTTCCCGAAATCATCGCGATCCGCGTCGAAGGCGGAAATCCCGATTATCTGCTCTGGCTCGCCGCCGGCGCCCCCTCCTCCGCGCAGTAGGACGTGCTGAAGGACATGCCGAAGGTCATGTACTTCCAGGATCTGATCGCAGCGATCAGCGCCTACTGGTCAAACCGGGGATGCGCCATCGTCCAGCCCGCGGGCCTGGAAGTCGGCGCGGGGACATTCAATCAAAACACATTTCTTCGATCCCTTGGTCCTGAGCCATGGCGTTGCGCATACGTGGAACCCTCGCGGCGACCCACTGACGGCCGATACGGTGAAAATCCCAACCGGCTCCAGCATTACTACCAGTACCAGGTCCTGTTGAAACCCGCTCCGTCGGACGTCCAGGAGGTGTATCTTGGATCCCTGCGGGCGATGGGAATATCCGAGCGGGAACACGATATCCGGTTCGTGGAGGATGACTGGGAATCTCCGACGCTCGGGGCTTGGGGGCTGGGCTGGGAGGTCTGGCTGGACGGGATGGAGATCACGCAGTTTACCTATTTCCAGGAAGTCGGCGGCATCAAACTGGATCCCATACCCGTGGAACTCACCTATGGCCTCGAACGGATCTGCATGGCGCTCCAGGGCGTCGACAACGTGTATGATTTGAAATGGAACCGTGAGGTCACGTACGCGGAGATGCACAAGCGGAATGAGTGGGAACAGTCGACCTATAATTTCGAGAAGTCCGATCCGGAGGTTTTATTCAAGTTATTTGACGTGTTCGAGACGGAGGCCCGCCGGTTGATGGCCGCCGGACTGGTGTTGCCCGGGTACGAATTTGTCCAGAAATGTTCCCATACCTTCAATCTTCTCGATGCCCGCGGCTGCGTCAGCGTGTCCGAACGAATGACCTACATCCTCCGCGTCCGGCAGCTGGCTTCTCTGGCGGCTCGAGGTTACCTCGCTCTTCGGGAATCCCTTGGCTTCCCGCTCGCGGCGCCTCATGCCTGATCAGGATTTTCTTCTCGAGGTCGGCACCGAGGAAATTCCGGCGCGGTTTTTGCCCCTGGCGACCGGGCAGCTCACCGAAAAAGTTGACCGCCTGCTGAAAGACCATCGGATCGGCCACGCCGGCGGCGGCATCCGGGTGTTCGCCACGCCGTGCCGGCTGGTGGTCCATGTGAGCAAGATCGAGCGCGTCACGGAAACGAGAGTGATCGAGCGCGCCGGTCCGCCCTGGGAGTCCGCGAGGGATTCAGAGGGCCGGCCGACGCCGGCGCTGCTGGGATTTTTGAAATCGGCGGGGGCAACCGAAAAAGAGGTTATCCAGGTACGGAAAAAAGATCGGATCTTCGTCGGTGTCCGGCTGAAGGAAAAAGGCCGGCCGGCGGCGCAAGTCCTGGCGGAACAGATTCCGGGCATTCTGACCGCGATGACTTTCCCAAAAACCATGCGCTGGCCCATGACCGGCGACGCACCGGCCTTTGCCCGCCCGGTCAGATGGCTGATGTGTCTTTTCCATGGCCGCCCGGTCCGCTTCCGGGCGTTCGGTCTTGTCTCGGGACCCAAAACCTGTGGAAACAAATTTTTCCATCCGGCATGGTTTCGGCCGGCGTCCGCGGCGGACTATTTTAAACGGCTCGAAAAATATCTCGTTCTTGTTTCAGCCGAGTCCCGCCGGGAGAAAATTGTGCTGGAATCCCGGCGCCTTCTCACAAAGCGGCCGCGGCGCCTCAAGACCGATATGCCGGAAGGACTTCTATCCGAGGTGGTGAATCTGACCGAATACCCGACGGTCCTCCTGGGATCGTTTGATCCCTCGTTTCTGTCCATCCCGGACGCGATTCTCAAAAGCGCGATGAGCCGCCACCAGCGGTATTTCCCCGTGTTCAGCCACGCCGGATCCCTGGCCCCGCACTTTCTCGTCGTCCGAAACGGCCCGCCGGATTCGATCCGCGGAGGCGGCGGGGTGACGGCCGGAAACGAGCGAGTTCTGACCGCGCGGTTTTCGGACGCGAAATATTTTTTCGAGTCGGATCAGAAAAAAAAGTTGTCGGACCGGATTGAGGGCCTGAAAAAGGTCGTTTACCTCGAAGGACTCGGAACTCTCCATGACCGCGCGCGCCGCATCCGCGACCTGATGGTGATTCTGCCGCCGAGGCTGGGCATCGATATCGATCTGGAAAATTACGGCGAATTGGCCTATCTGTGTAAAGCGGATCTGTTGACCGACATCGTCCGTGAATTTCCGGATCTTCAGGGACACATGGGCCGGATCTACGCCCAACTCGAAGGACTCCCGCCGGAAGTCTCCGCGGCGATCGCGGATCACTATCTGCCCAAAGGTCCTCAGGACGCTCTGCCCGAACAGCCGCTTGCCGCCCTTCTGGCGCTGGCGGACAAGCTGGAACTGTTGCTGGGCGCATTTTCGATCCGTCTCCGGCCAACCGCATCGGCCGATCCGTATGGACTGCGGCGCGCGTCGATCGGCATCGCCCGAATCCTGCTGGCCCGCGCCTGGCACCTGCCGCTGCGGAAACTGGCCGAGGACGCCGCGCAGATTTTTCCCGATCCGGCCGCGCTTCGCGGGGCCGTGCCGGACATCATGGAATTTTTTCGTGGCCGGCTGGAATCCCTCCTGCGGGAACAGCATCCGGCGGAATTCGTCTCAGCCTGTTTGCCGGTCTCGGATGATGCCTGCGAAATAGCGGGCAAGGTCGAGGCCATGCGGAAAGTCTCCGCGGAAGGAGGCGAGGCGTGGCTGACGCTGCTGCGCACCGCCAAGCGCGCGCACAACATCGTCAAATCCGAAAAACAGATTCCGCCGCTGGACCCTGCCCGGTTTCAGCAGGACGAGGAACGGCTGCTTCACGAGGCGTTTCTGGCCTGGCAGGGCCGCCTGCGCGCCCTGCCCGACCGGAAATACACGGACCGGCTGCGGTCCATCCTCCAGATGGCCGACCCGTTGCACCGGTTTTTCGAGAAAGTATTCGTCATGGTGGACGACCCGGCAGTCCGGAAAAACCGGCTGGCGCTTATCCTGACAATCAGCTCCGCGTTTCGATCCTACGCCGAGTTCGACAGAATCGCCGTCAGCGACTGACGTCGCCGCGCCGTAGAGCCTGATTTCCGAAGATGCCGCAGATTCCGCCGCCGGAAATGGATTCCGGAGATGTCACGACAAAAACTGTTTTCCAGGCAACGGTATCGGTCACCGCCATCACCTTCGCCGGACATCTCCTGGGCCTCGGCCGGGAGGCGGCGATGGCGGGCGTGTTTGGAGCGGGGCACCTGACGGACGCTTACCTGGTGGCGTTGATCGTTCCATCGCTTTTATCAGCGATTTTTGTCATCGGCCTTGGCACGGTGATGGTCTCGATCCTGGGAGAATACGTTTTTGTCGCCGCCCGGCGGTCTCAGCTACAGGAGGTCGTCTGGAGCATGTTTCATCTGGTGCTGGGATTCTCGGTTCTTCTGGCGCTGGCCGTCATTCTGATCATGCCGGCGGTTATCCATCTGATCGCTCCGGGATTTCAGCCGGAACAATGGGATCTGGCCCGCCGGCTGGTGAGGATCATGGGACTGGTGGTGATCTTGAACGCCCTGATCATCTGGTCCCAGAGCGTTCTGCAGATTTCCCAGAAATTCACGCCGCCGGCGCTCAGCAATATATTTTTTAATATCGCCATGATCTCCGCCATTCTGTCGAGCGGCTGGTTTGGCGGCATCATCGGCGTGGCCTGGGGGATGATCGGCGCCGCCGCGACGCAGTTTCTGGTCCAGATCCCCTCAGTCCTGAAAGCCGTCCCGCCCTACCGGCTGGTTTGCAATTTGCGCCATCCGGCCATCCGGGAACTGTCGGTTCAGACGGTGCCGGTTGTGATCCGCGTCGCGGCACACGCGATGACCAACCTCGCGGAACGGGTTCTGGCGTCCCGGCTGGTGGTGGGCAGCATCTCGGCCCTGAATTTCGCGTATATGCCCATCCAGATCGTCTTCAGCAGTCTGGGTACGCCGTTTATGACCGTCCTGAATTCCGCCATGACCGCCTTTTCATCTGCCGGGGATGCGCAGCGGTATCGCAGCGCCTACGTCCGCGGCCTTCGGATGCTGTCCCTGCTGTTTCTGCCGATGTCCGTGTTGCTGTTTGTTTTTCGGGCGGATATTGTGCGGGTGTTGTTTCAGAGAGGCGCGTTTGACGCCTCGGCGACGCAGCTGACGACCGATGCGCTGATTTACTACACTCTGGGTCTGCTGCTCCTGGTGTGGCGGACGCATACCTTGCAGTCCCTGATAGCGATGAAGGATTTTCTGACTCCGCTCTGGAGCACGGTGGCGGCCATGATCGCGAACACGGCCTTGAACGTCATCCTGGTCGACTCGATGGCCCACCGCGGGATCGCGCTTGGCCGCGCTCTGGGAGAGGGAGTCTGGTTTGCGTGTCTCTTCTGGCAGATGCGCCGCCGGCTGGGTCCCATGGGCGGTCTGGACATCCTGCGGACCTGCGGCAAGATCGCCTGCGTCTCCCTGCTTGCCGGCGCCGCCGCCCATCTCTTGCGATACGGATTCGCAATGCCTCTGGTCTGGGCGAGTCTGGACGCCGCCGCGCTGTCGGCCGGCGCCGGGTTGGGGTTGACGGTGTCGATCCTGATGCGTCTGGCGGTGTTGTCGGCGGTTTTTGTGTGCGTGTTTGTTGCCGCGTGCAAACCCGTCCGAGTGGCTGAAATGGATGAGGTGACCGATCTCTTTCTGACACATTTTCGGAAGAGAATCAAAAGGAAATCCGCTACTTGATGATGATCTTGACGACCTCAAACGCTTCCGCGTATTTGACCCGGATCATATAGCCCCACTGGCTCGACCGGCCCTTCACGCCGCCGACCCAGTCGAACTTGTAGCGCCGCATTTGTGTCCGGTGGGCTTTGAGCGCGGCGATTTTGGATTTCATGTATTTGGATACGTCCACGATTTTCTGGCCGTGAAAGGCGTAGGGCGTGATTCCGCCCGGGAGAATCTGCTCGAACATGAACACGTCACACTGGTTTCTTCGGGCGGCGGAAAACACGGCTTCGGAAATAATCCGGTGGTCCTGATGGGAATCGTGGTTCCAGTGAGTATAGATGACGCCGGGCTTGAAGTCCTCGATCAGCTTATCAAAGATTCCGATGATTTCCCTGGTCAGGATTTTGTGGTCCAAATTCAAATGCAAGACCCGGGGTTTCGCCCCTAAAATCTTCGCCGCCCTCTCCAGCTCGCGGCTCCGGACATCCCGTTCGTTCGGAACCATGCAGATCGCCATCACTACCTGATGGCCTTCCGCCGCGTACCGGGCGATGGTCCCGCCCATGCCGATCTCCAGATCATCCGGATGGGCGCCGATGCAAAGCACTTTCACGCGTGTCTCCTCCTAGGCCGGCGAATCCTTGCCATCCCTGGCAATCGCCGGCACTGACCCTCCATGGTCTAGATCAGATTCCCCGCATTTTCCCCTTCATTGAACAACAAATCAATGGCCGCCAGGTTCGGCACAAAGGCCCCATACATCTGCCGGTAGATCGGATGGTCGTAATGCTGAAAGTCGACCTGAATGCCTTCCTTCGCCAGCAGATCCATATCCATATATTTCTTTCCGCTCGCCCCGGCAAGGTATCGGGTCACGCCCAGTTTTTTCAGGATCTGAACAATCATCTCTGTGGACTGCAGGGAACTGTCCAGATCCATCGCCGTCGTCCTCACCACCCGCGTCCCGATCCGGAATTCCTTCAGCAAAAACTCTATGATGGCCACGCTGATATCAGCCAGCGTCGCGTGCGGACCCTCGTAGATGCCCGCAAACGGCGGAAAATAGGTTTTGAAATGCGCGGCCCGGGAATAAGTGTGTTCAATGGTTCGCAGGTGCTTTTTTTTCCAGTGCGGGTCATCCGGAAGTTTGACCTCAAAAAAACGCTTCAGAAAGGAGTCTTTCACCTGCAGCGGAACGGTCAGCCAGATCGGTCCGGCCGGGCCTTTGATCTGGTTTCGGTTGTCAAACCGGTCCCGGACATACTGGGCGACGTCATAGACGACATAAATGTCGGACTGCTTGATTTTATTGAAAATCCCCAGATACGGCAGAAAATTCGGCTGGTGAATGCAGGCTCTCATCGTCTCAGCCGGCTCAAAACTTCCCGCAGGGCGCCCAACACCCGCTTCTGATCTTTTTGCGTCATCTGCGGATATACGGGAAGACACAGGATACGGGGAAGAATGTCCTCGGCCTCCGGAAAGTTCTCGGGCCGAAGACCCAGCGCGCGGGCGTGGTAGGGCTGACGATGGACGGGCGGAAGATAAATGGAGCCGGTGTCGATTCCATAGTGGGATTTCAACGTATCCACGAGCCGCCGCCGGATCTGAGGATCGGGCGTCACGACCGGATATTTGTAATACACGTGCCGGATGTGTTTCGGCGGCTCCATGGCTTTGACGGCCGCCATCCCCCGGATGGCTTGGGAATAGGATTTGGCGAGGCGCCGTCTGGCCGCGATCATCGACTCGATATCCGCCAGCTGAGCCAGCCCTACGCCCGCGCGGAATTCGTCCATCAGCCAGTCGTTGCCGAGGCGCTGGACGTCGGTCAACCCTCCTCTTCGACCGGCGCCGTGGTGTCTCAGGCTGACCGCGAATTCCGCCAGATCCCGGTGGCGCGTGGTGATCATTCCGCCCGCGCCCGTGGTCATGACTTTCGTCGGGTAGAACGAAAAACATCCGGCATCGCCAAAACCGCCCGCCTTCTTTGCGCTCTTCGCGCCGATCGACGCGCCCGTGGCGTGGGCGACATCCTCGATCAGGAAAATCTTTCTCCGCCGGCACAGGTCCCGAAACGATTCGACCCGGGGATGAACGATTCCCGCGATGTGCACCAAAATGACCGCTTTCGTTTCGCGGCTGATCTTTCGTTCCGTATCCCGCAGGCTCAGGCACAGCGAATCCGCATCGATGTCGGCCAGAACCGGCCGGCCGCCCGCGAAGATCACGGCGTTGACCGACGCGACAAACGTGTTGGTCGGCACGATGACCTCCCGTCCGGCGACGCCGATCCAGCGGAGAACGATTTCCATCGCCGCGGTGCAGGAACTGACGGCGACGGCGTAGGGCGATCCGATATAGCCGCCGAACCCGCGCTCCAGCTTTTCCGTGTAGGGTCCAAGAATCAGCCGGCCGGTGCGGAGAATGTCTAGCGTCGACCTCAGGATCAATCGCCGCTGTCGGGAGCTGAAATAGGGCTGAGTGGAGGGAATTTTCCCGGCCGTCATATTTTTGCCTGCCGAGGCGTCGCCAACTGCTGTTCATACTGAATGATGGTTTCCGTAAGTCCCTGCGCAAGCGTTGAGAAAGGAAATCCGGGTACGGATTTTCTGATCGTATCGATTGCCAGCCATTTGTCCGGCCAGACTTTTCCCGGCGGCGCCGGCTCCCGGCGAATTTCCAGCGGTTTGCCCTGCCTCTCCTGGTAGATTTTCTGAAAACACTCGGCCGCCTCCGATACCCGTACCGGCCTGCCGCCGCCGGCGTTGAACACGCGATGGGCCGGTTCCGGATTCCGGATGACATGCGCCATGGCCCGTACGACATCCTCGACGTAGACGAAATCAATCTGCTGACGGCCATCGCCGTAAAGGGTCAGAGGATTTCCGGAAAAAGCCGATATCAAGAATTTTCCGATCAGATTTTCCCACTGTGATCCGGAGCCTGTCCCAAACCCGTAGAGGGCGGTGATTCTGAAACTGACGGATGCAATGCCGGATGACTGGATGATTCTTTCAGCCGCGGCCTTCTGCGCCCCGTAGACGCTGTCGGTTTTCAAGTCATCCAACTCGGAAAGCGGCATGGGTCTCTCCAGATACGTGGAATAGACCCAGTAGGAGGAGGCAAATAGGATCTGCCGCACCTTTGCCGCCCGGGCCGCCTCCACCAGAACATGGGTCCCATACACGTTGGACATGATCGATTTCAGCGGATCGGCCGTGCAGCGCCGTTCCCCGGACACCCCGGCCAGATGGACCAGGACATCGGCGCCAACCAGACTTCGCCGGACAACTTCCCGGTCGTCGATGTCGCCGGTTACCCAGGTGACGCCGGAGGGCATGCTCTGTTTGAGAACGTCGTAAGCCCGCCCATGATCGATGCTCACGACCGCCATAGGCGCGCCGGCGAGATTCCTAACGAGCGCGCTGCCCAGGAATCCGCCGCCGCCGGTGACGACAATTTTCATTGATGAATCATAACTATTCCCGTTCTATTGCGCTATAAAACCAAATAAGGAAAAGTGACGGGCATTGTGAGAATTCTATCGGTTGTCGGCACCCGGCCGAACTTTGTCAAATTGGCGCCGGTCCACAAGGCCCTGAAGGCCGCCGGAACGGATCATGTGATTCTGCACACGGGCCAGCACTACAACCCGAATCTATCGGATTCGTTTTTCAGGGATCTGGGCATCCCGGCCGCGGATATCAATCTTGAAATCGGATCGGGAACCCACGCGCAGCAGACCGCGAAGGCGCTCCTCGCGATGGAACCGTATCTCCTGAAGGACCCCAAACCGGACTGGGTGCTGGTGTACGGCGATGTCAATTCGACGCTCGCGGCGACGCTATGCGCCAAAAAGGTGGGCCTGCGGGTGGGCCATATCGAAGCCGGAATCCGGCATATCCACGAGGATTTTTCGATCCCGGAGGAACTCAACCGCATCATGGCGGATCATATCTCCGATCTCCTGTTCGCCCCGACAACCACGGCCGCCCGGAATTTGAAACGGGAAGGTATTTCTCCCGGAAAGATCGCCCTGGTCGGAAATACCATGTTCGATTCTCTGATCGCGTCTCTGCCCAAGGCCCGACGCCGAAATCCTTTGACGTCCGCCGTGCTCCGCCGCCGCCTGCCGCCGGATCTGCCGTTCATCCTGCTGACGCTTCACCGGCCGGAAAACGTCGACGATCCGGAGACGTTCGTGCCGATCTGGGAGGCGTTGTCGAGGATTTCCGAGGAAAGGACAATCCTTTTCCCAATGCATCCCCGGACGCAAAAAATGATCCGCGAGTTCGGTATCGACTCCGGCGCCGCCAGGAGCTCTCGGATCGTCGTGTGCGAACCGCTCGGATATATCGATTTTCTAGCGCTGATGATCCGGTCGGACCTGGTGATGACCGATTCGGGGAGCATCCAGGATGAGACGAGTTTCCTGGGGGTTCCCTGTTTCACCATCCGGAACAACAGCGACCGGCCGGAAACCATTGAACGGAAGTTCAATCGTCTGACGGGAAACCATCCCAAAAAGATTCTTCTCGCCTGGAGACGGCATCTCCTGCGCCATCGCCGAAGGCGCCACTGGCCGGCCCGCCGGCTGGTCCGGCGCGTGGATGACGGCCGGGCCGCGATTCGGATTGTGGCCGCACTGAAGAGGGCGGGCTCAGTCTAGTTGTGTGTGGGATCGCCGGTGTCGTCGGTGTCCCTGTCGATCCGCAAATTGCGCGCCGCATGTGCGACCTTCAGAAACACCGCGGGCCGGATGGTGAGGGATTCTGGGAGGACCGGTCCGCCGCGGTTTTTTTAGGCCATCGACGGCTGGCGATCATTGATCTAGCCGCCGGCGCCCAGCCGATGACCGACGCCGACGAATCGGTCGTCGTGACCTACAACGGCGAAATCTACAACCATCTCGCCATTCGTCGCGAACTCGAATCCCGCGGACACCGGTTCCGGACGCAGTGCGACACCGAGGTTCTGGTCCATGGCTATAAAGAATGGAATGAGTCACTGGTCGAGCGGCTGAACGGAATTTACGCCTTCGCCCTATGGGACCGTCGCCGCGGCCGGCTTATGCTGGCGCGGGATCGTCTGGGCGTGAAACCGCTGTATGTTGCGCGATTATCCGGCGGCGGAATAGCGTTCGCGTCGGAGGCGAAGGCGTTTGTGTCGAGCGGGCTGATTCCGGCGCGGCTGGATGAGGAATCTCTTCCGGTCCATCTTGCCCTCAGATACGTTCCCGCGCCCCGGACTTTGTTTGCCGGAGTCGAGAAGTTGCCGCCGGGATATATCGGTGTGTGGTCCGCGGGCGGCCGTTGGGATACCCGGCCGTATTGGAATCTGGAAGTTCGGGAGGATTTGCGTCTGACTCCGGATCGCGCGTCGGATGAGCTGCGCAGCCGGCTCAAGGAGGCGGTCCGGGGCCAGCTCATGTCGGACGTGCCGCTGGGAGTGTTCCTGTCAGGCGGGGTGGACTCGAGCGCGATCGCCGCGCTGGCGGCGCAGGAGAGGAAGGATCCGGTAGACACGTTTTTCATTGATTTTGGTGAATCGGGATTTTCGGAAGGCAGCTACGCGCGGGAGGCGTCGGCGTTTATCCGGACGCGTCATCACGAGACGCGACTGGACTTGAAGGGATATCTCGATTTTCTGGAGGAGATTGTGTGGTATCAGGACGAGCCGATTGCCGATCCCGCGGCGGTTCCGCTCTATTTTGTGGCCAAACTTGCCCGGGACAACGGACATATCGTGCTTCTTTCCGGTGAAGGCGCTGATGAGACTCTGGCGGGATATGCCTATGGAAAGTTTCCCCTCTATAAAAAACTGTCTTTCCTTTTTGACCTCTTTCCATCCGCTCTTCTTGCGCGCTTGAATTACTTCGGATGGAACGCCCTCCGGACGCTTGCGATCATCCGCGAGGTTCTGGAGGTTCATTCCCAGACGCTCCCTTTTTTGCCGCAGGAACGGCTGCGGCTGAATCCCGCGTTCGAATCGTCGCCGGACCCGTGGGACCTGCTCCGAACGGTCGACCGGCGGATTCCGAGGGAGGCGTCCAATCTTGGCCGGATGCTGTACGTGGACACAAAGACGTGGTTGCCGGAGGACATTTTGCTCAAGGCCGACAAAATGACGATGGCAACGTCCGTTGAACTTCGGGTCCCGTTTCTCGATCATACGCTGGTCGAGTGGGCATTCCGGCTTGCCGCGTCTCTCAAACATCGAAATGGCGAGGGGAAATGGATCTTGAAGCAAGCCATGCGAGGACTTGTTCCAGACCGGATTTTGTACCGAAAAAAACAGGGCTTCCCGGTCCCTTTTTCCCGATGGATCCGGGAAAACCCCGCGATGGGGGATGAACTCACCGCCCCTGATAATCCCCTGACCTCCACCGGCCGGCTGCGCCGCGCCGCCGTCGAATCGCTGGTCCGCCTCCATCGGACGTCCGGAGTGGATCTGGGGTATGGATTGATGACGCTTTTATTCTTAAGCCGCTGGATGCGCCGATTCGGAGTGTCATAGGTGCGGCCCGGATCAGCGGTCAAACATCTTCTGCTGGTGGCCTATACCTTTCCTCCCGCCGCCCAGTCCGGATCGATGAGGATGCTCCGGCTGGTCCGGCATCTGGGGTCGTTCGGATGGAAAGTCACAGTTCTGACGGCGGACCCGGACCACTATTTTCTGAAGGACGACGATTTGACGCGAAAAATTCCCCCGACCGTTCAGGTCGTCAGAGTGCCGGATCCCCTGCCGGTCCGGCGGCTCGCGCTTGCCGGCGTGCCGTCGTCGGGATCGTCGAAGGCCGCGGCATCGAGTCTCCAGGCAAAACGGTTCACGACGCCGTCGGATGCCGCCCGGTCGATTCTCAGAAAAATAAAGCGGGCCGTCTTTACTCCGGATGAGCAGATCCTCTGGACCTTGGTCGCTCGCAGGGAGGCCTTCCGGCAGCACTACCATCACCGGTTCAGCGCCGTGCTGGTTTCGTCGCCGTATCATTCAACCCAGCTGATCGGCAGCGCCCTGGCGTCGGCCGGCGTGCCCTACATTGGGGATTATCGGGATCACTGGACGTTGTATCCGCTCTGTTCCGACCGGTTCGCCTTCACGCGATATTTGGAAAAAAAGATGGAGCGGCGATGCCTGCGGGCCGCATCCGCCGTCGTTTACACCAGCGACACGACTCGCGAGGAATACATCGCCGCCTATCCCGACCTTGCCCTTGCCGGCAAGACCCATGTCGTCTGGAACTCGTACGACGAAGAGGATTTTGACCGGAGCATTTCGCCAAGTCCGGATCAGTTTCTGCTCGTTCATGCCGGCAACCTCTATTACGCCCGCGATCCGAATCCCTTTTTGTCCGGCGTCCGCGGGTTTCTGGAGGCCCGCCCGGATGCCCGGTCCGTCCTGCGGGTCGAGTTTCTGGGCGTGTCGGAAAACAGTTTCGCGGATTCGATCCGGTCGTCCGGCCTCGATGAGGTGGTGCATTTCCGTGGATTTCTTACCCATTCCGCCGTCATGTCGAGACTCTGCGAGTCCTCTGGGCTGGTCCTGATCACGGGTCTCCCGGCCGGCAGGGATCCGTTCATTCCCGGAAAAGTGTTTGAGTATCTCGGCGCCGGCCGGCCCATTCTGGCGCTGGTCGATCCCCACACTCCCACCGGCCGGCTCCTGATGGATCGCCCGGCCGCGTCGGCCCGACTGGCCGGCGTTGACGATTTCCGGTCAATCGCGGGCATGCTGACCGCGCTCTATGATCAATGGAAAAAACAGCCATCCTCGATCGCTGTCCCGCCGGATGGTTCAACCCGCGCGGAAAGCATGACGGCCCGATTCGCCGGGATTCTGGACAGGATCTGACCCATCGACGCCTGCTCAGTTCTCACGGCGGAATCTTTCCGGGGCGATCCGAGGTATCAACGGATCCTGGACGACATGCATGGGATGATGGGGGTCGATGCGCATCCGCTGGGCCGGCATTGCCGGATGGGCCACGGCCGGATGCGTCGCGCGGAAATCGAGGGCGGCAAGCATCTCGAATATCCCTGGGCTGTGATGCAGGGCGATTTCCGGCCGGGCCAGACCGTTCTGGACGCCGGCAGCGGCCGCGGGGTGTTTCAGTATTATCTGGCCCGACTGGGATGCCGCGTCTCGGCGTGCGATATCGACGGATTTCGTTCCAAAAAATTTCTCAGACTCCACCGGTTCCTTCATAGGCTCCATCTGGCGACCGCGCCCGATTTGACTTCCCGTCTTCGAAAAAATGCGCGGTTCTTCGGCGTCGACATTGATTATCACATCGAGCCGATGCAGGCGTTGTCCTGGCCGGCCGAATCGTTTGACCGAGTATGTTCGATGTCTGTCCTGGAGCATCTCCAGCCGGCCGCCGAGCAGGAGAAGGCGGTCCGGTGTTTATCCCGTGCTCTCAAACCCGGTGGCCGGCTGATTCTGACCGTGGACTATGTGGACCGCCCGACACCCGGCAAAGCGGATGTCTTTACGCCGTCGGACATCCATAGGATCGTTGAGTGGTCAGGTCTAAGTCCGATCGAGCCGTTGAGATTCGACGTCGGGAACTGGGATGAGTATCTGGTTCGACTGGCCTCCTTTTACGGCGTGCCTCAGTGCCGGTACAGCGCATTCGGTCTGGTTCTTCTAAAACCGTAGTTCCGCCGTCGCGTTCAGAGCGGTCACGCTTTTGTCGTCATCCGGGGTGATCTCGTTGCTGGTGACCGTGTAGGTCCCGCCGGCGGCGATGCGGAAGTTTTCGCGGAGATCGTAGTTGATGCCGACGTTGCCGCCGTAGGTCATGTTGTCGGTTTTTTTGACACCGTCGATCTGGTTTTTGGTGTTGCTCCAGTTAAATGCGTTGAGGAGTTCCAGCCGGTTTTGGAATCGAAGCAGGTTTCCGGTAAAGGTTGTCATCTTGAATGGATTGCTGAGCAGATAGGACATCGAAAAATTGCCCGTTTGGCCTTGTCCCTTGCTGATCGACAGCCGGTCCTTTACGGCGTTAAATCCGAACGTGTATCCCATGCTCGTTCTCATCCGGTCCGTCCAGCCCATTGACCAGGTCAGTCCGTTGGAGATGTTCTTGTTTTCGGTGGTCTTGTTGGCGGATGAGCTGAATCCATAGGTGTAACTGATCGATGCGGAGTTGACGCCGCGAAAGAGTCTGCTGGCGGTTCTGAGATCGAGGTTGTTATTGAGGTTGAAACTGAACGCGTCGGAGACGTCGATCGAGTTCAAACTCTGGACCTCATTCCGGTTGAACGCCGTGCTGTAGTTGGTGGACAGACTCTTCCAGATGCTGATCCCGCCGCCGATGGAATGCCCCCGCGAGACATTCGCGGAATTGCGCGCAAGAACAAGCGTGTCGGACAGCACTTCGAGACTGCCGCCTTTCCAGAAAAAAAGGATGTTTCGATAAAAATCGTCAAAGACCGCGCTCAACCCGAACTGGTCCGGAACGTTCTGATAACTGGCGCTTCCCGAGATGTTATAGGCGTAGGAAATGGTTAGAAATTTGAGCCGCTTCCACCACTCATGGGGCTGGAGGCCGAGGCTGGCGCCGAAACTCCCGGATGATCCGATATTCTTCAGCTCGCTTTCGTTGTTGAACCCTTCGGAATAGTTCAGGCTCCAGTTCAGATTCGGCGAGAATCCGGCAAAGGGAGGGAACGGCCATCCCCATGAGTACGACCGGCTGCGGCCGTTTTTCTTGAGCGGCTGAGTTTCGGACTGGGTTTGCCGGGACAGGGACTGGTTGATGGCGATGGTCCAGTCAAACCACCGGGTGATGGTGTAATGGATATTGAATCCGACGCCGTCACTCTGGGATTTCTGATAGCTGTTCCGTTCCGACCCGAGCAGGATGTCGCGGTCATTGGTCGAGATGCTGCGCGAGTAGTTGGTATTGAACGCGAACGTGTTGCCGATGGGGATGATCCATAGGATTTTTTTGTTGACGGTGTATCCGTAATTTGTCGAGTAGGATTTTGAGGTGTTTTCCTGTTTGGATTTGAACAGTTTCTGATTGACGTTATCCTCCTGCTTGCTCCAGCTAGCGCCGAAGGACGGCCAGTAGGAGTTCCGGGAGACGCTGAATCCGAGCGATTTCCCGTCTGATGTTTTGTCGCCCAGGTCGGATCGCTTCACGTTCTCAACCAGATCGGGATTGATGAATGTCTTGGCCTTCTTGTTCGAAAACGACACCGGTATGCTCAATTTGAGTAGCCGGTCCAAAAACGTGAACCGCGAAAAATTCAATGTCCCCGAATAGTCCTCCGTACGGCGGTCCTCAGGCACATAATCTCCGGTGCCGGTGTAGTTGATCCGGCCGATCGGCCGGAAGGTGTTGTCGGTGATCTCCCGGTTGCCGTTCAGGGTGATGAGATTGGAAAACATCGAGGATGAAAAAGCCGACCGGTTCGCCCGGCCCCGCTCCTCTTCCACCTCCTTGACCGTGACCTCGTCCAGGTAGATCCGGGTATTGGTGGCGATCCCATTGGATACGACCCCGGCGCCCAGATACCGGATCCGGTCAAGGGTTGGGCCTCCGGAATAACGGATGCCGCCGGTGGTCTTGTTGAAAGGCGGGCTGGTATCGATGTTGAGTTTGATCAAGGTCTCCTCGATTTCCTCGAGATTGATCGAGATGGCCGTCCAATCGGTCGTCGTCAGCAGAACCGACTTTTCGAAGAAATTTCCGGCGTCGGGGCCGAATCGAAATACAAAGGTGTCGCCGAAATTCGTCGCGTCCGCGGGTTTGACCCAGAAATTGAGTTTTTTGTAGAGCGACAGCCGGATGTCGGCGGCGGGAAGAAACTGCGTGACATGCTGACCCTTCATGGAGGAGTAGGACAGCGCCAGGGCCTTGGCGTCCAGCGTCGGGATGTTGCCGACGATTTCGGGTGGAGGAGTAAACGACGGATCGGTCCTGCTGGAAACCACTCCGACGGTGAATGTTTTCGTGTCTTTGAAATTGTCGTCCTCCCAGCTCACTCCCTGGATGGAGATGTCGTTGATCAGCAGCGACCCGCTCGTCGCCGAACTGCCGGCCGGCTTGCTGAACGTCAGACGCAGGTCCTTGATCGCTTTCAGGTCGGCCTTTTGATTGCTGTATTGAGTGTTCTCGACGAGCGTGTTGAGAAACACCTGGTACCGTTTCCACCCGTTGTCAAACGTCTTGGTTTCCACCACGGCCGAATCGCTCAGGACCGCGCGGAAAAAGGCCTGGTCCACATCCAGCGTCCCATCCTTGTCCCGGTCTTCCGAATCGAGTATGCCATTGCCGGTCCCGATGCGGTTGGTCAACCCCAGGTCGATTCCGGCATCCTCGCCGGAATTGAGCAGGTTGTCCTTGTTGCCGTCTTCGGAGTCCAGGAGACCGTCGTTGTCCCCATCCTCGTTCAAAATCCCCATGTCCAGCGTGACGTCCGGATTGTTGGCGTCATTCACCCAGAATTCAAGAAACGTCCGTTTCGACAGATCCTGGGTGACGTCCGAAATGTGGAACGACAGGGAGACATAGGTGTCGGCCTGCCCGGTCGTGGCGAAGGTGTAGCCGACTTTCAGGGACGCCTGGTCTCTCAGATCCTCGGCGTTGACGTTCGCCTGATTGTCCAGGTGCCCGACGCCGGCAATCTGTGTGATCGTGTAGTCGCCCCGGCCGCCGGTGTCGAATCCATCCGGGATTTCCGGCCGCCACTGGTTCTGGCTGCTGCCCAATTGGGTAATCAGTCCGGCATCCTCGAAATCCGACAGGATCGCCTCGCCGTGCGTGTTGTAATTGAAGCGGCTCGACGCGTTTTCGAACGAGAAGCTCAGGTTAAAGGGGTTGAGGAACGCGATCGGTTTCTTGGTGAAATTGCCCAGGCCCTCCCGCACCATTCCCAGGGGATTCACATTGATCAGGAAATCGGATATTTCGACTTTTTTCGGCTCTTCATTGACCTTCGGCCGCTCGTTGGGTTTGTCGTCGAAATTGGAGACGAACGTGGCCGCCCAGGAGACGTTCGGAGACACGGTCATTTTTAGACTGGTCCCGATCAGCGTCTGATTCGATTTGCTCGTGAACGGAAAATACTCATAATCGACCACAATGAGGCTCTTGGTGGTGATGAGTTCCGGCCTGAGAAACTGGAGGAACCCGGACGTGTAATCGATGAAGTAGTCCTGGTCGCGGGAGAGTTTAACGCCGTCGACATAAATGATTTCGCTGCCTTTGACGATGCCGGGATTCAGAAGATAGATGTTCGTCTTCTGCACGAATTCGACGTGGATTTTGTATTTCGTCGTCGGAAAACTGATCGAATAGATTTCGACGTTCGACCGGCCGGCGAAGGCCGTATTTTCGGTGATAAAGGGCGTGCTGTCGGGGAAGCGTAAAATTCCGAAATCGAAATCGATGTTTTTCTCGTCCGTCCGGCCGTCCAGGGGCTGGGCGTCGAGCCCGAAAATTTCGTTATAGGATTTTTCCGCGGCCGGATCCTGGACGTTATTGGAATCGGCGTCAAAAAACGATTTGCCGTTCAGGTCCCGGATCTGGATGATAAAATCCGGATCGTTCCGGATGATGTTGGTCGATCCCAGAGAATAGCGGTTCTTCAACTCGTAGCTCTTGAATGTGTCCGTCGTGTTCTCGTCCTTGATCATCTTGTCCGTGATCGACACGCCGTCCGCGGTGGTGAGGGACACCGCCAGAACGGCGTTTCCGGCGGCGGCGGATTTAAACTGGATGATGCCGAGTTGATAGTCGATGAAATAGTCCTGGCCGGAGACGAGCGCGTCGAAATCGCCCTTGAAGGACGCGCCCTGGTTGGTGACGGTTTTGTTGGTGAGCGTGTTTGCCGTGTTGTTGAAGCTGTTCCTGTCGTCCCGGAAAATCTGCTCGGACCCGACTTTGATCGGCAACAGGCTCGATTTCTGCGCATCCGATTTTTCGGCCAGGACGTCATAGTAGACCCGGGGGATGTAGGTGATGTCGGGAATGTCGCTCACGGTCAGGGTGTTCTGGCCGGTAAATTCCTTATGGGCGCTGATGCCTTTGGTCTGGGTCGCGACGAAATTCGTGCTGAATTTTTCAGCCCGAAACAGGTTGAAAATGTGAAACCGGTCGAACGTGAGGGCCGCGGTCAGGCCGAACAGGCTTTTGTTGTAGGCCGCGTAGGACGTGCCCTCGAGCTTGAGATTCACGTCTCCGAATTCGGCGATGGGCCGCATGACGCCCAGGGGCGTGTTGATGTCTTTCTTGGGATCGAACTTGATCGATATCGCCTGTTTCTGGTTCTGGTCCTGCTCGGCGTCGTCGAACCGGACGTTGACAGTGAGGGCTTCCTGAAACTGGAACGCCACGTCTCCGGAAATCTGAATCTGCAGCTGCTGATCGACCTTGACGTCCTTGGTGTTTTTTCGGAGCTCGCTCGACTTTTTGAACCGTGTCGATGACGCGGTCCAGCCGATAAACTTCCTGCCGCGGACAATCAATTCCGACCTGCCCTCTCCTCCAAACGGCATCTGTACCCTCTTTTCAATCCCAAACAGTCTGTCCTGTTTGCCCTCCTCTTCCGGCGGCGCGGTGACGTCGACCGGCAGCGGCCGAGCGGCGAGGGTGACGGGGGGAAGCTTGTCCTTAAGGGTAGGTTTGGGCGGAGTGATGAGCCGTGGTTTGGTGAGGTCAAGGAGTTGCTTGACGTCCACGCGGACGCCACGGAGACGCTCGTACTGCCGGATGGCCGACAGGCCGTCGGAATAGGCCTGAATCTTTTTTTCGCTCCAGGTATCTTTTTCCTCCGCCGTTTCCATTTCCCGAAAAAGATGGTCGTATAAATGATATGCACGAAAGTAATTCATAGCGGCCAGACCAAACTCCCCCTCCAGTTCGGCCTTTCGGCCGGCCGACCAGAGCCCCTTGGCCAGTAGATCCTGCGTGATTGCGGTCGGATCCGCCAGCGCGGCATCGGCCAGGGTTGATACCACCAACCCCGCCAGCGCCATGACCATCGCCAAAAAGGTCTTTCGCCTTGCCCTCATCTTTACCCCAAAGCTATACTTAGCGGCGATGAAGCGCAAAGACAAAGAGCGCCGACGCCACTTTTGCTTTCGGTAATATGCTAAATATGCAAATCCTGTACCGATACATTTTCCGCCGCTCGGTCGCGGCGACTCTTTTTGTTGTAATGACTTGTTGTGTAATCGCTTCCCTGATTAATCTTTTCGACATTTTGGACGATGTTGTGAAGCAGAATGTCTCAGTCGGGAATTTGTTCGAGTATCTGGTCCTGGGATGTGTTCCCCGCATGATCGAACTGTTGATGGTGATGCTGGTGCTGGCGGGTCTGTTTACGATGGGCGAGTTTTCCCGCCGGCTGGAACTGACCGCCATGCGGTCGGCCGGATGTCACGACCGCAAACTTCTTTATCCCGTCCTGTGGCTGGCAACATTGATTCTGGCCTTCGTGTTCCACAGCCAGCTTGACTGGCTGCCGGAATTGCACCGGCAGGCGGATGTCCTGAAATCCGTGATCAAATCCGGCCGCCAGGTCGATCCCATGTCGGAACCGTTTTATGTCCGGCTGACTCAGGCGGCCCTCCAGTCCGGTGGCGGATTGCCCGGCACGCCGCGAAATCAGATCGAATCGGTCAAAATCCTTGTTTTTTCCGGATCCAACGTCTCCGAACTCTACCAGGCCGGCCGGATGGTCAAACGGGGAACCCGTTGGTTCCTGGAATCGGGATTTTACCGGAGAATCGATCCGCCGACCGGTCAGGTGTTGAAATATCAGCCGTTTGACAGCCTGGATTATCCGCCGACGTTACCGCCGCCGGAGAAGTTTTTGTTTGAAGTGGCGCACCGGAAAAATCAAGTTCAATGGATGTCGGCCCGGGAGCTGATTTCGGCGAGAAGTTTTCTCGCCCGGCAGGAAATTCACAGCCGGATCGCCACGGCGTTCGCGCCGGCGATCGGCGTTCTGCTCGGCGCGTGGTTCGGGATGAGAATGCTGCGGTTCAACGTGGCCCGGGCGATCTGTCTGGCCATCCTGATCGGGTTTGTCCACCGGCTGGTCTTTGACGCGGCTGTGGCGGTCGGCGTCGAAACGGGCGCGTCCTGGGCCTGCCACATGGCCAATATCCTCCTGATCTCGTCCGCGTCGTTCGCGCGATCCCTGACCTCGGCCTGAAAATATCCCCTCCCCCCCTTGCGGGATAGGCCGGTCCGGGGGTTTAATGTGGGGCAGTATGTCCATGATGCGTGAGACCGCCTACCGGCAGATTCAGGACGCCGGCGAAAAGTTGCTTCAGATGGGAATCAACACGAGCCATTCCGGAAATATCAGCATCCGGGGAGACGCGGATATTTTCATTACGCGGACCGGGTCGCGTCTGGACCGGCTGGTCGAATCGGACATCATCGCCGTTCCGCTGTCCGAGGACGTCCAGGGCATCGCGTCGGTGGAACTGCCGATGCATCGACAGATTTATTTGAATACCGGAGCCAAGGCCATTCTGCACGCCCATCCGCCCCACACGATTGTCTTCTCGCTGGTGGAAGACGTGATTTATCCGGTCGACAATGAGGCCTTTCTCTTTCTAGGAGAGATCCCGGTACTGAAACCCAAAGAAGTCTCAGGATCGGCGGAGACGGGAAAACTCCTGGCCGATGCGTTCGCCCGCGGATCCCACATCGCCGTTATCCGGGGACACGGCAGTTTCGCTGCCGGAGAAAATCTCGAAGAAGGTCTCCACTGGACCACCACGCTCGAACGCGCGTGCCAGATGGCCTACCTCCTTCGGAACCTCTCCCCTTTCCGGTATCGCGAGATCATCCGGTCGAGGCAGCAGGACATACGGCAGCGCGCCAAACCCCGTTTGTCCCATTCGTCACACGCTAAATTATCCGATCGAAAACCTGCCCCCGCCCGACGGGAAATTCAACCGAAGTCATAACGGACCGGTATGGATTGGCTGATCCTTAACACCTCGTCCGCCGCAGGTTGCGCCCCTGACCGGATGGACAGGGTTCGGAGACGGTTGACGCAGCACCAGGTGGCCTGCGAAGAACATTTGGTTGCGACCATTCCGGAAATCATCGATGTGTCACTGAAGGCCGCCGCGTCCCGCGTGGACCGTCTCTGGGTTCTCGGAGGCGACGGCACACTGGCCGCGGCCGCCCAGGCCCTGACCTACACCGACACCATGCTCTGTCCCCTTCCGGGCGGGACAGTGAATGTTTTTTGCCGTGAGATGTCCATCCCGGCCGACCCGGCCGACGCGGTATCGGCCCTGATGGCCGGCGGGAGAGTCAGCATCGATGTCGGGCAGTTGGCCGAGGGGGAAAACACACAGGGGGGGGATATGAAATTCCTCCTGATGGCCAGCTGCGGAATTGACGCCGAAGCGGTCCGAACGGTCGGACCCGGTTTGAAACGCCGACTCGGAAAATGGGCTTATGTTCTGCGCGGGATCCTGATCTGGCTCGCGCGCCGGCCGTGCCGGATGTCGGTCACGGATGAGCATGGGATTGACCGGGTGGCGTATCAGGTCTTTGTCCAGAACGCCCGGATGTATGGCGGGTCGAGCCCGATGGCGCCCAAGGCCAGGATCGATGACGGCCGGTTTGATGTCATCCTCGTCAAAAAATCCGGCCGGATCGCCAGCCTTCGATTTTTTCTCTCTATCTCATCCGGCAGCCACGTCCGGCTGGCTTACGTCGAATATCTTCGTACCCATACCGTCACCATTCGCGCTTCCGGCGTATCCCACGCGTGGCCGGTCCAGTCCGACGGGGATTGCGTCGCGAAACTGCCGGTGAAGCTCACGATCCTGCCTAAATCCCTGCACGTCCTCGTCCCGCGATCCACGCCACCCCAATGACCGCCGCCAGTTGGATGCGAGCGGCGATCCTGCGGGCGCCTCTGGATCTCCGTGTCGAAGACGCGCCCGTCCCGGAGATTTCGGACGACGATCTTCTGATTCGCGTCCGGTCGGCCCTGACCTGTGGAACAGACCAGAAGGCGTATCTGAGGGGACATCCAAAGATCAAAATTCCGGGGCCGCTGGGTCACGAGTTTTCAGGAGAGATCGCCCGCGTGGGAAAATCGGTCAGAGGATTTTCAGTGGGCGACCGGGTAGCCTGTGTCCATACGGGCCCTTGCGGCCGGTGCTTTTTCTGTTCCAAACAGCAGCCAAACCTCTGCGACAGCTTGACCGACCGGATGGCTTACGGCGCGTACGCGCAGTACATCAAAATTCCGCCCCATGTGCACGCCCAGAATTGCCTGCCGCTGCCAGCATCGATGTCCTTCGACGCGGGGGCCTTGATGGAGCCCCTGGCGTGTTGCGTGCATGGCATGAATGTGGTGGATGTGTCGGAAGGAGAATCGGTGCTGATTCTGGGTGACGGACCGATCGGTCTCATGATGACGTGCCTGGCCCGGCACCGCAAGGCCCGCTCAATCGGCGTTGTTGGAAAATATCCGGCCCGGCTGAACGCGGCTGCGCGCCTCGGCGCTCATCTCACTTTTGACGCAACAGTTTCGCCAGAGTCTCTCAAATCCGCCTTTCCTCCTCACGGTCCAGATGTGGTGATCGAGGGCGTGGGCAGAGGCGTCGTATGGGAAAAAGCCCTTGCCGCCGTGCGGCCCGGCGGCAGGATTTTGCTGTTTGGAGGCTGCCCGCCGGATGAGCGTGTGCCGATCGATCCTGGGATCATTCATTATGGGAATCTCACAGTCTACGGCACATTCCATTTCGCTCCGCCCGACGTCCGACAGGCGCTGGACCTGCTTGAATCCGGAGTCGTTCCCGCGGTCGACCTTATTTCGGATCGGGTGCCGCTGTCGGAAATTCCGAAGTATTTTTCGGCCCGGGGGCGCAAGGACTATTTGAAGGTGGCGTTTATTCCGTGAGGGTCGCGCGGTGTTATTCGTTCACGGATGTCCGCGTCGAGGAAATCCCGGAGCCCCGGATCGGTCCGGGAGAGGCGCTGGTCAGGGTCCGAGTTTGCGGTGTCTGCACGGGAGAGGCGATGCCGTGGTATGTCAATCAGAAGTGTCCGGCCGTTCTCGGCCATGAGCCGGTGGGAACGATTGTGCGGCTGATTCGGGGCCGCGGCTCGCCGCCGTTCCGAATCGGCGATCGCGTGTTTTTCCATCACCACACGTCCTGCGGCCGATGTGTGGATTGCCGGCGCGGTCATCCAACGCTCTGCGGCGAGTTTCATCAAACGCGGCTCGATCCCGGCGGTTTCGCCGAGTACGTCCGCATTCCACGGCTTAACCTCCAAAAGGATACGCTCAAAATTCCGCCCGCCGTGCCGGACGAGGACGCGGTACTGATCGAGCCCCTGGCCTGCAGTATTCACGCCGTGAAACGGCTTCACCTGAAAAAAGGGGACACCGTCCTCATCATCGGGACGGGGATCATGGGGCTTTTGAATATTCAATCAGCGAAACTGGCCGGCGCCGGCAAGATCCTCGCGTGCGATCTGAAAGCGGACCGCCTTCGCGCGGCTCTGAGGGTCGGCGCCACCGCGGCCTTTAAACCCGATCTTGGCCGCCTGCGGCGTGAGACCGCCGGCCGGGGCGCGGACTGCGTCATGGTTGGCCCGCCCAACGTGGAAGCTCTGGCGTGGGGATTTCAAGCCGCCGCGCCGGGCGCCACCATCCAGCTGTTCGCGCCCATGCCGCCGGACGCCCGCATCCGGCCGAATTTTCATGATCTCTATTTCAAAGAACAGTCGGTCACGACGAGCTACTCCTGTGATTCCTCGGACACGCGGGACGCTCTCAAACTTCTGGCGGCAGGAAAAATCCGGACAAAGGGGCTGATCACCCATCGATACGGCCTCGATGGTGTCGGCCGGGCCCTGTGGGAAACCTACAAGGGGAAACACATCCTGAAGGCGGCGATTTATCCGGGTCTCGTGGGACATTCCCGGCGACGGTCGTCGTCAGTATAACCGCCGGGCCTTGCGCGCGGTGATGATTTCGGTGTTCATGCCGACCCAGTGGAGGCTGCCGTTGTATCGGCCGTGTTCCATCTTCACGCATTTGTCCATGACGACCCGCAGACCCGCCGTTTCGGCCAGACGCGCGGCGGATTCGTTGACAATTCGAAGCTGAAACCAGACAGCCTTCGCCTTTTTTTCGATCGCCTGCCGCACAATGTCCTCGCATTCCTCCGGCCGGCGGAACACATCGATCAGATCAACCGGTTCAGGGATCGATCGGACATCCGGATACGCTTTTTCACCAAGAATGGTCGACGCCTTCGGATTGACCGGAATGATCCGGTATCCTTCGTATTGAAGGTAGGACGCCACAAAGAAACTCGGCCGCTGCCGGTCGGACGATAGTCCGACCAGGGCGATTGTTTTGCTTTCGGCCAGAATCTTTCGAATCAGGTCCGGATGCTGGTACCGGTCCTGCAGGTGTTTGGGCAGGATCGAGTTTAATGAGATGTCGCAGCTAAGGCCTGGTCCAGATCCCATATCAGATCCTCCACCGTTTCCAGTCCGACGGAAAGTCGAATCAGTTCCGGCCCGACACCGCACGCGACCAGCTCATCGTCCGACAGTTGCTGGTGGGTGGTCGACGCCGGATGGATCACGAGACTTTTGGCGTCGCCGACGTTGGCCAGATGAGAGAAAATTTCCAGCGACTCGATGAATGCCTTGCCCGCCGCCCGGCCGCCTTTTATTCCGAACGAAAACACCGCGCCCGGGCCTTTGGGCGTGTATTTTTGGGCAAGGGCGTGAAACGGATTGTCCGGGAGGCCCGCGTACGAAACCCACTCAACCCGCGGATGGTCCTTGAGAAATCGGGCGACGGCAAGAGCGTTCGATACGTGCCGCTCCATCCGCAACGACAGGGTTTCGAGGCCCTGGATGAGCAAAAAGGCGTTGAATGGCGACAGACACGGCCCGATGTCGCGAAGGGATTCCGCGCGGAGTTTCATCAGGAATCCGTAGTGGCCGAACGTCTCATAAAACTTCAAGTCGTGATACGACGCCGACGGGTCCGCGATGGCGGGATATCGGCTGTAATCAAATTTCCCCGATTCCAGAACGGCCCCGGCAATCGAATTGCCGTGCCCGCCGATAAACTTCGTCGCCGAATGAACAACGATGTCCGCCCCGAAATCCATCGGCCGGCATAGAAACGGCGTCGCGAACGTATTGTCGACGATCAACGGTATCCGCCTGCCCCGCGCGACGGCTGACACGGCCCCGATGTCCAGAATGCTCCCCTTGGGATTGCCGATCGTCTCCCCGTACAAGGCCCGGGTGGCCGGGGTGAGGGCTTTCTCAAAATTCACCGTGTCCGATGGATCCACAAAGTGGACTTTGATCGAAAGCTTTTTAAACGTGTGAACAAACTGGGTGTAGGTTCCCCCGTAGAGGTGCGCCGAGGCGACCATCTCGTCACCGGGGGCCAGCAGGGTGGCGATGGTTAGATACTGGGCGGCCTGGCCGCTGGCAGTGGCCACGCATCCGGTGGCGTTTTCCAGAGACGCCAGTCGCTCCTCAAATACAGCGGTGGTCGGGTTCATGAGGCGCGTGTAGATGTTGCCGTATTGCTTCAACTCAAAGAGCTGGGCGGCGTAGTCGGTGTCGTCAAAGACATACGAGGTGGTCTGGTATATCGGCACGGCTCGCGATCCGGTGGCGGAGTCGGGAA
>Ga0114945_10000367_pt1 | contig 28956 bp, 29 predicted proteins | sample OV2TP3_FD_87194 | JGI IMG/M metagenome (GOLD analysis project Ga0114945, IMG submission 87194) | Hot spring microbial communities from Beatty, Nevada to study Microbial Dark Matter (Phase II) - OV2 TP3 | ecosystem: Environmental > Aquatic > Thermal springs > Hot (42-90C) | place: USA: Beatty...
AACACGAGCGGCAGGGTGCGCGAAGCCGACCACTGCAGGAGCTCCAGCAGTTCAGGCAGCGACGAGGGCTCGGCAAAGTAATCCGCCGCTCCTCCAACGCCCATCGAGGTGTGGCGGGCGAGCGGTTCGTTACTGCGCAGCCAGAGTGGCCAAGTGGCAGGCCAGTGCATGGAAGAGGTCTCCGATGTCTCCCGCGCCAATCAACATGACGATATCTCCCGGGCGCACGTGCTGCGCGATCTCCGGCAGCACGCGCTCTTTCGGCAGGTGCAACGCGTGCGTCAAGCCCACCTCGTGCATGGCCGCGACCAACTGCTCGGCGCTCACCCCGGCAATGGGCTGTTCGAATGCTGGATAGATGTCCGTGACGATGAGGTGATCCACCGTCTCGAAACAGGACAAGAACGCCTCGCGCAACAGGTGCGTGCGCGTGTACCGATGCGGTTGGAACACGACGACGAGACGCCGCCCCTCACCGCGATCCACCGCCGCGAGCGTGGCGCGGATTTCCGTGGGATGATGCGCGTAATCATCAATGACCGTGATGCCGTTGGGTAGTTCCACCCGATCGAAGCGTCGCTGCGCGCCGGAAAACGTCGCCAGGGCGTGTTGCATCGCGGCCAGCGGTACACCCAGCGATCGCCCGACGCCAATCGCGGCCAAGGCGTTACTGATGTTGTGCGCGCCAGGAATCCGGAGACGAAATTCCCCCGCCTCCTCGCCCTGCGCCCGCACTTGAAAGGTGCTCCCGGTGGCATCGCGTTTGATGTGCCACGCCGTGACCTCCGCCAGTTTGTCCAGACCAAAGGTGTGCACAGGGACGGAGGCCTGCTGCGCGAGACTCACCAATCGCTGATCGTCGGCACACGCCCAAATCGCCCCGCGGGGATCCACCTGGTGGAAGAATTGGGCAAAGGCCTCTTTGATCGCTTCCATCGTGTGGTAGTAGTCGAGGTGCTCGTGATCCAAGTTGGTCACGACAGCGATCGTCGGTCGGAGCTGCAGGAACGAGCCATCCGATTCATCCGCCTCGACGACGCAGGTCCGTCCTCGCCCAAGCCGTGCGTGCCCCCCCAAGGACGCCACACCCGCACCGATGACGAACGTCGGATCCACCTCCCCCTGCAGGAGCACTTGGGCGATGAGGCCGGTCGTCGTCGTCTTCCCATGAGCACCACTGACCGCGATGAGCTGCCGTCCCTGAATGGCTCGCGCCAAGGCCTCGGCGCGGTGGATGATGGGCACACCTTTCTGACGCGCCTGTTCCAGCTCAGGATTGTTAGCGGCAATGCAGGAGGAGTAGATGAGGAGCTCCGAACCATCCAGATGCTCAGCGGCGTGCCCGGCAAACACCTGCGCGCCCCGCGCCCGGAGGTGCGACAGCAACGCGCTGTCACGGACGTCGGAGCCGCTGACGCGATGTCCTTGCTCCAGGAGCAACAGGGCTAAGCCGCTCATCCCGATGCCCCCGATGCCGACGAAATGGATGCGCTCAGGCAGCGTGGTCTTCACCCCACCACCTGCCTGCCCCGACGTCAGTCGGGGCGAAAAGAGTAGAGGTTGAGTCGTGTCGTTTTTCGCGGCTCGCCTGCGGCGAGCCCAGGCAAGTGGTGATGTCATGGTCGCCCGGTCCGTTCGAGGGTGCTGCACAGCCATTCGGTGACGCGCTCGGCGGCCCCCGCGATATCCAGATGAGCCATGTGTGCGCGCATCGCCCGCAGGTGTTCCGGGGCATCCACGAAGCGTGTTAACGTCTGCGTCAATTGGTCTGTCAGCGTCGGGGTCTGCTCGAGGACCATCGCCCCACCGCGACTGGCGACATGGGCGGCATTCGCATGCTGATGCCGTCGGGCATACGGATACGGAATGAACACGGCCGGACAGCCAAAGTGGGCCAGCTCCGCAATGGTGCTCGCCCCGGCGCGGCTGACCACCACATCGGCGGCGCGGTAGGCCCAGGCCATCTGATCGAGGAACGGCACGATATGGGCTGCCACCCCGATCGCCTGGTAGCGTCGCTCAACGACGGCCGCCTCACGAGCGCCCGCAAGGTGGATGACATGCAGGTGAGCCCGTCGCGTTGGTGTCAACCCAGCGCAGGCCTGCGGCAACGCCTCGTTGATGGCCTGAGCGCCACCGCTGCCCCCCATGGCCAACACGGTGAGACGCGCGCCGTTGAGTCCCCAGTGCTGACGGGCCATCGCGCACGTGACCTCCTCCTCCCCAAAGCGAATCGGATTACCCGTCACGCACAGTTTGCCCGCCACCGTCGGCCACGTGTCGCGCGTCGCTGCAAAACTCACCGCGACGCCATCGGCACATCGTCCTAACCACCGATTGGCGCGGCCCGGCTGCACATTTTGCTCGTGGAGGAGCACGGGGATCCTCCGCAGCAGCGCCGCCCCCAACAGGGGGGCACTCACCCAGCCACCGAAGCCGAGCACCACGCGTGGCTGCCACTCGGCCAGGAGCCTATGCGCGGTGTGCCAGAGCGCTGGCAGGGCACGCAGTCGAGACCACCAGCTCGTCGAGCTGTGCGGCACACAGCAGAGCTGCATCGCCGGATCGTGGAGGAGCTGCGGCATACTGGCCAATGCGCGTTGATCGCGCGGATGTCTCGTCGTCACCAGTCCCACGCGGAGCGCTGGATGGCGCCGACGCAGGGCGTGCGCGACACTCAGCGCCGGGAAGAGGTGACCGCCACTGCCGCCGGCGACGAGGAGGACGTCGGCCGCCTTACCCACGAGGCGCCCTCGCCACATTGAGGAGCAGTCCCACGCTCGTCAAGTTCACCACGAGGGAGCTGCCACCGTAGGAAATGAAGGGTAGCGGTAATCCTTTCGTCGGCAACAAACCGGTGGCCACTCCGATGTTGATCAGGGCCTTCAGTCCCAGCGTGAGAGTGAGTCCCATCGCCAGCAACCGTCCGAAGAGATCCGGCGCGTGAAGCGCGATGCTACAGCCACACCACACGACACCAATGAAGAGGGCAATGACCGCGGTACATCCCAGCAGCCCCAACTCTTCTCCAATGACCGCGAAGATGAAATCGCCGTAGCCGCCAGGGAGGTAGAACAACTTCTGCGTGGAACGTCCGAGTCCCACCCCGATCAACCCACCACTGCCCAGCGCCAGGAACGACTGGATGATCTGAAACCCTGCGCCTTGCGGATCACCCCACGGATTGAGGAAGGCCGCCAACCGTTGCCGACGATACCCGGCCGACACGAGCAAGACCGTGAGCGCCGGTACCGAGGCCAAGCCGAGACCCATGAGATGTTGCCACTGCACACGACTGATGAAGAAGAGTCCCGCGGCCACCGTCGTGATCGCCACCGCCGTCCCTAAATCCGGCTGCAGGAGAATGAACCCCACGCTCATGCCAACCACCAGCAACAACGGCGCTAAGCCTGTCCAGAATTCGCTGAGCCGTCCCTGCTTGCGTGTGAGGGCATCTGCGAGATAGAGCACGAGGGTCAACTGCGCGATCTCGCTCGGTTGAATGCTGATGGGGCCCAGGCGCAACCACCGTTGCGCTCCCCCAATGGAGGGGCCGAGGGAGGAGATGAGTACGAGGCCCAGGAGGAGCCATGAACCAAGCAGGAGCGGTTTTGCCGCGCGACGCACGGTCTCGAGCCGCACGCGCATGACCCAGCACGCGCCGGCGAGGCCCAGGAGGACCGCGACGAGATGACGCGCCAACATCGTCCAGGTGTGGCCTGTCTTCTCGAGGGCATAGAGCGCGCTGGTGCTGTAGACCATGACGATCCCCGTCGCGATCAGCGTCGAGGTCAGCAGGGCGAGCACGATGCGGAGCCGACGCACCTTATCCATGGGCCGCCGCCAGCGTGGCGGGCACGTGGTCTGCCACCGCGCGTGCCAACACGAGCTGTGTGAACTGCGTCCCTCGATCTTCAAAATCGTGAAACATGTCAAAGCTGGCGCAGCCCGGTGAGAAGAGTACCGTATCTCCTGCGTGGGCCTGCTGCCATGCGGTCTCGACTGCCTCAGCCAGCGACGCGACGACCGTGACCGGGATCAGGGAGCTCACGAGGCGCTGCAGCTCATCGCGACTCTCCCCCAACACAATGGCGCAGCGCACCTGCGGGTGGGGTGTGCTCTGACGATTGAGGCGTGCGATCGTCGCGGCCACGTCCTCAAAACGCAATCCCTTGTTCCGCCCACCGGCGATGAGGACGAGTGGCCCTGGCAACTGCTCCAGGGCAAACTGGAGACTAGCCGGGGTAGTGGATTTCGAGTCGTTGATGTAGCGGATCCCCTCGCGTGTGACGGTGATGACTTCCTGCCGATGCGGCAACGGACGAAACTGCGCCACGGCCTGCTGGGTCACCTCGGGTGCAATGCCGAGGAGTTGAGCGACACGACTGACCGCCTGGAGGCTTCCTGAGGACTGTCGTCCGCTAAACCATAACGTACTCGCCCGCGTGGCGCGCGCCGCTTGCCTGACGAGTGGATCGTCGCTGTTGAGAATCGCCCAGTCCGAGGCCGTCTGACGCGCCACGAGCCGATACTTCATGGCGACGTACTCCTCAAAGGAGCGGTGATGATCCAAGTGGTTCGGCGTGATGTTGAGGAGGATCGCGACCGTCGGCCGGAAGGTGGCGCAGTGCTCCAGTTGGAAGGAGCTGACCTCGACGACCGCCCAGTGCTGGGAGGTGAGTACTTCAACGGCCCGTGACAGGGGGAGTCCGATGTTGCCACACACCACGTGCGGTCGGCCAGCGGTGGTGAGGAGCTGGCCAAGGAGCGAGGTCACCGTAGATTTGCCGTTGGTGCCAGTCACCGCAATGATGGGGGCGGAGCAGTACCAGGAGGCGAGTTCGAGCTCACTGACCATCGGCAACTGCGCCGCACAGGCCCACTGGAGAGGCGCTGCCGTCGGTCGCACGCCAGGACTGGTCACCACGAGGGTGCTGTCCTCGAGACACGACGGCGTATGTCCCCCGCACTCAATCGTCAGTTCAGCGGCTGGCCATTCGCGACGGAGGGCGGTGAGGTGCGAGCGGAGCGCGGTGGTGTCGGCCTGCTCGGTGAGGCGCACGCGCGCGCCGTGGCGCAACAACAGCCGCGTCGCCGCCAACCCACTGCGCCCCGCGCCCACGACGGTGACCGTGCGATCGCGGACATCCCCCCTGGGTGGCATCGCGCGATGACTCCACTGATCATTGGTGGTCAAGAAGGCCTCTGAGACCTGCGCTCGGTTCACTGGTGCTGGGTAGTACCCTCTTGGTTGCTTAGACCTACGTAGGTACCTACGTAGGTCTGTTTCCGACGACAAAACGCCATCACCCTCGCGCCAGCCGCACGCCAGCTGTGCGGGTTATCGCACCTTGAGCGTGGCGACACTCAGCAACGCCAACAACGCCCCGATGATCCAGAAGCGCACGGTGATCTTCGGTTCGGCCCAGCCGCGCATCTGAAAATGATGATGAATGGGCGCCATCAAGAACACGCGTTGCTGATGCCGATACCGATAGGAGGCGACTTGGAGGATGACCGAGCAGGCCTCGACGACGAAAATCCCTCCGATGAGGAGGAGGAGAAATTCCTTCTTGGTGAACAGGGCCACGACGCCCAGTGTCCCTCCCAAGGCCAGCGCGCCGGTATCGCCCATGAAGAGATTCGCGGGATAGGTGTTGAACCAGAGAAATCCCAGACACGCGCCGACCAACGCGGCGCACAAGATGCTCAGTTCGCCGGCGAGCGGCGTAAAGTACACGTCGAGATACTGCGCGAGTACGACGTGGCTCGTGATGTAGGCGAGAATGCCATAGGCGATGCCGGCAATGGCGAGACACCCGCTCGCGAGTCCATCCAAGCCATCGGTTAAGTTCACCGCGTTGGAGGTCGCGATCACCACCAGCATGGCAAAGGGAATGTACCACCAGCCCAGCGGCAGCGACCACGTTTTGACAAAGGGGATTTCGAGCAACGTATTCTGCGGCGGGCAGGCAACAATGGTCAGGCCCACGAGCAAGCCGATGCAGCCCTGACCCACCAGTTTCATGCGCCAGGGCAAGCCCCTCGCTCCCTGCTGACGCAGTTTCAAGAGATCGTCGGCGCAGCCGATGAGCCCGAGGCCCATCGTCGCCGCGACAGCCGTCAGGAGGAACACATTGGTGAGGTTCCCCCACAACAGCACGGCAATCCCAAGCGCCCCCAGCATCACGAGACCGCCCATCGTCGGCGTGCCCGCTTTCTGTTGATGAAACGCGGTCAAGCCCCCAGCCGCTGCCTGCTGCCTCACCTGCTGACCCACCCCTCGGCGTTGCAGCCATCGGATGGCCATCGGGATGAAACACACCGACAGGAGAAAGGTCGTAATCCCCGCCCCGGTCGCCCGGACCGTAATGTACCGGAAGAGATTGAGTCCGAAGACGTGGTCGCTAAACTGACTCAGCCAGTACAGCATGGTCGTGCCATCGTGCCTGACAACTCGCGATGAGGCGCTCGAGCTGGGCGCCGCGGGAGCCTTTGATGAGGATGACGTCCTCGGCGCGCAGCAACTCCGGCACGCGCTGCGAGGCCTCCTCCACCGTCTGATACGCCATGAGGAGCGCGGAGCGTTTGACCACCGTCTGCGCGCCGGCCAACACCAGGGCGGCGTACGGCCCAATGGCAATCACCCCATCCAACTGCGCTTGCATCGCCCACTGCCCCACGTGACAGTGCGCCTCGGTCGCAAAGGATCCCAACTCGCGCATCTCGCCCGCGATGAGGATCCGTCGTCGGCCCGCAGGATACTGCGCGAGCGCCTGAATGGCCTGCGCCATCGAGAGGGGATTGGCGTTGTAGCAGTCGCAGAGCAGCGTCGGCCCGCCCGGTAGTTGTCGGCGTTCCATCCGCAGCTCCAGGAGGGGACAGTGCGCCAAGCGTGGCAGGAGTGTCTCCACCGCCGAGCCCAATTGTTCCGCGCAGGCGATGGCGGCGAGGGCATCGAGGACGTGATGCGTGCCCCACGTTGGCACGTGCGCCGCATGCCGGCCCTGGACGAGGAAACGCATCCCCTCGTGGGTGCACTGCAACGCGCTCGCCCACACGTCGGCGTGTGGTCCCATCCCAAACGTCGTGAGACGCAGCCCGCCCAGCACATGATGACGCTCCGCCCACTGCCGCATCCACGGATCGTCGGCGTTGAGGACGATGCCGCCGCTCGATGGCATCGCATCCAGCAGGGAGAGTTTTTCTGCCGCGACCGCAGCGACCGACTGGAAGAAGGCCAGGTGCGCTGGCCCAATGGTCGTGACGATCGCGTGCGTGGGTTCGACCATATCGCGCAAGATGGCGATTTCGCCGGGGTGGTTGGAGCCTAGTTCCACGACGGCTGCCGTATGCTGCGACGTCAGTTGTAACAACGTGCGTGGAACACCGATGGCGTTATTTTCCGTCTTGTGATTGGTCAGGATGCTGCCGTGCGCCTCAAGGAGGACGCGCACGTACTCTTTCGTCGTGGTCTTACCGCAGGAGCCGGTGATGGCGATGACCGGCAGGCGAAACCGTCGTCGGTGCCAGCGCGCCAGTGCGCCGTATGCTTGCACCGTATCCGCGACACCGATTAATGGCGTGCCGTTCAGCTCCGACAGATGACCGTTCGTCGCCTGCTCCACGAGGAGGGCTGCGGCGCCACGCGCGCAGGCCTCACGCAGAAACTGATGACCATCGAATCGCGGGCCGCGCAGGGCCACATACGCTTCGCCGGCCGTGAGCGTGCGCGTGTCGGTCGAAATGCCGGTGACACCGCTCGAGGTTTGGCCGCGGAGCAGTTCGCCGTGGGTGGCGTCCAGTAATTCGCTGACGGAAAACTGCGTTGGTCTCACCCCACCACCTGCCTGGGCCCACCGAAGGTGGGCCTCGACTGTTGAGCGCTAGTTGAATCGCCAGCCTTCGGCTGGCAGGCAGGTGATGGGGTCAGACCGGCTTCCCATGCCGATTCCGACACCAACCACTGGCGCACCACCTGGCGATCATCAAAGGGGATGACCGTATCGTGCAACACCTGTGTGGTTTCGTGTCCCTTCCCGGCAATCAGCACACAATCGCCTGGCTGCGCCTGCGCGAGCGTGTGCGCAATCGCCTCACCACGGTCCAGGATGCTGGTGTAGGGTGTGGTGGTCTCGCGCACGCCGAGTTCCACCTCGCGTGCAATGGCCGCCGGATCTTCAGTGCGCGGGTTGTCCGAGGTGAGACACACAAAATCGGCCAAGCGCCCAGCTACCCTCCCCATTGCTGGGCGCTTTGACCGATCCCGATTACCCCCACAACCAAAGACGACGAGCACCCGACGAGGCTGGAGGCTGCGGACGGTCAGCATCGCAGCCTCGAGGGCTGTCGCGGTGTGGGCGTAATCAACGACCACCCGGAGATCCTGTCCCCCAGGCCTGCCTGCGCCCCGACGAATATCGTGGCCGGCAGGTATCAGTTCCAAACGACCAGGGACTCCGGGAAACTGCGCGAGCATCTGTTGCCACTGCGCACACGACCAGCCGTGATCCCACAGACACCCCACGGCCGCCAGGACGTTGAGGATGTTGTGGCAGCCGAGGAGCCGCGTGGTCACGGGAAACGTCGCCGTCGGTGTGTGCAGGTGAAACGACGTCCCGGTCCAACGGTACTCCCACGCCGAGGCCCAGAAGTCCGCGGCGGGCGTGAGACCGAACGTCACAAGCTGTGGCCCGCGACCGTTCTGGGCACGGAGGGATGCCATGAGCCGCTGACCAAACGGATCATCTCCATTCACCACCGCCCGTCCCCCAGGCTCGAGTTGTTCAAAGAGGCGGCACTTCGCGGCGAAGTAGGCCTCCTGCGTGCGGTGATAGTCGAGATGATCCGAGCCGACGTTGGTCAAGATGGCGCGGGCAAAGGTCAGTCCCTCGACGCGGCGTTGCGCCAACGCATGGGAGGAGACTTCCATCACACACCACGGGATGCGCCGCTGCACCATCTGCGCAAAGAGGGCTTGAAGTTCCAACTGTCCTGGTGTCGTGTTCGTCGAGGGGAGTTGGCGGTCACCACAGCGATAGGCCACCGTCCCAATCAAGCCCACGGTCGCCCCACGCGCGCGCAGGAGATGATCCACGAGGAAACTCGTGGTGGTCTTGCCATTGGTGCCGGTCACCCCAACGAGCTGGAGATGCGTCATCGGATAGTCATAGAAGCGCTGGCCCAACTGCACGAGGGCGGCGCGCGCGTCCAGCACGCGAATGCAGGGAATCCGCGGATGTTGCCCTTGCACGCGGTGCCACCACACGGACTCGGTGCGATCGCCGACAATCGCCACCGCCCCCCGCGCAATCGCCTCCTCCACAAAGTGATGGCCGTCGGTCTCTGCGCCTGTCAGCGCGATGAAGAGGCTCGCTGGACGGACGCGCTTCGAGGAGACGGTGACATCGCGCACCGACACATTGGGCAGTGTCTGCAAGGTGCTGGCGTCTACCAGCGAAGCGACCAAGTCGTGCAATTGCATCATGTCTCCTACGACGTCGGCCGCTTGACGAACTGCGGCTCCGACGGCGCCTTGATCGGTGATGCGCCTAAGTACTGTAACGCGGCTTCTGCGATCTGACGGAACACTGGTGCCGCCACGACCCCGCCATAGTAGAGCGGCCGCGGTTCATCCAGGGTCACGACGATCACGAGCGCGGGATCTTCCGCCGGCACAAACCCGGCAAAGGAGGCGATGAACTTCCGATGCGAGTACCGGCCATCCGTTTCGATCTTCTGCGAGGTGCCGGTCTTGCCGCCCGCGAGGAAGTCGCGGACTTTCGCGGCCTTGCCGCTCCCACGCTCGATGACACCAATGAGGAGCTCGCGGAGTTGCGCCGCCACCTCGGTTGACAGGGCCCGTCCGCTGAAGCGTGTCCCTCGTGTCTCGATGCGCGTGCCCTCGCGCGTGGTGATCGCCTGGACCACGTGCGGTTGCAGCACCAGGCCGCCGTTGGCAATCGCGCTCATCGCCACCGCCACCTGCATCGCGGTCACGCCGACCTCTTGCCCAATCGGAATGGCAAAGGGTGAGAGGCGCGACCACTGCGACGGCGGGTGGACTATCCCCGCCACCTCGCCGGGGAGATCAATCGCCGTGGGACTCCCAAATCCAAAGCGACGGATGGCGTGGTAGAGTTGGGGTGGTTCCAATCGTTGCGCGGCCTTGACCATGCCGATGTTACTCGACATCGCGACGACCTCACGAAAGGTCAGCCACCCGTGGGGCTTGACGTCGTGGAGGATCCGCCGACCCACGGTCCACCACTCGCCCTGCTCGCAGAAAAATCGGTCGTCGGGAGTCACCCGTTGCGCCTCGAGGAGCGCCCCCGCCACCACCGCCTTAAAAACGCTGCCCGGTTCCATGAGGTCGGTGACCGCGCGATTCCGTCGGACATCGGGCGCCAGGTCGGCGGGAGCATTGGCGTCAAACGTGGGACGATTCGCCAAGGCCAACACCGCGCCAGTCCGCGGATCGAGGACGATGACGGAGCCGCCCTGCGCTTTCCATCGCCGATACGCCGCGTCGAGGGCTTCCTCCGCGATCGCTTGGATGACCGCGTCAATCGTCAGCGTCAGCTCGTAGCCGTCGCGTGGCGGCTCGTAAGCCAACACGTGGTGGTAGAGCACACGCCCTCGACCATCACGATAGATGCGCTGGAACCCGCGCTCCCCTGCGATGAATGGATCGTAGTGGGCCTCGATGCCTTCGAGGCCGTTGTGATCCACACCCACATAGCCCATCACGTGGCTGGCGAGGGTGCCGGCCGGATACAACCGCTTGGGTTCTTTGACCAGGTAGACCCACGGCAACTCCAGGGCCCGCAGGCGGAGCGCTTCGTCGTTGGCCAGTTGACGTTTGATCCACACAAACGCTTTGTCTCGACCGAGCCGCTCCTGGACGAACGCCGCCTCGAGGTGGAGGGTGCGCGTCAGCGCCTCGGTGACGGTGACCTTGGCCGCGTGATCCATGTGACGCGGATCAGCAGCGACCGAGTCGGCCCACACCGTCATCGCCAGAGGCCGATGCTGTCGATCGTAGATCGTCCCGCGCAGCGGCGGGAGCGTCAGGTACAGTTCGTGTTGGCGGCGGGCGAGCGTCGCGAACTTCGGCGCCAAGGCAATCTGGAGATACGCCGCGCGGCCTAACGTACAGAGGAGCGCTCCGGTGAGAACCCACACGAGGAGTCGAATGCGCGCATGCACCGAACGGAAGCGCATGCGCTGACGAATCACCGAGCCTGTCCCCCAGGAGCCATGTCTCATGGTTCGGCAATCGCCTCAGCCGTCATCACGTGCAGGAGTTGTGATGTCCAGCGTCTCTCAGGTACCTCGCGGTCCCTCACCGGAGCGACACTGGTCGTCGCGCGCGGCGTCGTCAGTTCCACATCGTAGGTCGTCAACTGTGCCTTGAGATGGTTCGGTGCTTTCAGGCGCATGACGTCGTAGGCGAGATACGTCACCTGCTCCTGCAGTGTATCGCGCACCGCCCGGCGCTCGTTCAACCGATAGCTCTGGCGCACGAGCCACACGTGCTGATGGATCACGATGAGCGCGGCGACCGTCCCGAGGGCTAACAGGCTCCAGCCGGTCGTCACGCGCATCACGGATGCCGCCGTCCTGTCTGCGCCCCGACGACGGTCGGGGGAGACAGGCGTTGACACGCGCGCAGCTTCGCACTCCGCGCGCGCGGGTTGCGCTCCTGTTCAGTGGGCGAGGGCGTCAGCGGTTTGGGCGTCAACAGCGTCATGAGCCCGGCGCGCGCCCACTGCTGCATCGCGCGCTTGACCACCCGATCTTCGAGCGACTGGAAACTGAGCACGACCAACCGGCCCGCGGGCGCGAGGAGTTGCGGTACGAGTTGGAGCGCGCGCTCGAGCGCCTCCACCTCGTGATTCACGGCAATGCGCAACGCTTGAAACACGCGTGTCGCTGGATGCAGACGCTGGTGTTGCGCGTGCCTGGGGACGGCGCGCTCGACGAGCGTCGCCAATCCCCGCGTGGTGCGCAGCGGTTGCTGACGGCGCGTGGTCACGATCGCTCGTGCAATCCGCGCGGCATACCGCTCCTCGCCATGGCATCGGAAGAGATCCGTCAGTTCGGCCAGGGAGAGGCGCCGCAGGAGTTCTGCGGCCGTCGGCATCGCCCGCGTCGGATCCAAGCGCATATCGAGTGGTCCTTCGAGTTGGAAGCTCAGGCCCCGTTCCGGTTGGAGGAGCTGCCAGGACGAGAGTCCCAGATCGAGCAGCACGCCATCCACCCGAGAGACGCCGAGGGAGGCGAGGTGCGTCGCCAGCATCTGGAAGTTGGCGTGGAGGAAGGTGACGCGCGCGGCCCACGGTTGGAGACGGAGTTGCGCTAACGCCAGGCTGTCGGGATCGCAATCGAGCGCGATGAGCCGGCCGTCTGGCCAGCGCTCCAGGAGCGCGGCGCTGTGCCCGCCGAGACCGACGGTGGCGTCCACGACGGTCGCATCCGGCCGCGGCGGCAGGAAGCGTAACACCTCCTCCACCATGACGGGCACGTGCACCGGAGGCGACGCCTCACGCTCAGGCTCCATCCCACCCACCTCCGGTGCCTGCGCTCCCACATGGAGCAAGAGCACTCGGCCCTTCGACAGGCTGTCGAAGGGACTGTCCCCCAGGCTCACTCGTCGTTGCTGCATGCGTCACTCGCGATCGCGTTAGCCTTCCAAGAGGTGCTCGGCAATCTCCTCAAATGAGGAGCGCGAGCCCTCGAAAAACTCGTGCCACCGTTCTTTCGCCCACACTTCGATGTGCGTTGACACGCCGACGAAGAGGCAGTCGCGTTTGATCTGCGCAAAATCCTTCAGCGATTTCGGCAGGAGAATCCGTCCCTGCCGATCGGTCTCGACCTCCACCGCGCCCGAAAAGAAGAGGCGGTTGAACTTGCGCGCCTCCGCACGCGTGAAGGAGAGACTCTTGAACTTGGCCTCTTGGCGTCGCCACTCTTCCTCGGTGAACAGGAACAGACAGCCATCGAGGCCGCGCGTGAGAAACAGGCGCTCGACACTGTACTCTTTGAACGTGGCGCGAAAACGGGCCGGCACAATGAGACGACCCTTCCGATCAATGGCATGTTCGTACTCCCCGTAGAACATAGCCCCTCACGTCGTGCTCTAGCTCTAGCTGTCGTGTCGGGCGCTCGAGCGATGCCCCGCAGGAGGGTACTCGTGGGTGCAATTCCCCACTTTCCCCCACTCCTCACCACTTGATGGGATAACTATACCTAATGTCCCATTTCATTGTCAAGAGGAAAGTTGCGACAATTTGGAAACCACAACGGCTGGGGAAGCAGGCGGTCGGCAGACCCTACCGCTAGGGGGTGTACCTACGAGGGGTGGTGGGGGAAGTCACCGGAATGAGGGAACCATCACCCGCGAACCGCGAGGGATGTTCAGCGGTGGGCGATGGCCGTGGAGCGTCAAACGTTCAACGCGTGACGGCTGGCGCCGAATCCTCCTTCGCTCTGCGACGCGAGGACGCCCGCAGCCGCGCTTCGGAGGACAAGCGCTCAACGCCCCCGGCCCGACCGGGGCGGGCGAACGCTGTCTGCTGATGGCTGATGTCGGAATCGGCGGCGCGCGATGACGAGATCCGCGGCGATTTGTCGTCGGAGATGCTGGACGGTGGGAAACGTCTGTTCATCGCGCAGTTTCTCCCGCCATTCAATGTCTACCCACCGGCCGTACAACCGTCCGCGAAAACCCAGGAGATGCACCTCGACGGTGCGGCGGTGTTCATGGAAGGTCGGCCGCCGGCCGATGTTCGCCACGGCCGGATAGCGCCGCGCGCCGACGGTGACCCACGCGGTGTAGACGCCGTCGGGCGGGAGGGCGAGGTGCTCGTAGTCCACGTTGGCCGTGGGATAGCCGAGTTGTGTGCCGCGCGCCGCCCCGCGGATGACCGGCGCGCGCAAGATGACTCCTCGTCCCAACAACTGACGCGCCGTCGCTAACTCGCCGGCCTGAATCGCCGCTCGGATGCGCGAGCTGTTGACGATGGTGCGCCCCAGGCGCACCGGCGGTACGACGTGCACCCGCATGCCAGCGCGGCGCGCCAGGCGTCGCAGGAGGGCGACGTTTCCTCGACGACCGCGTCCAAACCCAAACGTCGGCCCCACGACGATCGCCTGCGCCTGCAGGGAACGCACGAGTATCCGTTCCACGAACTGTTCCGGTGACAACGCGGCGAAGCGGCGCGTAAACCGGACGACCCACACGAGCTGAATGCCCAGTGCACGAAAGTACACCAGTCGTTGCTCCAAGCGCGTGAGGAGCGACGGGAGGGGTTGGCGTCGCAACACATGCTGCGGATGCGGATCGAAGGAGATGACGACACTCGTCCCGCGCCATCGCCGCGCAGCTCGGACGACGTATCGGAGGAGCGCGTGATGCGCGCGATGCACCCCATCGAAGGTGCCAATCGCGACGACCGGGCGCGGCAGGTGACGCGGGAGGCGAGCCGCTGTCGTGACGATGTGCATACGAGGAATCCTTAGGGAGCGACGGGGGCTGCTGCGATGAGCCGCTCAGCAATCTGGGCGGACGTCGCGCGGGCCAGCCAGTCCCACGTCACTGCCTCAGCCACGTGGAAGGTGCCGCTGCGCAGCCGCCGGAGTGCCGTCACATGCGCGGGACACCCCAGACGCTCACCCAACGTGTCCGCCAGCGCACGGATGTAGGTGCCACGCGAACACTGGACGACCGACGTGAGCGACGGTGGCGCGTACTGACGAAGATCCCACCGGTAGATGTGCACCTGCCGCGGCCGCCGCGGCACCGTCACTCCTCGACGGGCCCAGCGATAGAGCGGCTGGCCTTGATATTTGATCGCTGAGAACATCGGTGGGACCTGCGCGAGCTCACCAACACAGCGTTGTAACTGGGTGATGAGTTCCGCAGGCGCAGGCGCGTGCCAGCCGGCAGGGGCCTGCGCGACAACACGACCCGTCGCATCGCCCGTGTCGGTCCCCACACCTAATTGGATGGTCACGTCATACTCCTTCTCGCTCTGCATGAGCGATGCGGCCCAGCGTGTTGCGGGACCCAGCACCAGCACGAGCAAGCCGCTCGCCATCGGATCAAGGGTCCCGGCGTGGCCCACACGCCGCAGGCCGGTGCGACGGCGCAGGAGATTGACCACGTCGTGCGACGTCGGCCCCACCGGTTTATCCACGAGCAGGATCCCGTGCATCGCTTAGGGGGGACAGGCAGCCCGCAACACGGAGACTAATTGCTGGAGCACCTCCGCCTCGCTGCCCTGTATCGTACAGCCGCTGGCGGCGCGATGCCCACCGCCACCAAACCGCTGTGCCACCGCATTCACATCCACGCGGCCCTTGGAGCGGAGACTGACGCGCCACGTGTTGGGCTCGACTTCACGCATGACGAACACCGCGTCCGTCCCCCAGAGGGAGCGCGGCAGATCAATCAACGCTTCCGCGCTCTCTAGCGTCGCGCCGGTCTGTGCGAGCACCGCGCGTGGGAGCGCGAGCCACGCGAGTGTGCCATCGTCGCTGACGTGCAGTGTTTGGAGTGCTGCCGCGTGCAATCGTAAGTCCGCGAGGCTGCGATGCTCGTAGATCTGCTGGTAGATTGCCGCCGGCTCTACGCCGGCCTCGAGCAACTGTGCCGCGAGACGATGGACGCGCGCGGTCGTGTTGGCGTAGCGGAAGGAGCCGGTATCCGTCAGCAGGGTGACGTAGAGGAGGATGGCCGCCTCACGATCAATCGGCACGCGTAACGCGTCGTACAACCGATAGACGAGTTCCCCCGCGGCCGCGGCCTGGGGATCAATGTAGCGCAACGTCCCGAACGGCTGCTGCGGGATGTGATGATCAATGACGATGAGCGGCTTCGCACGGTCGAGGAGGGTGGCCACTTTGCCCAGTCGTTCCAAGACCGGCACGTCCACGACGAAGACCGCATCGTGCGGTGGCAGGCGGTTCCCTGGCTGTTGCAGGTGCGCGATGCCGGGAAGAAATTGCAAATTGATGGGCACCGCGCTGTCGTTGATCACCATTACCTCTTTGCCCAGTTGCCGTAGCAGATGCGCGAGGGCTAACTGGCTGCCAAACGAATCGCCTTCACCGTTGATGTGCGAGGTGACGATGCACCGTCGGTACTGCGGCAGGGCTTGGAGGAGCGCTTGCAGCTGGGTGTCAGAAGATTCCGTCATGACGTTGGGTGCTCCTTGTGTAGCCGATTGAGCGTTTCCTGAATGCGAAACTGCGCATCCAGTGACCGATCCAAGTGGAACGTCAATTCTGGCGTGTAGCGCAACCGGATGCGCTGCCCGATCAATTTGCGAATGAACCCCCTCGCCTGCGTCAGGGCCGCCAACGTGCTGGCCCGTTCCTCCTCGGTGCCCAGACAACTCACAGACACGTGGGCATGTTGGAGATCGGCGCTGATGTCCGCATGCATCACCGTCACAAAGCCGAGCCGCGGATCCTTCAGTTCCTCGAGGAGGATCCGACTCACCTCAACTTTCAATTGCTCAGCCACGCGTTCTACTCGTCCCATCTCTTCACCGTTCGCTGGTTACGGTTCGCTGGTGACGTCTGCCTCACCACCACGCCAAACGGTAATCCGTCAGCTCAGTCTCGCGGTGGCGGCGAACCCACTCGACGACGCGCGAGAGCTGGCCGTTGACGTAGCGCCGATCCTCACCGATACCCACGACCCCCACCTGGGAACGCTGCCACGTCTCTTGGCCGTCCACTTCAGCGATGGAGATGTTGAACTGTCGTCGGAGCTGATCCTTGAGGCTCTTCAAGACCATCCGTTTCTCTTTGAGCGATTGGCTACTGGGAAAATACAGCTCCAGCGTCAGCAGACCGACGGTCATGCCGGCCCCTGCGCACTGAGGAGCCACTCGCTCAGCGTCCGTAAGCAGCGGAGTGGCTCGGGTTCGTGTAATATCGCCAGCAGTTCCTTCCGCAGGCGCCCGCGATTGAGGCGGGCGAGCAGATTGTCGTGCAGAGCGCGACGCATCCAGGTTGCGGTCTGGGGTTCGATGGTACAGTGCAGCCGCTCAGCAAAGCGAATGGCGCGCAAGATGCGCGAGGGATCATCACGAAAACTCTGCGGATGGAGGACGCGGATGAGACGCGCGCGTAAGTCCTCATAGCCGCGGAAGAGGTCAATCAAGCGACCGAACGGCGTGGGGCTCAGGCGCATCGCCATGGCATTGATGGTCACGTCCCGACGGAACAGGTCATCCTGCAGTGTCCCCGCACTCACCTTGGGATACGCGGCCGGCTTGGCGTAGATTTCTTTGCGACACGTGGCGAAGTCTAGCCGCAGCGTTTCAGTGAGCTGTTTGGAGGAGCGTTTCCGTCGAGCGAAGGACGCCAGCGGCACGAGGACGGTCGCCGTTTTGAACTGCACGTGCGTGGTCAGCTGGGTACGATGGGCCTGCGCAAACTGTTGGGCAATGATGATGCCATCTCCCTCGATGACGAGATCCACGTCGTTCACAGGCCGCCCCAGCAACCAATCCCGCACACAACCGCCGACGGCGTAACTGGGCCAGTGTGCGCGTGCAGCCAGCTGACCCACCTCATCGAGGAGCACGCGCAACTGCGGACTGAGGTGCTCCGTCAGCGTGATCGTCCCGTCAGCGAGCACGGGGATGATAGGTGTCATGGATGCGTTTGAGCCGACTCTTGTCCACGTGCGTGTAGCGCTGCGTTGTCGAGATATCGGCATGGCCCAGCATTTCTTGCAACGCCCGCAAATCCGCGCCACGCTCCAAGAGGTGCGTCGCAAACGAGTGGCGCAGGACGTGCGGACTCGGCGGCTTGGGGAGCTTGGCTAATCGCGCGTACCGTCGCAGCAACAGGAAAATTGCTTGACGCGTCAGCGATCGTCCCCGCGTGCTGAGAAACAGCGTTTGCTCCTGCGCTGATTTCCGCAGGCGCGGACGCACGACGCGCAGGTACCGCTGCACCGCGGTGATGGCCGACCGACCAAGGGGCACGATGCGTTCCTTGCCGCCTTTGCCCAGGCACCGCACAAACCCTACCTCGAAGTTCACATCGCCGATCTTCAGCGTGATCAGTTCTGACACGCGGATGCCTGTCGCATAGAGGAGTTCCAGCCATGCGGTATCGCGAATGCCTTGCCAGTTGGAGGTGTGCGCCGCTGCCAACAGCCGTGTGACTTCCTCCACGCTCAGCGCGGCGGGCAGACGTTGCCACAGTTTTGGTGTGGTAATGACGCTCGTCGGATCGTCCCGCAGATAGCGTTGGGCGATGGCGTAGCGATAGAGCATGCGCATCGCGGCCAGTTGGCGCGCGACGGATGTTGCCGAGAGATTCCGTCGTCGCTGGACCAGCAAGAATTGTGTCACGTCGTCACGACGCACCTCGGGCAACGCCTGACGACGGGCAGTTAAGTAGCGTTGGAACTGCAGGAGATCCTGACGGTACGCCACAGCGGTGTTCTTGGCCAGGCCGCGTTCCAGCGTCAGATGCGTCAGAAATTCTGTCATCCACGGATGCAGCGTGCTATCTGCTGCGGGGGCGGTTGTCGTCGCCATAGTCACGGTGTCCCCTCGACGACAAAATCGTGCGCGGCCTTCCATGTAAACTCACGATGGACCAACCGGTGGGTGCGCTCCAGATCGTGCACCCATCGCTCAAGGGCTGTTGGCGAGAGGACATTCGCGTGCAGGTCTCGTCGAAACCGCTCGAGCTGCTGAATCGGTGGCTCGAGATGTGCAGCTTTCTCCGGCACGAGCAACTCTTGCAAGGCCCGTAATTCCCCCACGGCCTCGTCAGTGGCCCGCAAGGCCTTCTTGCGACTCGTGCCCAGACCTTCCTGGAGTTCATCGTACCAAAAGGTCCACAGCCGAAAGTGGTGCTGATAGCGTTCTTCCGGTGTGAATGTCGGTGCGTAGGTGCGCGTCGTGATCGCAATCGCTGGTATGATGGGGGTCTTCTTCCGAATGAATTTGCGTGTGATCGCCGAAGGAATTGTACAACCCACGACACTCATCACAAGGCAAGTCACCAGTAACCAGTGAACAGTCACTGGAAGAATGGATTTACGACTGCAGGAGTTTTTGGAATTGCGACTCATCAATGATGTGCACTCCCAGGTGTTGCGCTGTGGTATATTTCGATCCGGGATTCGCCCCCACAACGACATAATCGGTGTTACGGCTGACACTGGACGAAGTCGTACCGCCCCATTGCTGGATGCGCTCCTCAGCTTCCTGGCGTGTGTAATGCGTGAGCTCCCCTGTCAGGACAAAGGTTTTGCCAGCGAAGGGCTGTGGGCCCGTACGGGGTGCCGCGTCGCTCATCTTCACGCCAGCGGCTGCCAGCTTTGTGAGTAACTTTCGCGTACTGGGTTGGCGGAGCGCCTGCGTGAGCGTCGTCGCCATCACGGGCCCGACGTCATCAATTTCCCGCAGCATGTTCTCCGTCGCTTTCTGCAGCCGTGCTATCGAGCGGAATGTGGTTGCGAGCACGCGCGCCGCCTTCTCGCCGATGTGGCGAATGCCGAGCCCATAGAGAAGCCGTGCCAGCCCGCGCGATTTACTCTGCGTAATCGCCTCGAGCAACTTCTGTGCCTTCTTCTCAGCGAAGAGTTCCAGTTGCAGCAACTCCTGCATCGTCAGACGGTAGATGTCCGCGACATCCCGCACGAACGCCTTGGCGACGAGCTGCTCGACGACCGCCTCGCCCATCCCCTCGATATCCATCGCTTCGCGACTGGCAAAGTGGAGCAACCCGCGCGTGAGTTGTGCGGGACACGATGGAGTGGTACAACGGTAGGCCACTTCCTCTTCTTTCTCTTTCGCAATCGGCCCCCGACATACCGGACACTGCTTCGGCACGTGAAACGCGCGCTCTTTGCCCGTCCGTTTGCTCTCGATGACTTTGACGACTTGTGGAATCACTTCACCGGCGCGTTGGATGAGGACCCAATCGCCGATCTTGACGCCGAGCCGTGCCATGTCATCGAAGTTGTGTAACGTCGCATTCGAGATCGTCACACCACCACACTCGACAGACTGGAGTTTGGCAACCGGCGTGATCGTGCCGGTGCGCCCGACAGAGGCCTCGATGTCGAGGATCTGCGTCGTGGCTTGATGGGCGGCAAATTTGTACGCCATCGCCCAGCGCGGGCTCTTCATCGTCGTCCCTAACCGGCGCTGCTGATCCAGGCGATTGACCTTGATGACCGTGCCGTCCACTTCATAGGGCAACGCCTCGCGTCGGCGCTCGAGCTGCGCGCACAACGCCAGCACGTCAGCAAGCGAGTGGCACTGCTGCGCGTGATCGGTGACGGGCAAGCCCAGCGCACGACACGCCTGCAAAAAATCCCAGTGGGTTTCAAACGTCATCCCGGTCACTCGACCGTAGGAGTGTGTCGCAAACCGGAGGGGCCGCGTGGCGGTCACGCGAGGGTCTTTCTGTCGGAGGCTGCCCGCGGCGGCATTACGCGGATTCGCAAACGTTTCTTCCCCGCTGCGCTGGGCGTCACGATTGTAGCGTTGGAACTCCTCTTTGTACATGTACACTTCCCCGCGGACTTCTAACAGCGATGGCGGTTGACCGCGGAGTTGCAGGGGAATCGCGCGGATCGTGCGCGCGTTCGCCGTGACCTCCTCGCCTGTGTCACCGTCGCCACGCGTTGCTGCGAGCGCCAGCGTGCCGCGTTCATAGGTGAGCGCCAAACCCACCCCATCCAGTTTTGGCTCGACGGTGTATGCGTGTTGCTCACCATCAAGCCACCGCGTCACGCGTGCCTCCCACGCCTGCACCTCTTTGACGGTAAAGGCATTGTCCAGGGAGAGCATCGGTACCTGATGACGAACGGCGCGGAAGGTCGTCGTCGGTTGTCCGCCGACACGCTGCGTGGGTGAATCGGGTGTGACGAATTCGTGGTGGTCGGCCTCCAACGTGTGAAGTCGCTGCAGTAACTGATCGTACTCGGCATCCGCAATTTCCGGCTGATTGAGGACGTAGTAGCGATAGTCGTGATGTCGAATCTGCTCGCGCAAACGCTCAATGGCTCGTCGGGCCTCTGTCTTCGAGAGCGTTTTCACCATCGCTAGTGCCCCACAGCGAGGCGGTCGGCGAGCATCGGTGGAAGCCCTGCGTCGCGCATTTTGCGTTGCGTCGTAGCCACGTCGTATGAAACGCGATGCATCTCGAGCCACGGCCCGTCAGTGTCGAGAATTGCGAAGCTTGCGCGCGGATCGCCGTCGCGCGGTTGGCCCACACTCCCCGGGTTGATCACGTATTTGGCCTGCTGCAGGTCCAGCGCGACATGCTGTAACTGCTCGGCATCGTTGAGGACGCGCCTCACCTGGCCCTGATGGTGATCCACTTCGATGACAACGGGTAGATGCGTGTGGCCAACGAAACAGAGCGGCGTCTTCGCCATCAGCGCCGTCTCGAGTGCCTGGGCGATTTCGATGAGGTAATCAAATTTCTCTGGCGCGCGCAGCGTGCCATGCACGAGCGTGAACAGTTTGTCCTCATGCTTGGCGCGCAGTGTTCGCAGGAACGCCAGATCGCCGAAACTCAAACGCTCACGCGTCCACTCGAGCGCGGTGCGCGCATAGCGTGTAAACCAACTCATCTCCACTTTCCCAATACACGCCCAGTCATGATTGCCGGCGATCATCGTCGCTGGGAGCTCACGCATGCGCTTGAGACATGGCACTGGATCAGCACCGTAACCGATGATATCGCCAAGACAGAGGTACTGCTGGACGTGTGCCTGCGCCGCTGCAGCGAGGACAGCTTCGAGCGCTTCGAGGTTACTGTGGATGTCACTCAGGACTGCGTAGCGCATGTCGTCTATTAAAAATAGCGAATCTCAAACTCCTTGAATTCGCCGTTGGCCAGTCCCCACGTGACATCTGCTTTGCGAATGAAATGCGCCATCGGTCCGGCGCGCATCTGTTCGAGGAATGTGTGGAGTTGCGCTTCGTCACCTTCCACGATGGCCTCGACCCGGCCATCGCGCAAATTCCGCACCCAGCCGGTCAGGCGCAACGCCATCGCCGTGGACTCGACGGTAAAACGAAACCCCACCCCTTGCACGCGCCCGCTGTAGAAGACGTGCAGCCGTCTTAACGTCTGTCGTATTTTCGACGTCGTCATGGCCTCTTTGCCCAATGCTGACCTCTCAACGCTGCACTCTGCGCTCTGAACTTTTTTGAACTCTCCACCCTGTCGTCCCACGTCGGGCGGCAACGAGAGGCGTTTCGTCCCGCGTCACACGTCAAACGTCAGACGATACGCTGCCTCGCCGAACGCTGAACGCTGAACGCTGAACGATCCACGCGCGCAACGCACGCGGTCCTCTGCACTCTGAACTAAGATCGTCGGGGCGGCAGGATTTGGCGCCCTCCGCTCACTCCGTTCGCTTCGGGTCGGCCACCCGCCGCTCCCAAGGAAGGTCGGCGCTCCTGCTCATCGCGCCGACGTTGAGCACAAGCAGTCGCGGCTCCCTTCAAATCCCAGCGCTCGGGAGAAAGAATCGGGGCGCTCGGATTTGAACCGAGGACCTCCTGGTCCCGAACCAGGCGCTCTAGCCAAGCTGAGCCACGCCCCGTGAACTTTTTATTGTACCACACAGCGTCTCCCACACGACGCGGGGGTTAGCGGATCGTAAGCGATCAATGAGCGCACCGCAGTCGAAACTCCAGACGGCAATGTTCTGAACGCCAGCTTCTCGCGCAATGGTGACGGCCTGCGCCACGTCGCCTTCAGCACCCGCAGGTATGCCAAACGTTGGAATCCAGAGCTGCGGCGTTTTGCGATGGCGCGCGGCCCACGCCACCGTCCACGCCGCCCAGCGACGGACAAACGGCTCAACCTCCTGGTGATGTGTGCGCCAGTAGGGATCCGTGCCGACGATGCTGATCTCTGGAATCTCGGCGAGCGACTCCCAGAGCGGCAATACTTCAGGATGTTCCATCGGATAGACGCAGAGACTGCAGCGTAACGAGCGCTGGGCCGCTTGCTGGGATATCGTCCGCACAAAATCAGCGATCGTGCGGCGCAAAAACGCGTAGGGCGCCCCGTCGTGCGCGAGTCTCCACTGCGCGGCCTGCGCGCGGCAGACCTCGCACCAACAGCCCCAGCGCGGGTCGCTCCCCTGGAAGACAAACGTGTGGGGCTCATCGAAGAAGATCCCATCTGCGTTCATCGCCGCAGCACTCTCGACCCACTGGCGCATGTACTGGCGAAACGCCGGCTGATTCAGGCACGCCTTGGGCGCGCGACTGCCGTCGGAGAGGACTTCCCAGGCCTCGGGATGCTCGAGGAGAAACAGTGACGGGGCTTCCCCGCCAAACACGCCGCCCACGCCCCACGGATCGAGCCACACCTCCAACCCAACCGCGTGGCTCGCTTGGACGATGTCGGCCATGGCCTTGCGATGATGGGCGAGGTCGGTCTCGCTCAAGGTGTGGACAATAAAACCACATCCTGCCTGGGCGATGATCTCGAAATCGCGCTGGGCATGCGCGAGGTAGCGATTACCGTAGTAACTGACACCCCAACGAAAATTAGAGGGACTCATCGCGTGCGACGACGCATCTCGCGCCGCCGCTGCCACGTGAGCTTTGTCAACACATCTACCTCGAGGTTCACGTGCTCACCGACCTGACGGTGGCCCAGCGTGGTGCGTGTGATCGTCGTGGGAATGAGGTACACGCGCAGGCGCTGGCCGCGGATCCGACCAACAGTCAAGCTCACCCCATCGAGTGCGACACTCCCTTTGGGCAACAGGTACCGTCGCAGTGCGCGCGGCACTTCCACTTCCAGCCATGCTTCGCGCCCCCGAGGGGTTCGACGCACCACGCGCGCCGTGCCATCCACGTGGCCTAAGAGCAGATGCCCGTTCAGCCGATCGCCAACACGCAGCGCGCGCTCGAGATTGACGCGATCGCCAGGATGCACGCGACTGAGGTTGGTGCGTCGCAACGTCTCTGGGATCACATCAAAACTCAGATGACCGCGCCGCGATGCCGCGACTGACAGACACACGCCGTTGACGGCGACACTGCCTCCACGGGGCACGCGACGGAGCATCTGAGGCGCGCGCACTTCGAGTCGTGTTCGTCGCGCCCGTCGCGTCACAATGCCTTGCGTCTCAACGATGCCGGTAAACATGAACGATTCTCGCCCCTAGGGGCGACCATCTCGTCGTTCGTGGATCGTCGTTCGTCGTTTGGTCACGGTGCGCGGGTGACGCTCTGCTCCCCATGCACTATTGACTCGCTTCCCCGGATACACCACATCACCCTCAATCAACAGATCCTCTCCCACCTGACGCACCGTCTGCCGTCGCACACGAATGGCACGGTCCAGGCGCAGAATGCCAACACCACCGACGGCGGTGGGAGCGTATTTTCCACCAACAATTTTCGGACTGATGAAAAAAACGAGGTGGTCTACAAGTCGGTCCGCTAATGCCGAGGCGGCCACTTCCCCACCGCCTTCGATGAGCAGATGCTGAACGCCGCGTGTGACAAGGACGCGGCAGAGCGCTCGTAAATCTACACGACCACGCCGTGACGGCACGACGAGAACTGTAACGCCTTGACGTGCGAGTCGGCGATGTTTCGTGTGATTCCTTGTGGTGGTCGCTACGATGACGCGTGCGTGTTTGGCGTGTTTGACTACCTGTGCCCTGAGCGGAAGGCGCAACCGATCGTCCACGATGACTTTAATGGGATCCGCCGAAGTCGGACGGCCATCGCGACGAATCCCGAGACGAGGATCATCCGCCAGCGCGGTCTCGATCCCGACTAAAATGGCATCGGCGCCTCGCCGCAATTGATGCACGATGTGGCGCGCCGCAGGACCGGTAATCCATCGTGATTGACGCGTCACCGTCGCAATTTTGCCGTCGAGCGTCTGCGCTATTTTCAGCGTCACATGTGGCCGCCGTGTGGTGAGCGCCGCGAGAAACGCGCGATTCATGTGACGCGCCTCAGCAGCCAAGAGTCCCACACGCACGCGCACGCCGGCCTGTCGCAAGCGACGGAGTCCCCCCCCGTTGACGAGCGGATGCGGATCGCGCATCGCACAGACGACCTCTCGCACACCCGCGCGCAGAATCGCCTCGGTACACGGTGGCGTGTGGCCCTGATGGTTGCAGGGTTCGAGTGTGACGTAGAGCGTTCCACGGCGTGCGCGACGGCCTGCGCGACGCAGAGCCACGACTTCAGCATGGGGTCCGCCAAAGCGCGCGTGGTAGCCTTCACCGACGATGTGTCCGTTGCTCACGACGACCGCGCCCACCAGCGGGTTCGGCGCCACGCGTCCCGCGCCACGACGGGCCAGCGCGAGCGCGCGCGTCATGCAGCGCAGATCTGTGCGTGACATCGTCTGAGCTCTTCGACGTAGGTGTAGGGCAGCTTGACTGAACCGATGAGCGGCTGACCTTTCGCGGTGCCGTGGCAGTCGGAGCCACCGGTCATCACGAGGCCGTGTTCCTCGGCGATGCGCCGATACCGCGCTTGTTGGCCCACATCGTGGCTCGGGTGGTAGACTTCCAGCCCTGCGATGCCTGCGCGGACCAGCGACGGAACGAGCGCCTCGTCCTTCAAGTACTGCGGATGGGCCAGGACCGGCACGCCACGCGCCGCACGCAGTCGCTGGATCGCTTCCTCGGGAGTCGGGTGCGCGTCAGGGACATACGCGGGCCGCTCAGAGCTGAGATACCGATGAAAGGCCGTATTCACGTCGGGCACCATTCCCTGCTGCACCAACGCGCGCGCCACATGCAAGCGCCCGATGGTGCCTGGTCCAGCGAGGGCAAGGACGACTTCTTTCGCGAGGGGCACACCTGCCGTTCCTAAACGGCGCAGCGTCTCATCGAGCCGACGCAGGCGCGCCGCCGCAAGCTCGGTGAGCCACGCCTGAAACGCAGCGTCGCTCACATCCACGAAGTAGGCCAGCACGTGCACGTCGAGGGAACCGATTTGCGTGGAGACTTCGACGCCTGGGATGCATTCGAGATGGGCGTGTTGCGCGGCCTCGTGGACTTCAGCAAAACTCCCGATGGTGTCGTGGTCGGTCAGGGCGATCGCTGACAGGCCGTGCGCGACAGCGCGCTGCACTACCTCCGTCGGTGTCCATGTCCCGTCGGAGTAGTGCGTGTGGAGGTGGAGATCTGCGGTGCGTTCGGTCATTGAAATCTTCCTCGGTCATCAGCGAATTCGTCAAGCGTCGTGCGTCTTACGGCAGCGACTAGGCGTATCGTCTGGCGTCGGACGTCAGACGTTGGACGAAACGCCCATCGCTGCCGCTGGACGTGGGACGCCTGACTCAAGTGCTAGGTGATGTCGCGGAAGGCCGAGGTTCGCTCTTATGAATTTTGTCGAGGATGCCGTTGATGAACTTGCTCGAGTCCACGTCGCCAAATCGCTTGGCGAGTTCGACTGCCTCGTTAATGCTCACTTTAGCCGGCACGTCTTCGAGAAACAGTAGCTCACACGTGCCGAGACGCAAGATGTTGCGATCCACGACCGCCATGCGGCTGAGTTCCCAGTGCTCGGTGTACTTGATGAGGAGTCCATCAATCGTCTCAGCGTGCTGAATCGTCTGCTCCAGCAGTTGCGTGGCAAAGGTGCGTATCTCGGCCACCTCGTCGCGTCCCTGCCAGAACGGCTCGAGGAGTTCCTCGGGCGGCGTCTTCGTGAGGTCCCACTGGTAGAGCATCTGCAGCGCGCACTCGCGCGCGATGGTCCGTTTTCTCATGTGTTCAGCGTCAAGCGTTCGGCGAGGACGCGTAACGTCGGGCGTCGGACGTCAGACGTCGGACGCAACGCCGCTCGCTGCCGCTAGACGTGGGACGCTGTACCAGATTCATGACAATTGTTTCATCACATCCGCCATCGCCAGGGCGGTGCGGGCGGCATCCGCCCCGCGATTGCCGTGTCGGCCACCAGAGCGCTCGACGGCTTGCTCGATGGAATCGGCGGTCACCACGCCAAAGATCGTCGGCACACCCGTCTGCAACGCGACGTCGCTAATGCCGCGCGCGGCTGCGCCAGCGACGTAATCAAAGTGCGGCGTTTCCCCGCGAATGACGACGCCCAGACAGATGATGCTGTGGAACCGACGAGACTGCGCCAGACGCAGTGCCACGACCGGCAGCTCGAACGCCCCAGGCACTTTGACGACGCTGAGATCGCGCTCGGCGACGCCTGCCGCGCGCAGTACCTCTAACGCCCCATCGAGGAGTGGCTGGACCAGTGGCTCGTGAAACGTCGCAACGACGAGGGCGACGCGCCTGCCTGCCTGCCGCGCCGTGCGTGATCTCGACGGGTGGGGCGCAGGCAGGCCGCGCTCGCGTGTCGTCGAGCCGGTGATCTCATGCGCCATGCGAGAGCGTGGTGAGGAGGTGGCCGAGTTTGTGTTTCTTGGTGTGGAGGTAGTGGGCGTTTTCCTGACGGGGAGGAATTTCAATCGGCAGCCGCTCGAAGACACTCAGGCCGTAGCCTTCAAGCCCGACGATCTTGCGCGGATTGTTGGTCAGCAGCCGAATCGTCGAGAGTCCCAAGTCCACCAAAATCTGCGCGCCGATCCCGTAGTCGCGCAGGTCCGGCTCGAAGCCCAGTGCTTGATTCGCCTCGACGGTATCCATGCCTTGATCTTGCAGCGCGTAGGCCTTCAGTTTGTTCTCCAGCCCAATCCCGCGACCCTCTTGGCGGATGTAGAGAAAGACCCCGCGCTTCGTCTCACCGATCACCTCGAGCGCCCGCGCCATCTGCGGCCCGCAGTCGCAGCGCAGCGATCCCAACGTGTCGCCCGTCAGACACTCCGAGTGCACGCGCACCAAGACCGGATCGCCCTGGCTCACCTCCCCCAGCACGAGGGCGACGTGCTGCCGTTCGTCAATCGTCGTGCCGTAGAGATGGAGCTGGAACTCGCCGTAGTCGGTGGGCAGTTTCGTCGTCACGATCCGCCGCACCAGTTTGTCAAAGTGCCGCCGGTACTCGATGAGGCTGGCGATGGTGCAAATTTTCAGATGGTGCTGCTGGGCGATGGCGAGCAGATGGGGCGTGCGCGCCATCGTGCCGTCGTCGCTCATGATCTCGCAGATGACCCCCGCCGGAAACACGCCGGCGAGTCGCGCGAGGTCTACCGCCGCCTCCGTGTGGCCAGCGCGACGCAGGACCCCGCCGGCTTTCGCGCGCAGCGGGAAAATGTGGCCGGGCCGAGCGAGGTCTTCCGATTTCGTGGTGGGGTTGATGAGCGTTTGAATGGTATGCGCCCGGTCGTGGGCGGAGATGCCGGTCGTCACACCCTCGCGCGCATCCACCGAGATCGTCCAGTCGGTCTTCATGGGATCCTGGTTGGCGCTCACCATCGCGTGGAGCTGGAGCGCATCCAGGCGGCTCCCCTCCATCGGCACGCAGATGATGCCGCGCCCGTGCTTGCTCATGAAGTTGATGTGCTCCGGGGTGACGAAGCTCGCAGCCATCACTAGGTCGCCCTCGTTTTCCCGGTCGCCGTCATCCACCACGATGACCAAGCGGCCGCGCTGGATGTCCTCGAGCACTTCAGGGATGGGATCAAAGCTCTTCGGGTTCATCGGCACTGCTCCTTCAGAGTCTTTCATTATAGGAAAGAAAGCCCCTCTCGTCAAGCCTCATGGTCTGGCTGATGGCATGATCTAACTCATTGATGACAAAATAGTTAGTGAGGTTCTCCTCACGGACGGCTGTGCTGAAGGTGGTGCTGTGCGCGCCAGGAATTGAAAAAATAGAAAATTATACTTGACAGCAAAGAAATTATCAGATATACTTTTTCATCAAGAGAGTCGTTGCTGTTGAATCACACCCTATTTCCTTAGGAGGCAGCTCGCATGAAACGCACCCTGTTCGTCACCCTGGCCCTTTGTGGTTGGCTCGGAGGCATGGCTCCCGTGGCCGCTGAAGT
>Ga0114945_10000368_pt1 | contig 28950 bp, 28 predicted proteins | sample OV2TP3_FD_87194 | JGI IMG/M metagenome (GOLD analysis project Ga0114945, IMG submission 87194) | Hot spring microbial communities from Beatty, Nevada to study Microbial Dark Matter (Phase II) - OV2 TP3 | ecosystem: Environmental > Aquatic > Thermal springs > Hot (42-90C) | place: USA: Beatty...
GGAAGTGCGAACCCGGCATCCGTGGCTTCTGTACTGGGCGGCCTCGAGCCAGGTGCCGCTCGCCCCGCGCGAGGCGCGGCTCCTGTACGAGAAGGCGTTCGAGCTTTTCCAGGCGCAGCCGCAACCGGATCGCGCCGGCATGGTCCTTTCCTGCTCGGGTGCAATGGACGCGATCCTGTACGAACTGGACGATTTTTCGCTCATGGACCGCTGGATCGCGGTGCTCGACGAGGCGTCGAAAAGCGGCCTGAGTTTTCCGTCGCCGTTGGTGGAAGCGCGCGTGGCGTGCAGCATGTTCAGCTCGCTTACCGCGCGCCAGCCGCACCGGCGCGACATCGGCCAGTGGATCCAGCGCGCGCTCGCGAGTTCGCAGGCGACCCAGGACGTGAATCTGCGCATTTACGTCGCGCTGCTTGCCGCACTGACCATGATGTACACGGGCGTTTTCAGCAAGGCGTGGTCGCTGATCGACGCGATGCGCCGGCTTTCGCCGCAGGCGGGGGTGACGCCGTTCTCCCTCACCACGCTGAAGAACGTCGAAGCGATGTACTACATGCTCGTCGCGGACAAGGAGCGCTGCCTCCAATCGGTGCGCGAAGGGCTGGAGATCACGCGCGCCACGGGAGTCCGCACCTGGCTGTTCCAGCTTCAGGTGTACGGGTACGGCGCGGCGCTTGGCAGCCAGGACCTGAAGATCGCCGCCGAGCTTGCGAGGCAGTTCGAGCCCGCGGTCGCCGGTGCCGGGCGCTTCAACCTGTGCCTGGTGCACCATTTCCAGGCCTGGGAAGCGATGCTGCGCAAGGATCTGATGCAGGCCTTGCAGCATGAAAAGGCGGCCCTGCGGATGGCCGTGGAAGTGGGATGCCCCTACATCGAGGTCCTGTGCCGCCTTGCGCTTGCCGAGATCCTCGCCGAGTGCGGCGACGACCGCAGATGCGTGTCGCACTTGAGGCAACTACGTGCCATCGCGCGCGAAATCGACAACCGGCACCTGGAGTTCGCCTGCCTGATCGGGTTCGGTCTGATCGCGATCGAGCACGGCCGCCGGCGTCCTGGCATCCGCGCGCTGCGCCGCGGGTTATCGCTCGGACGCGAATATGACTATCGGCATTTCCTGTGGTGGCGGCCCGACTCGGTGGCGCGCGTTTGCGCGCATGCGCTCGAGGCCGGAGTGGAAGTCGATTACGTGCGCGACCTGATCAGGCGGCGCGGGCTGGTGCCGTCGGGGCGGGCCGCCGCGCTCGAGGACTGGCCCTGGATGTTCCGGGTGCAGACGCTGGGCGCTTTTCACCTTCTCAAGAACGACGAACCGCTCGCGGTCTCCGGCAAGGCGCAGAAACGGCCGCTCGAACTGCTCAAGGTGCTGCTCGCCTTCGGTGGCGAAGCGGTGGGCGAGGCGCAGATTACCGAGGCAATGTGGCCGCGCATCGAAGGCGATTCGGCGCACCGCTCGTTTACCAGCACGTTGCACCGGCTGCGGCGGCTGCTCGGCGAAGAGCGGGCGGTCCTGCTGCAGGAAGGACGATTGACGCTCGACCGGCGCTATTTCTGGGTCGACGCCTGGGCGTTCGAGCAGGTGCTGGGCGAAATCGAGGTCGCGCTCAAGCGCTCGCACGCGGAACTCGACGCGGAACGGGTCGCGAAATTGGCCGAGAATGCGCTCGAGCTGTACCGTGGCCCGTTCCTCCCCGGAGATGCGGACGAAGCATGGTCGGTGCAACCTCGCGAGCGGCTGCGCAGCCGTTTCGTGCGTGTCATGACCGAGGTGGGACGCTTCTGGCAGGACGCCGGTCAATGGCAACGCGCGGTCGAATGCTTCGAGCGATGCCTGGAAGCGGACCCGCTCGCGGAAAGTTTCTATCGCCACCTGATCGTCTGCCATCAGCGGCTGGAGCGGCGCGCCGAAGCGATCGAGATCTACCACCGCTGCCGCAAGACTCTGGCGGCTTTCGGCATCGAACCGGCGGCCGAAACGCGTGCCCTCTACGCCAAGCTCGCCTGAGGCGAAACCCTCTTGCCATTGCAGCGCAGCATGATCTTTAAGCAATACGTAACCAATCGGTAGGCGAGCAATCCGGACACGCTCCGCATCATGGGATCACCCGGGCGGGTTGCCCGGTATCCACGATATGGAGGCTTTATGAAAATCAAACGTCTCGCCACGGCGGTTGCTGTTTCCGGAATCGGACTCGCAGGCTGCTATGCCGTTCCGGTTGTGACTTCTGATGGAGGTACGTCCTGGTATGTCTATCCGCCCGGCGTGGTTCCGGCTGCGGCCACTCCCGCTCCACCGCCACCGCCGCCGCAGACCGCGACCGGAGCACCGCTTCCCGTCACGCTTCCGGCGCGTCTCTATCCGGCAAACGATCTCGCCACGCAGACGGGCGTGATCCACGGTTCCGTCACCAACATGATGACTGGCAAGGGGCGCTTCCTGGTCAATTACCAGGGCGAGACGCTCTCGGGAGAAGCGACGCGGGTCGATGGCGATTCGCGCCGAGGCGTGGCAAGCGCCTACAGTCCGAACGGCGCCTACATGAGCTGCGATTACCAGATGAACACGCCGCGGCAGGGCGCGGGCATGTGCACCTTCTCCAACGGCGCCAAGTACCAGGTTCACATTGGCGGCTGAGAAATGGACTGGGTCCGCTGGAACCGCGCCCGCTACAACGTCTACGCGCCCGCGTACGACTGGTTCGTTGCGCGCTTCGGATTCATCCAGCAGGGACGCCGCCGGGCGATCGCGCTCGCCGCGATTCAGCCCGGCGAGCGCGTGCTGATCGCGGCTGCCGGAACCGGGCTCGATCTGCCGTGGCTGCCCCCGGAAGCGGAAGTGATCGCGTTCGACATCTCGGCGCGAATGCTGGCGCGGCTCAGGCGGCGGGCCGCCGCGCTCGGGCGCTCCGCCCATACGGCGGTGATGGACGCGGCGCGGCTCGCCTTTCCGGACGCGACCTTCGACTGCGTGCTGCTGCACCTCGCGCTCGCAGTCGTGCCGGACCCGGTCGCGACGATCCGCGAAGCGGCGCGTGTATTGCGGCCCGGCGGGCGCGTCTCGGTGTTCGACAAGTTCCTCGCCGATACGGCCCGAGCGTCCGCGGTGCGGCGCCTGGCGGGAAACGTCGCGCGCCTGGTCGCCACCGACCTGAACCGGCAGCTCGGGCCGCTGCTCGAGGCGGGCGGACTTGCGCTGCGGGCGCGCGAACCGGCGGGCATGGGCGCTTTTTTCGTCGCCGCGCGCGCCGAGAAACCTATCTGATTCGATCGGCGAGCGCGTCCGCGGCGCCTTCGCCCACGGGCTGCACTTCCTTGAACGACCGCAGCCAGGTGAACTGGCGCTTGGCGAGCTGGCGGGTGGCGGCGATCGCCTGTTCGCGCATCGCGGCGGCATTGCATTCGCCCTCGAGAAATCGCCACACCTGCCGGTAGCCGACGCTGCGCATGCTGGGCAGGCTCGGTGACAGTGCGTAGCGCTTGCGCAGCGCGCTGACTTCCTCGACCAGGCCCGCCCGCAGCATCGCATCGAATCGCTCCGCGATGCGGCGGTGGAGCAGGGTGCGCTCGGGTGGGATCAAGGCGAAGGCCTGCAGCGGAAAAGGCAGGGAAGCCTTGCCGCCCGAGTGAAATTCGGAGATCGGGCGGCCGCTCGCTCGCCAGACCTCGATCGCGCGCTCGATGCGCTGCGCATCGTTCGGCGAGATGCGCCGCGCTGCGACCGGATCACAGCGCGCAAGTTCGGCGTGCAGCGCCGGCCATCCCTTGCGCGCCGCCTCGCCTTCGATTTCCGCGCGCAGGGCGGGATTGGCCGCGGGCAGCGCGTCAAGCCCGGTGACGAGTGCGCGGTAATAAAGCATCGTGCCGCCGACGACGAGCGGGATATGGCCGCGCGCGAAGATCGCCTCGAAGGCGCGAATCGCGTCGGCGCAGAAGCGCGCCGCCGAATAGCGTTCGTCCGGATCGGCGATGTCGATCAGGTGGTGCGGCACCCGCGCGCGTTCCTCGGGAGAGGGCTTGGCGGTGCCGATGTCCATGCCGCGGTACACCTGCGCCGAATCGAGGCTGACGATCTCGACCGGGCAGCGCGCGGCAAGCGCGAGCGCAAGCCGCGATTTTCCGCTTGCGGTGGGGCCAAGGAGCGCGTAGGCGCTGCGGCCTGCGGGTCCGCGCGCCGGCTTCGCCACTTCAGCGCCCGCGCAGGAACAGCCGGTCGAGGTCGGCGAGGCTGAGCTGGTACCAGGTCGGCCGGCCGTGGTTGCAGCTGCCCGAGCGTTCGGTCTGTTCCATCTCGCGCAACAGGGCGTTCATCTCGGAGGCGGCAAGCGCGCGATGGGCGCGCACCGCGGCGTGGCAGGCCATGCCGGCGAGAAGCTCGTCGCGATGCGCCTGCAGCGCCTGCGCGGCGCCGAAATCGCGCAATTCGGCCAGCACCCGCCGCGCAAGCGAAACGAGGTCGCCGTCGGCAAGCAGCGCCGGTGCCGCGCGCACGGCAAGCTCTCCGGGACCCGCGACCGAGAGCTCGAAACCGAGCTGCGCCAGGGACTCGCGATTTTCTTCCGCGGTCGCGACGTCGAGCGCGTCGACGCGGAACACGGCCGGAACGAGCAGCTGCTGGCTCTCGACGCTTCCCCTGGCGAGATTCGCCTTGAGCTTCTCGTAGACGATGCGCTCGTGCGCGGCGTGCATGTCGACGAGAACCAGGCCGGCCTCGTTCTGCGCCAGCACGTACACGCCGTGGAGCTGCGCCAGCGCATATCCCAGCGGCGGCGCGTGGCGCGCGTCCGGCAACGGGCGCGGCTCGGCCGCGCCGGCAAGAAATGCCTGGTACGCGGCGACCGGCTGCTCCACCGCGAGCGCCGACTGGACCGCCGATCCGGCCGACACGGCGGCGTAGGCAACCGGCGCCACCGCGGCAGAGGGCGCAAGCGCCCGCCGCAACGCGTGCAGCACGAACTGATGTAGCGCCCGCGCGTCGCGGAAGCGCACCTCGGTCTTCGCCGGATGCACGTTCACGTCCACGCCGCGCGGATCCATTTCGAGATAGAGCACGTACGCGGGATGGCGTTCGCCGTGCAGCAGGTCGGCGTACGCTTCGCGCGCCGCGTGCGCGAGCAGCCGGTCGCGCACGAAGCGGCCGTTGACGAAGAAATACTGCGAGTCGCCGCGCGGCCTCGCCGCCTGCGGACTGCCGGCGAGGCCGTGCAGGCGCAAATCCCCGGCGCGCGCATCGACCGGCAGGCTTGCCTCGAGAAACGCGCCTCCGAGCAGTGCCGCCGCGCGTTCGCGCAAGGGCTGGCTCCTTGCCTGGCTGCTCACGCGCCCGTTGTGCTTGAGCGTCCAGGCGATATCCGGCCGCGCCAGCGCCGCGCGCCGGAACACCTCGTCACAGTGGCCGAATTCGGTCGCTTCGGTGCGCAGGAACTTCCTGCGCGCCGGGGTGTTGAAGTAAAGCTCCTCGACCGAGACGGTGGTGCCCGGTGCGCGCGCGGCCGGCTCGATTTCGCCGATCCAGGAGCCCTCGGCGCGCAATGCATAGGCGTGCGGCGCAGCCGCGGTGCGGGAGGTGATGGCAAGGCGCGCGACCGAGGCCACCGAAGCGAGCGCCTCGCCGCGAAAGCCCATGGTCGAAACCGCTTCGAGGTCTTCGAGCGAGCGGATCTTGCTCGTTGCGTGGCGCGCGAGCGCAAGCGGCAGGTCTTCGCGCGCGATTCCCGCACCGTCGTCCTCGACCTGCACGCGGCGGATGCCACCCTCTTCGAGCACCACCGCCACCGTGCCGGCGCCCGCGTCCACGCTGTTCTCGAGCAGCTCCTTCAGCACCGACGCCGGGCGTTCGACCACTTCGCCCGCCGCGATCTGGCTGACGAGCAGCTCGGGCAGGACGCGGATCGCGCTCATCGCGGCGGATTATAACGGCGCGCCTATACAATCGCGGCATGGAAATCGTGGCGATGCTGTGGGATTACGCGGTTCATCTCGATCGCCACCTGGCGGCGTTCGTCGCGCAGTACGGCACCTGGGTGTACGCACTGCTTTTTCTCATCGTGTTCTGCGAAACCGGACTCGTCGTGACGCCGTTCCTGCCCGGCGACTCGCTGCTGTTCGTCGTCGGCACGCTCGCCGCGGCGGGCGGCATGGATATCGGGCTGGTGATGACCGTGCTGGTGAGCGCCGCGCTGAGCGGCGACAACGTCAATTACTGGATCGGCCGCTGGGCCGGCCCGCGGGTGTTCCATTATCGCGATTCGCGCTGGCTCAACCCCGAATACCTCGCGCGCGCGCACGCCTTCTACGAGCGGCACGGCGGCAAGACCATCGTGATCGCCCGCTTCGTGCCGATCGTGCGGACCTACGTGCCCTTCGTCGCCGGCGTCGGCACGATGCCCTACCTGCGCTTCCTCGCGTTCAGCGTGCTCGGCGCGCTCGTCTGGGTGCTGTCGCTGTGCCTGGCGGGCTACTTCTTCGGCAACCTGCCGGTGGTGAAGAACAACCTGACGCTCATCATCGTGGCGATCGTTCTGCTCTCGGTTTCGCCCGGTCTCGTGGCCTGGCTGCGGCAGCGCCGCGTCTCAATTCCGCGCTAGCCACGCCGGCGCGGGCGCTTCGGTGAGCGGACTGCGCGGCCGCGCAGGGTGGCGCGCCAGGTACTGCTGGATGCCGAGCAGAATGGCGCGCGCCATCCTGTCCTGGTAGCCCGAATCGTTCAGGCGCCGCTCCTCCTCGGGGTTCGAGATGAACGCGGTTTCGACCAGGATCGAGGGCACGTCGGGCGCCTTCAGTACCGCGAAGCTCGCCTGCTCCACGCGCGGCTTGTGCAGCGAGTTGATCTGTCCGAGTTCGCGCAGCACCGATTTCCCGAGGCGCAGGCTGTGGTCCATGGTCGCGGTCTGCGACAGGTCGAGCAGCGTCTGCGCGAGGTAGCGGTCCTTGACGTCGAGGCTCACGCCGCCCACCAGGTCGGCTTCGTTTTCCCTTTTCGCAAGCCAGCGGGCCGCCTCGGACGTCGCGCGCCGCTCGGAAAGCGCGAACACCGAGGAGCCGCGCGCGTGCGGCCGCACGTAGGCGTCGGCGTGAATCGAAACAAACAGATCCGCCTTCACCCGGCGCGCCTTGTCCACGCGCATGTGCAGCGGCAGGAAGAAGTCGCCGTCGCGCGTGAGCAGGGCGCGCATGTTCGGCTCCGCATCGACCAGCTTCTTCAGGCGCCGGGCGATGGTGAGCGTGATGTCCTTCTCGCGCGATCCGAGGCGCCCGAGCGCGCCCGGGTCCTCGCCGCCGTGCCCGGCGTCGATGACGATCGTCGCCAGGCGCGTGACGGCTGCTCGTTCCTCGGCCGCGGATTTCTGCTCCGGCGCAGCGGCCGCCTTCGCCTTTTCCGACTGCTCGATCAGCGCGGCGAGCGGATCGGGCGGCACCAGCGGATACAGGTCGAGCACCAGGCGATGCCCGTAGTCGGCGATCGGATTGAGGGAAACGGCCTGCGCATTCACTTCGGCCTTGAGGTCGAGCACCAGGCGCACGACCCCCGGGCGGTTGCGTCCGACGCGCAGCTTTTCGATGTAGGGATCATCGGGTGTCACCTTGCCGTGCAGCTCGGCGAGCGCCGCGCCGAGCTCCGCGCTTTCCAGGTCGAGCACCAGCCGTTCCGGGTCCTTGAGCGCGAACAGCGCGTAACGGAGTTCGGCCTTCGATTCGAGGGTGAGGCGCGTGAAATCCTTCGCCGGCCAGATCCGGGTCGAGACGACCTGCGCCTCGGCCGGCGCTAGGAGGAGCGATAGCGCGAGCGCACAGACGCGAGCCAAGCCTCGCCCGCCGGGGATCGCGCGACCAGCCGCACGCGCCGGCCTGGCAGCGAAAACTCGAGTCGCGCCTCGAGGTCCGCCGGTGCCAGCATTCCGGCAGCGCGCTCCGGCCACTCGACGAGGCACAGGGCGTCCGGCCCGAAATATTCGCGAAAGCCCGAGTTCAGCCATTCCGACTGATCTTTGAACCGATAAAAATCAAAGTGATACAAGTTTAATCTCGAAAGCTCGTAAAGTTCAACCAGCGCGTAGCTGGGGCTCTTGACCCGGTCCGGGTAGCCCAGGGCCCGGATCAGCCCGCGCGCGAGCGTGGTCTTGCCCGAACCGAGGTCTCCGCTCAGGTACAGAACCAGCCCGTTGCGGGCCTCTCCCGCGAGCGCGGCGCCCAGGCGAAGCGTGTCCGCTTCGTCCGTAAGCTCAATAAGATGCTCGCTCATGGACTATGCGCTGCTCGCATCGAGGATCCGGAAGTGGGGCGGCGCGCTCGGCTTTCAGGCGGTCGGCGTCGCCGATGCCGATTTGTCCGCTGCCGAGCCGCGGCTTGCCGACTGGCTCGAGAAGGGCTGGCACGGCGAGATGGATTATATGGCGCGCCACGGCTTGCTCCGCGCGCGGCCCGGCGCGCTCGTGCCCGGCACCCTGCGCGTGATCAGCTGCCGCATGGATTACTCCTGCGCGCCCACCGACGAGGCCGCGGCACTGGCCGACGGCGAGCGCGCCTTCGTGGCGCGCTACGCGCGCGGGCGCGATTACCACCGCGTGCTGCGGGGGAGGCTGCAAAAGCTGTGCGACCGGATCGAGCGCGCGATCGGAGCCTTCCGCTACCGCGTGTTCAGCGACTCGGCGCCGGTGCTGGAAGTCGAGCTCGCGGCGCGCGCCGGCATCGGCTGGCGCGGCAAGAATACGCTGCTGCTGGCGCGCGATGCGGGCTCGTATTTCTTTCTCGGCGAGATCTATACCGATCTGCCGCTGCCGGCGGATTCTCCGGCGCGCGAACATTGCGGTACCTGCGTCGCCTGCATCGACATCTGCCCCACGCAGGCGATCCGCGCCCCCTACCAGCTCGATGCGCGGCGCTGCATTTCGTACCTCACGATCGAGCACAAGGGCGCGATCCCGGAGGCGCTGCGCCCGCTCATCGGCAATCGCGTGTACGGCTGCGACGACTGCCAGATCTGCTGCCCGTGGAATTCGTTCGCGCAGCGCTCCGCGGAGCCCGATTTCGAAGTGCGCAACGGGCTCGATTCCGCCACCCTGGTCGGGCTGTTCGCCTGGACCGAGGCCGAGTTCGACCGCCGCATGCAAGGCTCGGCGATCCGCCGCATCGGCTACGAGCGGTGGCTCCGCAACCTCGCGGTGGGCCTTGGCAACGCCCCGGGCTCTGCGGTGGTGCTTGCGGCGCTGCGCGCCCGCCTGGACCACCCCTCCGCGCTGGTGCGCGAGCATGTGGCGTGGGCGCTTTCGCGGCATGTGGTTTCCTGACCTCCTTCTGCCGGGCTTCGAGGCGAGAACGCTCGAGTTCCCGCCGGATTACGACGGCCCGGTGCTCGCCACGCTGGTGCGCCTGCCGGTTGCGCACGCGTCTCGCGGGGCGGTTCTCTACGTGCACGGCTTCATCGACTATTTTTTCCAGCAGCACGTGGCCCAGCGGTTTGCCGCCGAAGGCTACGCCTTCTACGCGCTCGATCTCAGAAAGCACGGGCGTTCGCTGCGGCCGCATCAGCATCCCTGCTTCTGCATGCATCTGGGCGAGTACTACGACGATCTCACCGCAGCGCTGGAGGAGATTGGCGAGCCGGTGTTGCTGGCGGGGCACTCGACCGGGGGACTGCTCTGCAGCCTGTATGCGTGTGAAGGGCGCAGCCGCAAGCGGATCGAAGCCCTCTGGCTGAACTCGCCGTTCTTCGACTGGCGGGGCTCGAGCTGGATCCGGACCAGGCTGCGGACGGCCTCGGCAATCGGGCGTTTCCTGCCGTTTGCCAACGAGCCCAAGGCGGTGCCGCCGCAGTATGTCGAGAGCCTGCATCGCAAATGGAACGGCGAATGGGAGTTCGACCTCGCGCTGAAGCCGCGAGAAGGTTTTCCGGCGTACTTCGGCTGGGTCCGGGCGATCTTCGCCGCGCACGCCAAGGTCCACGCCGGCCTTGCGCTCACCTGCCCGGTGCTCGCGATGCACTCGGACGAGGCCGACATCGTGCTCGACTGGCGGCGCATCGCGCGCTGGTCGCGCACGCTCGGTCCGCGCGTCACGGTGCTGCAATTTCCTGGCGCGTTGCACGATCTCGCCCTCTCGCGCCGCGAGATCCGCGACGAGGTGTTCGGGCATCTTTTCGCTTGGGCGGGCGGCGCCGGATCGGGTAAAATTTTCGCGCCAACCTTGGAGGAGGCTTCATGAACCCTGCCATCACCCGCACGAGCGCCCTCGCGCTCGCGACCGCCGCCGTGCTGCTCGCCGGCACCGCGTCCGCTCAGGTCAAACTGCCAGCGACGATCTCCTGGAGCGCCTACGACGTCGGCTCGGGCGGCTACAACCAGGCAGTGGCCATCGGCAACGCGCTCAAGCAGAAGTACAACGTGAGCCTGCGCGTGCTGCCCGGCAAGAACGACGTCTCGCGCAACCTCCCGGTGCGCGAGGGCCAGGTGCAGTTTTCCGCCAACGGCGTCGGCGGGGCGTATCTCGCGCAGGAAGGCGTGTTCGAGTTCGGCGCACCCAGCTGGGGCCCGCAGCCGATCCGCGGGCTCATGCTGAACACCTCCGACCAGGTGCTCACGGTCGTAGCCGCGAAGGACGCCGGCGTGCGCACGATCGCGGACCTGAAGGGCAAGCGCGTCGCCTGGGTGATCGGGTCGCCCGCGCTCAACCAGAACATCACCGCCATGCTCGCTTTCGCCAATCTCACCTGGAACGACGTGCAAAAGGTCGAGTTCGGCGGCTTCGGCGCGGCCATGGACGGCATCATCAACAACCAGGTCGACGCCGCGTTTACCTCGTCCATTTCCGGCAAGGCCTACCAGATCGCCAAGTCGCCGCGCGGGCTCGTGTACCCGGTGATCCCGCATGGCGACAAGGCGGGCTGGACGCGCATGAACGCCGTGGCCCCCTTCTTCTTCCCGTTCATGGGCACTGAAGGCGCCGAGCTTTCCAAGGACAAGCCCGCGGAATCGGCGACCTACCCGTACCCGATCCTGATGTCCTATGCCTCCCAGGATGCCGAACTTGTCTACAACATGACCAAGGCGATGGTCGAGACCTTCGAGATGTACAAGGACGCGGCGCCGGGCAACGCCGGCTGGGCGGTCGGCCGGCAGAACTTCGCGTGGGTGATCCCGTTCCACGACGGTGCCATCCGCTTCTGGAAGGAAGCGGGCAAGTGGAAGCCCGAGCACCAGGCGCACAACGACAAGCTGTTGCAGCGGCAGAAGGTGCTCGCTGAGGCCTGGGCCGAGGTCAAGAAGGACTCGCACGCGGACGACAAGGCTTTCGTCGCGGCGTGGCAGAAGACGCGGGCCGAGACGCTGCGCAAGGCGGGTTTCGAGCCCGTGCAGACCACCTGGTGATCTAGCCGGCGGTCGCCGACCATGTCCGGCGCCGACCCGGCCGAGGCGCCGAGCGAGGCGCGCTACCGATCGCTCCCGGCCCTGTGGCGCGGGGTGCTGATCGTGCTCGTCGCGGGGGCGATCGGCCTCGCGCTCAACCAGCTCCTCAATCTCGGCTTCTTCGTCGGCCGGAGGCTCATCGACAGCGCTTACCTGTACTGGCTGTGTGCGCTGCTGGTGGGGAGCGTTTTCCTGCTGGTACCGGGTGGCGCGCGCGCGCGGCGCACGGGCGTGCCGTGGTACGACGTCGCGCTGTTCGCGCTTTCATTCGGTGTCTTCGCCTACTATGCGCTCAACGCGCAGCGCATCGTCGAGGAAGGCTGGGAGTACAAGGCGCCGCGCGAGGCGGTGTGGATCGCCTATGCCGGATGGCTGATTCTTCTGGAGGCGACGCGGCGCGCCGGCGGCACGGCGGTGTTCGTGGCGGTGACGCTGGTGTCACTCTATCCCGTGTACGCCGGGCACATGCCCGGGCCGATCGCCGGGCTGCCGCGTGACCTCGCCGCCACGGCCTCGTTTCATTTCGCCTCGAGCGAGAGCGCGCTCGGCATCCCGACGCGCGCGTTCGGCGAGCTGGTGATCGGCTTTGTCATGTTCGGCGCCGTGCTGCAGTACACGGGCGCCGCGCACTTCTTCAACAATCTCGCGCTCGCGCTGTTCGGTGCGGTGCGCGGCGGGCCCGCCAAGGTGTCGATCTTCGCGAGCGGTCTCATGGGCTCGGTCTCCGGCAGCGTCGTGTCCAACGTGCTCACCACCGGCGTCGTGACTATTCCCGCCATGAAGCGCATCGGTTTCACGCCCGCCTACGCGGGCGGCGTCGAGGCCTGCGCCTCGACCGGCGGCGTGCTGATGCCGCCGGTGATGGGCGCCACGGCGTTCGTCATGGCGGCGTTCCTTGGCGTGCCCTACGTGGTCATCGCGCTGGCCGCCCTGGTGCCGTCGCTGCTCTTTTATTTCGCGCTGTTCGTGCAGATCGACGGCTACGCGGCCAGGAACGGCCTGGAGGGCCTGCCGCGCGCCGAGCTGCCGTCGCTGCGTCAGACCTTCCGCGACGGCTGGCACTATCTGTTCGTGTTCGCGCTGCTGGTGTGGATGCTGCTCGTGCTGCAACGCGAATCGCTGGCGCCCTTCTATTCGACCGCGCTGCTCCTGGTCATTAACCAGATCTCGCGCCGCTACCGGCTCGACTGGCAGCGGCTGCGCACGCTCCTTGAGGGGGTAGGCGGGGCACTCTCGGAGCTTGCGGCGCTGCTCGCCGGGGTGGGGTTGATCATCGGCGCGCTGTCCGTGACCGGGCTTGCCGGCACACTCGCGAACGACCTCGTCTACCTCGCCGGCAACAACGTCTACATCCTGCTCGTGATGGGCGCCGTCACCAGTTTCATCTTCGGCATGGGCATGACCATCACCGCCTGCTACATCTTCCTCGCGATCGTACTCGCGCCACCGCTGGTCGCCGCCGGCTTCGACCCGGTGGCGGTGCACCTGTTCATGCTTTACTGGGGCATGGTGTCGTTCATCACTCCGCCGGTGGCGCTCGCCGCGTTTGTGGCTGCGGGCATCGCCAAGGCGCCGCCGATGGCCGTGGGCATGCAGTCGGTGCGCCTGGGCGCCGCCATGTATTTCGTGCCGTTCTTCTTCGTGCTCAACCCCGCGCTCATCCTGCGCGGTGCCCCTTGGGAGATCCTGGTGGTGGTCGGAACGGCCGTGGTCGGCATCGCGCTGATTGCATCCGCGCTCGAAAGCTATCTGGTCGGAGTCGGCGCGCTCTCGGCCGGGGTGAGCGGATGGACGGCACGCGCGCTGCTGTTCGCAGGCGGCCTGGCAATGGCGCTTCCCGGCGGCGGCGAACTCGGGCTGAGCCACATTCAGCTTTCGCTTGGCGGTCTCGGGCTTGCGATCGCGGGTACCGCGGTGGCATGGATGGACGCGCGCCGAACGGCGCGCCCGCGATGGTCGAAAACCGCGCCGGGGTCTTCAGCCGGCTCTTCGCCTGGGCGGCACGAGTAACAGCGTGACGAACGTGGCGGCGGTCCAGGCGAGGTAGAGAGCCGTGAACACCCATTCGGGCGCGCGGTAGTAGAGCGCCGCGTAGACCCACCGGCCGACGAACGATTCGGGCCGCACGCCGCCGCGCAGCAGGTCTTCCCAGACCGTGAGCGGGCAGGCGTAGCCGAGCAGCGCCTCCAGCGCGACGAAGGCGATCGCCGCCAGGTGCGCGTAGCGAAACCAGGGATTCGCGATCCACGACCAGCCTGCCGCGGCGCCGATCCAGACAAGGGGCAGTCCGCCGACGATGAATGCGGCGATCGCAAAGTGAACGGCCAGAAGCGCATCTGCGGCGGGCACAGCGCTATTGTGATCCGTTGCGGCGCCCTTGCGCGTCCCTGCCGAGCCGCGCCCTCAGGCGCCGCGCGCGACCGGCCGGCGCGGGTCGGCGCACCACTCGCTCCACGATCCCGGGTAGATGCGCGAGCCGGGGAGCCCGGCGAGCTCCATCGCAAACGCGTTATGGCACGCGGCAACACCCGATCCGCAGTAATGCACCACGTCTTGCGCAGGGCGCGCGCCGAGCAATGCGCAATACTCGGCACGCAGCGCTTCGGCGCTCTTGAAACGGCCTTCCGGGGTCACGTTCTCGATGCAGAACCGGTTGGCCGCGCCCGGGATGCGACCGGCGACCGGATCGATCGGCTCCTTTTCCCCGCGGAAACGGGGCGGCGCGCGCGAATCGAGCAGCAGCACACGGTCGCGCTCGGCTTCGACGAAGGAAACGTCCACCGCCATTGCGCTTCGCGCCGCGGGCCGGTACCGGGTGCGCGGGAACTGCGGAACTTCGCCCGTCACCATGCGGCCTTCGGCAAGCCACTTCGCAAGGCCGCCGTCGAGCACCGCGACCGGCCCGTGCCCGACCCAGCGCAGCATCCACCACAGGCGCGCGGCGGTGGTCGCGTTGCCCGCGTCGTAGCACACGACCGGGTCCTGCGGCGCAAGACCCTGCTCGCCGAGCCAGCCGGCGAACACCTCCGGCGAAGGCAGCGGATGCCTCCCGTTGCGGCCGCTCTTCGGCGCCGAGAGGTCGCGGTCCATGTGTGCAAAGAGTGCGCCCGGCAGGTGCGCCTTGGCGTACTCCTCCGCGCCCCAGTCGGGCTTGGCAAGATCGTGCCGGCAGTCGAACACGCGCCACTCGGGATGGCGCGCGAGTTCCTCGGTCGAGACCAGCAGTTTCATTACTTGTTCCTCGCTCGCAGCCATTCGGATCGACCTATGGGTCTGAAAAGGCGCGCATTTTATCCCAGTCAACCTTTGACCGGGCAGCAGCCCTCCGGTAAGGTCCGCGTATGCGCAAGGCTTCGCGCGAACCCCCCCCGGGCGATGCGAAATCCGCCGGCGAGCTGACCTTCGAAAAAGCGCTTGCCGAACTCGAGCGCATCGTGAGCCGCATGGAAAGCGGCGAGCTCTCGCTCGAACAGGCGCTCGCTGCGCACAAACGCGGGCTCGAACTGGCGAAGTTCTGCCAGGAACGGCTCGAGGCGGCGCAGCAGCAGGTCCAGGTGCTCGAGGGCGCGGTGCTCAAGCCGCTCGCCGATGCCTCCGCCGCCGATGAAGATGAATGACTTCGCGCAACCGGCGCTCGCCGAGACGCTCCCGTTCGCGGCGTGGATGGGAGCGGTGCAGGCGCGCATGGATCAGGCGCTCGCCCGACTGCTGCCCTCGCCCGGGGTCGCACCGGCGCGCCTGCACGAAGCGATGCGCTACGCGACGCTCGAAGGCGGCAAGCGTGTGCGCCCGCTCGCCTGCTTTGCCGCCGGCGAACTTGCGGGCGCCGCGGCCGAGCGGCTCGAGGTGGCGGCGGCCGCGGTCGAGATGATCCACGCCTATTCGCTGGTGCATGACGACATGCCGTGCATGGACGACGACGTGCTCCGGCGCGGCAAGCCCACCGTGCACGTCGAATACGACGTGGCGACGGCGCTGCTCGCGGGCGACGCGCTGCAGTCGCTCGCGTTCCAGCTGCTCGCCGAGCACCGGCTCGCCGACGATCCCGCGGCGCAGCTCGAGATGGTGAAGGCGCTGGCGGTCGCCTCGGGCTCGCGCGGCATGGCGGGCGGGCAGCAGATCGACCTCGAATCGACCGGAAAGGCGCTTCCGCTTCCCGAGCTCGAATTCATGCATATCCGCAAGACCGGGGCGCTGATCCGCGCCGCGGTCCTGCTCGGCGCGGCGTGCGGCGCCGCGCTCGCGACCGATGAGCGCGCGCGCCTTGACCGCTACGTCCAGTGCGTGGGGCTCGCGTTTCAGGTGGTCGACGACGTGCTCGATGCCGAAGCGAGCACCGCCACGCTCGGCAAGACCGCCGGCAAGGATTCCAAGCGCGGCAAGCCGACCTACGTGTCGGCGATGGGCGCATCGCGCGCGCGGCAGTTCGCCGAGGAACTGCGGCGCGAAGCGCACGCGGCGCTCGCGCCGTTCGGGGCGCGCGCGCGGCGCCTCGGCGAGCTGGCAGACTTCATCGTGCTCAGGAAATTCTGAGGATTCCGCGGCGCGCCGCGCGGCGAGCGCGCGCGACTACAATCCATTACACATGTACGAGCTGCTGAAAACGGTGAACGATCCGGCGGAACTGCGCGCGCTCGATCGCCGGCAGCTGCCGCAACTCGCCGACGAGCTGCGCGCCTTCGTGCTCGATTCGGTGTCCAGGACCGGCGGGCACCTGTCCTCGAACCTCGGCACGGTCGAGCTCACGATCGCGCTGCACTACGTTTTCGAGACGCCCGAGGACCGCATCGTGTGGGACGTCGGGCACCAGACCTATCCGCACAAGATCCTCACCGGGCGGCGCGAGAAAATGGCGACGCTGCGGCAGCTGGCGGGAATCTCCGGATTTCCGCGGCGCACCGAGTCGGTGTACGACACGTTCGGCACGGCGCACTCCTCGACCTCGATCTCTGCGGCGCTCGGCATGGCGGTGGCGGCGCGGGCGAAAGGCGACAAGCGGCGCTGCGTCGCGGTGATCGGAGACGGCGCCCTGTCGGCCGGCATGGCGTTCGAGGCGCTCAACAACGCGGGCGCGATGGACGTCGACCTGCTCGTCGTCCTGAACGACAACGAGATGTCGATCTCGCCGCCGGTGGGCGCGCTCACCAATTACCTGGCGCGGCTGCTTTCGGGCCGGCTCTACGACACCGCCAAGCGGGCGAGCGAGCACCTGCTCAAGCGCGTGCCCGGCATGCTGGAGCTCGCGCGGCGGGCCGAGGAGCACGTCAAGGGCATGGTCACGCCGGGAACGCTGTTCGAGGAATTCGGCTTCAACTATCTCGGGCCGATCGACGGCCACGACCTGGACGCGCTCATCCCGACGCTCGCCAACATCCGCAAGCTCTCCGGCCCGCAGTTCCTGCACGTGGTGACGCGCAAGGGGCACGGCTACAAGCTTGCCGAGGACGATCCGATCACCTACCACGGACCCGGCAAGTTCGATCCGGGCGAAGGGATCAAGGCCTCCGCCGGCGCGAAGCCCACCTATTCGCAGATCTTCGGCGACTGGCTGTGCGACATGGCGCGGCTCGACCCGCGGCTGGTGGCGATCACGCCGGCGATGCGCGAGGGCTCGGGCATGGTGCGCTTTTCGGAGGAATTTCCGCAGCGCTACTTCGACGTCGCGATCGCCGAGCAGCACGCCGTGACCTTCGCCGCGGGGCTTGCCTGCGAGGGGATGAAGCCGGTTGTGGCGATCTACTCCACGTTCCTGCAGCGCGGCTACGACCAGCTGATCCACGACGTCGCGATCCAGAACCTGCCGGTGCTGTTCGCGCTCGATCGGGGCGGAATCGTCGGCGGCGACGGGCAGACCCACAACGGCGCGTTCGATTACGCGTTCCTGCGCGCGGTGCCGAACCTCACGGTGATGGCGCCCGCGGACGAAAACGAGTGCCGCCAGATGCTGTACACGGCGTTTCAGCTCGCCGGCCCGGCGGCGGTGCGCTACCCGCGCGGCACCGGTCCGGGCGTCGCGGTGGAGCGCGAAATGCGCGCGCTCCCCGTTGGCAGGGGCGAAATCCGGCGCCGCGGAGGCGGGATCGCGATCCTTGCCTTCGGCAGCATGCTGAAGCCGGCGCTGGAGGCGGGGGAGACGCTTGGCGCGACCGTGGCCAACATGCGCTTCGTCAAGCCGCTCGACGTCGAACTGATCCGCGCACTCGCCGAGGAGCACGCGCTGCTCGCAACCGTCGAGGAGCACCAGGTGATGGCGGGCGCAGGCGCGGCGGTGTGCGAAGCGCTCCAGCGCGCAGGCATCGAGCGGCGCGTCGTGCTCCTCGGGCTTCCCGACCGGTTCGTCGAACACGGCGATCCGGCGAAACTGCTCGCTTCGGTCGGTCTGGACGCCGCCGGCATCGAAAAGTCGATCCGCGCCGCGCTCTCGCGCTGATCGGTGCGGCGATATAATTGCCGTCATGAAAGCCAGGGACCTCCAGCACATCCCCGACGTCCAGAGCGCGCCCGACTCGCGCAAGCTCGCCATCGACAAGGTCGGCATCAAGGCGATCCGCCACCCGATGCGCATCCAGGAGCGCTCGGGCGAACCGCAGCATACGATCGCCAGCTTCAACATGTTCGTGCGCCTGCCGCACCACTTCAAGGGCACGCACATGTCGCGCTTCGTCGAGATCCTGAGCGCGCACGAGCGCGAGATCACGGTGGACACTTTCCAGGTGATGCTGCGCGAGATGGTCGAGAAGCTGGAGGCCGAGGAAGGCCACATCGAGATGGCGTTCCCGTATTTCATCGAGAAGCGGGCGCCGGTCTCGGGCGTCAGGAGCCTGATGGACTACGAGGTGACGTTCGTGGGCGAGCTGCGCCAGGGCGCGCAGAGCTTCACGCTTCGCGTGCTGGTTCCGGTGACGAGCCTGTGCCCGTGCTCGAAGAAGATCTCCGAACGCGGCGCGCACAACCAGCGCTCGCACGTCACCGTGACGTGCCGGATCAACTCCTTCGTCTGGATCGAGGAGATCGTGGACATCATCGAGAAGCAGGCCTCGAGCGAGCTCTTCGGGCTGCTCAAGCGTCCGGACGAGAAGCACGTCACCGAGCGCGCCTACGACAATCCCAAGTTCGTCGAGGACATGGTGCGCGACGTCGCAGCGGTGCTCAACCTGGACGAGCGCATCGACGCCTACGTGGTCGAGTCGGAGAATTTCGAGTCGATCCACAACCATTCCGCCTACGCTCTCATCGAACGCGACAAGAAGGCTCGTTAGCCTCGTGCTTGCCTGGCTCGGCATGAGCGGCGCCGACGCGCAGGACTACGCCGCGCAGCGCGCGCGCCTGGTCGCGGAGGTGGAGGCGATGTACGCGGAGACCCGCGCCGAGACCGGGCTGCGCGCCCTGTCGCCGCGCGTGCGCGCGGCGCTTGGCAAGGTGGAGCGCCATCGGCTCGTGCCCGCGGAGCAGGCGCCGCTCGCCTACCGCAACCACCCGCTGCCGATCGGCCACGGCCAGACGATTTCGCAGCCCTACATCGTCGCGCTATCGGCCGACCTGATCGCGCCCGAACCGCACCAGGTGGTGCTCGAGATCGGCACCGGCTCGGGATACCAGGCCGCCATCCTCGCCGAGATCGTGAAGCAGGTGTACACGATCGAAATCGTCGAGGCGCTGGGGCGCGAGGCGGAGGCGCGGCTTGCGGCGCTCGGCTATCGCAACATCGAAGTGCGGATCGGCGACGGCTACAAGGGCTGGCCGGAAAAGGCGCCGTTCGACGGCATCGTGGTGACTGCCGCGGCGCCGCGCGTCCCGCAGGCGCTCGTCGACCAGTTGAAGCCCGGTGGCCGGATGGTGATTCCCGTGGGCGAGCGCTGGGAGGTGCAGTACCTGCTGCTCATCACGAAGAAGGCGGACGGCACAGTGGAACAGCGCAACGTACTGCCTGTAAGATTCGTGCCGCTGGTTCCCGGACGATAGGATCGATATAAAGGAGACCGAGATGAAGACCGTTGTCACGCTGTTTTCCGCGCTCGCGTTCGCCGCCACGGCGCAGGCGCAATCGACGCTCGATGCAGTGAAGTCCAAGGGGTTCGTGCAGTGCGGCGTCAACACGGGCCTCGCCGGGTTCTCGCAGCCGGACTCGAAAGGGGTGTGGAAGGGCGTCGACGTGGATCTGTGCCGCGCGGTCGCGGCGGCGGTGTTCGGCGACGCGAGCAAGGTGCGCTACACGCCGCTCACGGCGCAGCAGCGCTTCACCGCGCTGCAATCGGGCGAAGTGGACGTGCTCTCCCGCAACACCACGTGGACGATCACGCGCGACACCAGCCTCGGACTGAACTTCGTCGGCGTCAACTACTACGACGGGCAGGGGTTCATGGTGCCGCGGAAACTCAACGTCAAGAGCGCCAGGCAGCTCAACGGCGCGACCGTGTGCGTGCAGCCCGGCACGACCACCGAACTCAACCTGTCGGATTACTTCCGCGCCAACCGCATGACCTTCAAGCCGGTGGTGATCGAAAAGCTGGAGGAGGTGCTGAACGCCTACTTCGCGGGCCGCTGCGACGTGTACACGACCGATGTCTCGGGGCTGGTGAGCGTGCGCGGCTCGCGCGCGCCGAACCCGGCCGACCACGTGATCCTGCCCGAGGTCATCTCCAAGGAACCGCTCGGTCCCGTGGTGCGCCACGGCGACGACAAGTGGTTCGACGTGGTGAAGTGGTCGCTTTTCGCCATGGTCGAGGCCGAGGAGATGGGACTCACCTCGAAGAACATCGAGCAGCAGGCGGGCAGCAAGGATCCGGGGGTGCAGCGCTTCGTCGGCGCGACCGGCGACATCGGCAAGATGCTCGGCCTGGACAACCGCTGGGCGCTCAACATCGTCAAGCAGGTCGGCAATTACGGCGAATCGTTCGAGGCCAACCTCAAGCCGCTCGGCTTCGAGCGCGGCCTGAACGCGCTGTGGAAGGACGGCGGGCTGATGTACGCGCCACCGATCCGCTAGTTTGAAGCTTCGGGAGGTCGCCTATCAGGCGGCGCTCGCCGCCGCGGCGCTTTTCGCCGGCTGGTATTTCGTCTCCAACGCCGCCGCGAACCTCGAGGCGCGCAACATCGCGAGCGGGTTTGCCTTCCTCGGGCGCGAGGCCGGATTCGAGATCGGCGAAACCACCTTCCTTGCCTACGGCGCCGCCGACAGCTACCTGCGCGCGCTCGCCGTCGGCGTGCTCAACACCTTCCGCGTCGCGGCGATCGGGATCGTGGCGGCGACGGTGCTGGGAGCGCTCCTCGGGCTGGCGCGGCTTTCGCCCAACTGGCTGCTGGCGAAGCTTGCCGCCGCCTACGTGGAGGCGATCCGCAACGTGCCGCTGCTGGTGCAGCTCTTCTTCTGGTATGCGCTCATCTCGGAAAACCTGCCGGGTCCGCGCGAGGCGCTCGAGCCGCTCGCGGGCCTTTACCTGAGCAACCGCGGCATCGCGTTTCCGGCGATCGCGTCGTGGGTTCCGTTCGCGCTCGAGCGGCCGGCGCTCGCCGGGTTCAACTTTTCCGGCGGAATCGTCCTGACCCCGGAATTCTCCGCGCTGCTCGCCGGGCTGGTGTCATACACCGCGGCATTCATCGCCGAAATCGTGCGCGCCGGTATCCTCGCGGTGGCGCGCGGGCAGGTCGAGGCGGCGCAGGCGCTCGGACTTGCGCGCCGCGCCGCCCTGCGGCACGTGATCGTGCCGCAGGCGCTGCGCCTGATCGTGCCGCCGATGACGAGCCAGTACCTCAACCTCACCAAGAACAGCTCGCTCGCGGTGGCGATCGGCTACCCGGACCTCGTTTCCATCGCCAACACCGCGATCAACCAGACCGGGCAGGCGATCGAGGGCATCGTGGTGATCATGGCCGTGTACCTGACGATCAGCCTTTCGATCTCCGCGCTCATGAACTGGTACAACGCACGCTTCGCCCTCAAGGGGACGCAGCGATGAGGTGGCTGCGCGAAAACCTGTTCTCCGGCGCGGCCAACACCCTGGCGAGCGTTGCCGTTCTCTGGCTTGCCTGGCAGCTCCTGCCGGCCTTCGCCGATTGGGCGTTCGTGGACGCGGTGTGGAGCGCGGCCGACCCGCGCGCCTGCCGCGCGGCGAAAGGCGAGGGCGCGTGCTGGGCGTTCATTGCGGAGAAGCACCGCTTCATCCTGTTCGGCACCTACCCGTTCGCCGAGCAGTGGCGCCCGGCGGGCGCGATCGCGCTGCTCATCGGGCTGTACCTGCTCTCGGCGTGGCGCCGCTCTTGGCGGCCGTGGCTTGCGCTCGCCTGGCTCGCGGGGCTCACCGCGGTGGGCGTACTGATGTGGGGCGGCCTTTTCGGCCTCGCGTACGTGGAGAACGAGCGCTGGGGCGGGCTCGTCCTCACGCTGCTCCTCGCCACGTTCGGCCTTGCCTTCGCGTTTCCGCTTTCGATCCTGGTCGCGCTCGGCCGGCGCTCCACGATGCCGCTCGTGCGCGGCCTGTGCGTCGGCTACATCGAGCTGATCCGCGGCGTGCCGCTGATCTCGCTCCTGTTCATGGCTTCGGTGATGCTGCCGCTCTTCCTGCCCCAGGGCGTGACCATCGACAAGCTGCTGCGCGCGCTGATCGCGATGATCCTGTTCGCCGCCGCCTACCTCGCCGAGGTGGTGCGCGGCGGACTGCAGGCGGTCGCGCGCGAGCAGTACGAGCAGGCGCATGCGCTCGGGCTCGGATACTGGAACACGATGGCGCTGGTGATCCTGCCGCAGGCGCTGCGCCTGTCGATCCCGCCGCTCGTCAACACGTTCATCGGATTCTTCAAGGACACTTCGCTCGTGGTGATCATCGGCCTGTTCGACCTCCTTACCGCGGTCAAGGTGTCGCTGCAGGAACCGGCGTGGTCCGGTTTCGGCGTCGAGGCGTACCTGTTCGCCTCGGCCGTGTACTTCGTGTTCTGCGTGGCGATGTCGCGCTACAGCCAGGGGCTGGAGCGCGAATGGTCGTCGCAGGCGCGCGCCGCGCCCGCCCCGGCCGGCGCGAGCGTGCTCAGAAGCGCCGCGTGAGCGTCATCCGGTCGCCGTCGCGCCGCATCTCGAGGCGATTGAGAAAACTCATCCCGAGCAGCGCAATGTCCAGTCCCTGCTCGACCACGGTCGCATCGATGTTGCCGAGTTCGATGCCGCCCACCTTCACCGTGTCGAGCCGGACGCGCCACACCGGCACCAGGCCGTTGGCGGTGCGCAGGATGCCCGGCTTGCCCTGGCGGAAATTCAGCCCCAGGCGCTGGGCGTCGGCGGCGGGCAGCACGACCGAGGTGGCCCCGGTATCGACCAGGAAACGCACCGCGCCGCCGTTGACGCTTCCTTCGGAGTAGAAATGACCGCGTGCATCGGCGGTGAGCACCACGCTCTGGCGGCTGTCCTGCACGGTCTGCGAGCTGTAGTGCGCGCCGGGCGCGAGCGTGCGGCGCTTGCCTTCGACGAGCACCGTCGCGTGGCCCTTGTCGACCGAAACCACGGATACCCCGTCGACGCGCTGCCCGACCCGCACCGTCTTCGGCGCGCCGCCGTCGATCGAGAGGACCGCCGCCTGGTCGCCGAACGTGCCGATCAGCTGCACATCGAGCGCGAGCGCCTGCGGCGCTGCGAAAGCAAGCAGTGCGGCACTAAAATGCCGGAGCATGAAGCCGGTCGCCATTCTTCGACACGCGCGCCCCGAGGGGCCCGCCTATTTTGCCACTTACCTCGAACGCCGATCGATTCCCTGGCAGCTCGCGGCGATCGACGCGGGCGAAGCGCCGCCGAAGGACGCGCGCGCGTTCTCGGGAATCGTGCTGATGGGCGGACCGATGAGCGTGAATGACGACCTGCCGTGGATCGCCCCGGTCGCCGAGCTGGTGCGGGACGCGGTGCGCAAGGACGTTCCCACGCTCGGCCATTGCCTGGGCGCGCAGCTCATGTGCAGGGCCTTCGGCGGCACGGTGACGCGCAACCCGGTGTGGGAGATCGGCTGGGGGGACGTGCGGGTCGAGGACAACGGGGTGGCGCGCGAGTGGTTCGGCGAGGACCCCGCTTTCGAGAGCTTTCACTGGCATGGCGAGACCTTCAGCATCCCGCCGGGCGCGACCCGCATCCTGTCCAATGCGCACTGCGCCAATCAGGCATTTGCGCTCGGCAAGCACCTCGGACTGCAGTGCCACATCGAGATGACCGAGGACCTGGTGCGCGCCTGGTGCCGCGGCGGGCGCCGGGACATCGAGCGGAACCGCGCGAGCCCCGCCGTGCAGCAGGCGGAAGCGATGGCGCAGAATCTGGCGCAGCGGATCGAGCGCCTGCACCACGTCGCCAACCGCGTGTACGACCGCTGGAGCGAGGGCCTGGCGCGCAACTAGCGCGCGTTGCGCCGCACCAGCTCGTCGACCCAGCGCTCGGTGATGGCGCGGATCCAGTCCAGGTCCGGCGGGCCGTCGTAGCTGCTGAACACCGCGAGCTGCAGCACCTTGCCGCGCAGCAGGAGCAGTGTCGTGGTGGAAAGGAAATATCGGGAGGTTTCGCTCTGCCAGAACTTCTCGGGGCGCACCACGAGCCGCGTGCCCTGCAGCACGCTCACCCGCGCCGGCTCGCGGCGCAGCTCTTCGAGCAGGTTCGCCTTGCCCTGCGGCTGCGTTTCCAGGTGCTTGCGGTAGTCGCCCGCCGCCGCGGCCGGCACAAGCTCGCGCAGCGAATCTCCGACCAGCGTCGCAAAGTGCGCGTCATCGACCCGCTCGCGTTCCAGCCGCGCCGGGGTGGCGATCACCATGTAGCGGCGGTATTCCGGCGGGTCGCCCGCCATGAAGCTGCGCAGATCCGCGTCGGTGAGCGCGAACAGGAGCACGCGGTTCGATGCCGACGTGAGCGATTCGGCGAGTTCCTGCAGCCGCGGCGAGGTGAGCGAAAGCGAATCGGAGAATCCGGGCGGCGAATCCAGAACGAAGCGCTCCGTACCGAGCTGCACCGGAACCGGCGCCGCGCGCGCCCACGCGGCGGCGGCGAGAAGCGCGGCGACGAGCAGTCTCGGCGTAGCTATTTCCTGCCTCGTTTCGCGGCGATGCGCATGCGCAGGGCGTTGAGCCGGATGAAGCCCGCGGCGTCGGCCTGGTCGTAGGCGCCGCGGTCGTCCTCGAAGGTCGCGATCGCGGGGTCGAACAGCGAATCGCTTTTCGAGGCGCGGCCGGTGATGAGCACCGTGCCCCGGTAGAGCTTGAGGCGCACCGAGCCGTTCACCGGCTTCTGCGAGGCGTCGATCAGGGTCTGCAGCAGCATGCGCTCGGGGCTGAACCAGTAGCCGTTATACACCAGCCGGGCGTAACGCGGCATCAGGTCGTCCTTGAGCGCGAGCACCTCGCGATCGAGCGTGATCGACTCGATCGCCCGGTGCGCGCGCAGCAGGATCGTGCCGCCGGGGGTTTCGTAGCAGCCGCGCGACTTCATCCCCACGTAGCGGTTCTCGACGAGGTCGAGCCGGCCGACGCCGTTGCGCCCGCCGATGCGGTTCAGTTCGGCGAGCACCCGCGCCGGCGAGAGCCGCCTGCCGTTCACGGCGACGACATCGCCGTGCCGGTACTGGAGCTCGACGGTCTCGGGCCGGCGGCGCGCTTTTTCGGGCGAGACCGTGAGCCGCCACATCGATTCCTCGGGCTCGTAGTCCGGGTCTTCGAGCACGCCGCCCTCGTACGAGACGTGGAGCAGGTTGGCATCCATCGAATAGGGTGCGCCAGAGCGCTTCCTGCCCTTTGCCCGGGCGAAATCCACCGGGATGCCGTGCGCGTCCGCATAGGCGAGGAGCTTCTCCCGCGACAGCAGGTCCCACTCGCGCCAGGGCGCGATGATGCGGACTTCGGGCATGAGCGCGTAGGCGCCAAGCTCGAAGCGCACCTGGTCGTTGCCCTTGCCGGTCGCGCCGTGCGCGATCGCGTCGGCCCGCGTTTTCCTCGCCGTGCGCACCAGGTGCTTGGCAATGAGCGGCCGCGCGATCGAGGTGCCGAGCAGGTATTCGCCTTCATACACCGCGTTGGCGCGGAACATCGGAAACACGAACTCGCGGACGAACTCTTCCTTCAGGTCCTCGACGAAGATGTTCCCGGGCCTGACGCCGAGCTTGAGCGCCTTGCGGCGCGCGGGCGCCAGCTCCTCGCCCTGGCCGATGTCGGCGGTGAAGGTGACCACCTCGCAGCCGTAGCGGTCCTGCAGCCACTTGAGGATCACCGAGGTGTCGAGCCCGCCGGAGTAGGCGAGCACGACTTTCCGGATTCGCGTTTGCTTCATTGCGGATTCGCTTTCCCGAGCAGCAGGAACTCCATCAGCGCCTTCTGCGTATGCAGCCGGTTCTCGGCCTCGTCCCACACCACGCTCTGGCTTCCGTCGATCACCTGCGCCGCGACCTCCTCGCCGCGGTGCGCCGGCAGGCAGTGCATGAAAAGCGCATCTTTCTTCGCCGCGCGCATCATCTCGGCGTCCACTTGCCAGTCCTCGAAGTCGCGCTTGCGCTCCGCGTCCTCGGCCTCGAACCCCATCGAGGTCCAGACGTCGGTCGTGACCAGATCCGCACCGCGCGCCGCCTCCATCGGGTCGGCGAACGCCTCGAAGTGCGTGCCGTGCACTCCGGCGCGCGCGCGCTCCACCTCGTAGCCCGGCGGCGTCGACACCCGGACGTGGAAATCGAGCACTTCGGCGGCCTGCAGCCAGGTGTTGCAGACATTGTTCGAGTCGCCGACCCAGGCCACCGTGCGGCCGGCGATCGGGCCGCGGTGCTCGATGAAGGTGAAGACGTCGGCGAGAATCTGGCACGGGTGATATTCGTTGGTGAGGCCGTTGATCACCGGCACGCGCGAGTTGCGCGCAAAGCGCTCGAGCACCTCCTGCTCGAAGGTGCGGATCATCACCAGGTCGCACATGCGCGAGATCACCTGCGCCGCGTCCTCCACCGGCTCGCCGCGGCCGAGCTGCGAGTCGCGCGTGGAAAGAAAGATCGCCGCCCCGCCGAGCTGGTGCATGCCCGCCTCGAACGACAGCCGGGTGCGCGTCGATTGCTTCTCGAAGATCATCGCGAGCGTGCGGTCTTCCAGCGGCCAGTAGCGCTCGTAGCGCTTGAAGCGGTCCTTGATCCAGCGCGTGCGCGCGAACAGGTGCTCGTACTCCCCGCGCGAGCAGTCCTTGAACTGCAGGTAATGGCGCACCGCCGCCACGAACGCGCCCCCTCGACTCAGCGCGCAGCGGCGGACTTGAGTTGCGCGGCCGGCGGCGCGAGAAAATTCCTTACCAACGGCGCGAGCCGCACGACGACCTCGCGGCCCTCGGCGTCGCTCATGACGAGCGCGGGGAGGAGCCGGATCACGTTCTCGGCAGTCACGTTGACGACGAGCCCCGCCTCCAGCGCGCGCTGCACCAGCTCGCCGCAGGGCCGGTCGAGTTCGACACCGATCATGAGACCCATGCCGCGCACCTCGGTGACGCCTGCAACCCCGTCGAGCGCCGCGGCAAGACCGCCGCGGATCGCATCGCCCACCTTGAGCGCGTTCGTAAGCAGCCCCTCTTCGCGGATCGTGTCGAGGGTGGTGGCAACGGCGGCCATGGCGAGCGGGTTGCCGCCGAAGGTCGAGCCGTGGTTGCCCGGCTTGAGCACGCCCTTGGCGCGCCCGCCCGCGACGCAGGCCCCGACCGGCACGCCCGATCCGAGGCCCTTGGCGAGCGGCACCACGTCGGGGAGAACCCCGGCGTGCTGGTATACGAACCACTTGCCGGTGCGCCCCAGCCCGCACTGCACCTCGTCGGCGATGAAAAGCCAATCGTGCTGTTCGCAGATTTCCTTGAGCGCCTTCAGGTATTCGAGCCGCGCGAGGTTGATCCCGCCCTCGCCCTGGATCGGCTCGACCAGCACGGCGGCCACGTTCTTGTTGTGCGCGGCGACCTGGCGCACTGCCTCGAGGTCGTTGAGCGGAACCCGAACGAAGCCCTGCACCAGCGGCTCGAAGCCGGCCTGCACCTTGCGGCTTCCCGTCGCCGAGAGCGTCGCCAGGGTGCGTCCGTGAAACGAGTTCTCCATCACGATGATCGCAGGCTCGCCGATGCCGCGCTCGTGCCCGTACTTGCGCGCGATCTTGATCGCGGCCTCGTTCGCCTCGCAGCCCGAATTGCAGAAGAACACTTCGTCCAGTCCGGTGATCGCGCACACGCGCTCGGCCGCCGCTTCCTGCAGCGGGATGCGGAACAGGTTCGAGCTGTGGATCAGGCGCGAGACCTGCTCGCCGAGCGCCGCCACCAGCCGCGGGTGGTTGTGCCCGAGCGTGTTCACCGCGATGCCGGCGAGCGCATCGAGGTATTTCTTTCCGGCTTCGTCCCACAGCCACACGCCCTGGCCTTTGACGAACGCGACCGGCTGCCGCGCGTAGGTGTTCATCAGGTGCGACATGTGCGCGCCTCCCAAATGCAAAACGGCGGTCGCAAAACCGCCGTTCGAAGCATGCTATCAGGAAATCCGAACCACGGGTACCGCGGCATTCCCATGCCGCCGATGCCTTGCCGGCCTACCGTTCGCGCGTGTCGAGGCCGGGCGTCGCACTCGCCACCCGCAAAAGTTCCTCGAAAAAGGGGACGCTTCCCTTTTTGTAAACAGGTGATCGCGCACTCGAGTTCGCTGAGCCGGGTGGGCTTTCTAGCGCTCGGCCGAAACCAGCCCGGCGCGGATCGCGACGCGCACGAGCCCCGCCACGTCGCGGATGCCGAGCCGCTGCATGATCTGGGCGCGGTGCGATTCGACCGTCTTGGCCGAAAGCCCGAGCCGGTGGGCGATCTCCTTGGTGTGCACGCCCTCGGCGATCAGCTTCAGGATCTCGCGCTGGCGCGCGGTGAGCCCTTCCAGCGGCCCGGCGGGGGCTTCCTCGACGCGGGTCACGCGCTCGATCAGCCGCTTGGACGCTCCGGGCGAGAGGTACGTCTCGCCGCGCCCGATCGCGGCAAGCGCGAGCTCGAGTTCCGACGCGGCAGCGTCCTTCAGCAGGTACGCCGCGGCGCCCGCCTTTACCGCGCGCACCACGAACTCCTCGCTGGAAAACATCGACAGGACGATGACGCGCGTCCCCGGAAACTCGCTGCGCACGCGCTCCGCAAGCTCCAGGCCGCTCGTCTCGCCCATCGTCACGTCGGTGATCAGCACGTCCGGACGGTGCCTGCGCACCGCCTCCAGACCGCCCGCGGCATCGCCCGCCTCCGCCAGCACCTCGATGTCCGGGATCGACTCGAGCAGCGCGCGCAGCCCGGCGCGCACGAGCGTGTGATCGTCCACCAGCACGATGCGGGTCATGGCCACCGGGTTGATGTTAATACGTAACGCGGCAATCCCTTGCCGCGCATCCATTGGATCCACCACGCCGGCAACGGATTGCCGGCCCACGGTTTACGATGCGGGGGTTGGACGGGCGGCGAGCCAGCGCGCGAATTCGGCGGCGGGCAGCGGGCGGCTGAGGAAGTAGCCCTGCAGCATGTGGCAGCCCTGGGCTTCGAGAAACTCGCGCTGCGGCGCGGTTTCCACGCCCTCGGCGATGA
>Ga0114945_10000369_pt1 | contig 28949 bp, 26 predicted proteins | sample OV2TP3_FD_87194 | JGI IMG/M metagenome (GOLD analysis project Ga0114945, IMG submission 87194) | Hot spring microbial communities from Beatty, Nevada to study Microbial Dark Matter (Phase II) - OV2 TP3 | ecosystem: Environmental > Aquatic > Thermal springs > Hot (42-90C) | place: USA: Beatty...
AATTTGTCGTCGGAAAAGTCTCTCGGATCGCAAAAACAGGTTTTCGATACCACAAAATTGCTTTCTCGACGAGAACTACCTGAAAATACGGCCCAAAAGCCCGAAAAAGTGCCAAACTCAAGCTCCTTATTAAAATGGGGTGTGACCCATTTCTTCGCCGTCTCTTTCATAAGGTCAGGGCTTTTCTCCGGCGATAACGGCTGCCCAAAACTTGTCCCACGACCGCCAGTGCAATACTCACCGGAATAAACCAAGGGGATATTCCTAATTTCATGCGCAGGAAAATCAGCAAGGGAATCGAGGCATGGATCCAGAAAAGCCATAGGAAAGAAAATTTCCGGTACCCTTCGCGGATATACCCCAAAGGGATATTGAGAAACAAAGCCGTCAATCCAACGGTAAGATAGGGATTCATCTACACCTCCATTTTTTCTAGAAGCCGTTTCATAACCTCCTCCCAGGAAGGGAGCCTGGCTGTGCCCCGTGCTCCCCGGCCCGCCGCTTCAGGCGAAAGCCGCGGCGGGCAAACATCCTCGCTCCCTTCGGGAGCTGCGGAACTGCGCGCGGGACACAGCCAGGCTCCCTTAGAGAAAAAAGGTTATGAAACCAGTTCTAAAGAATCTTCCGCGTTCCAATGATCCAGTTTTTCTAACTTTTTATAAAATTCTGCCAATTTATTTTCAATGATGCGTTCCACGTCCTGAATGGCGGCCTCGCGTTTGGTCTTGTTTTCCTGGACGACCTTCTGTAGATCATCCAGATGAGACAAGAAAACCCCCTCCACCCCCGCTGCCTGAGGCTCGATATTCCGGGGCATGGAGATGTCGATCAGGATCAGTTTACGGTTTTCTCGAAGCGCCATAACCTTCTCGATCGTTTTTCTGTCCAGAATGTAATGCGGGGCCCCGGCCGAGCACACGCAAAGATCAACGTCGGCCAAAGTCTCCTTGATGTCACAAAATGAAACCGCAATCCCCCCACAGGTTTCGGCAAGGCTTTGCGCGGTGGATCCGGTCCGGCTCATGAGATAGATTTTGTCCACACCCTTGGTGCGAATCTGCTGAAGCGCCAATTCTCCCATTTTCCCGGCGCCGATCACCAGGATGGATTTCCCTTGCAAGGTTGAAAGCAGTCTCTCGGCCAAGGCAATAGCGGCCCAGCTGACCGAGGAGCCGCCGCAGCTGATTTGGGTTTCGCTCTGCGCCTTTTTGGCGGTGCGGATCGCGATGTTGGAAAGGATATTAAAATAGCGGCTAAACATGGCCTTCTGCCGGGAGCGTTCCACAGCGGTCTTCACCTGCCCTAAGATCTGCTTTTCACCCAGCGCCAGGGAATCCAATCCACAGCTGACCCGTAGAAGATGCCCCACCGCTTCCTGGCCTTCATACACATAGAAGTGTTCCTTGAACTCTAGAGGCGATTCGATTTTTTTGATTTGGGCGATCAGCCTGAGCAAGGGCTCAAAAAGGGTATGGACATTAAGCCCGCGCAGATACACCTCGGTCCGGTTGCAGGTGGAAAGGACAAAGGCCTCCCCAACGCTGGGATGGCTTTTGAGCTCACTCAAGAGGAGATCCTGCTGGGTGGGATTCAGGAAAAATTTTTCTCTGACCTCAATTGTGGCAGTCTTGTGATTGAGGCCAATAACGACCGTATTTGTCATGTTAAATAATTCTTTCTGGTTTTAATGGGGTATATTTTACACGCTTACTTTAGAAAATCTATTGCTTTTTATCGTGCTATTTCGATACCTCTTAACTGTCATCTCTCCGGCAGCTTCATAAACCGGCCGGCCTCCATGAGCGGAATATTCCCTTCGGTGGGGACGTAGATGACTTGCGTATCGGCCGTCTTTTGGATACCCTGAATCCACAGATAACGAAGATAATTCTCATCAATGCTTCCAGCGATAATCTTGTTGCTTTTGGCGACCCCCTCGGCGCGCGCGATCTCAATCTCGGCGTCTTTTTTGGCCTTTTGCAACTCGAACTCCTTCTGCAGGGCCTCCTGTTCGGTTTTCAGTTTAGTTTGGATACTTTCCGAGAAGACCGGAGGCAAACGCACGTCCCGCAAAAGGACATCTTGAATGATGATGCCCCGGGATTCCAATTTTTCTCTTAAGAAATTCAACATCTGGCGCCCGATTTCCGTTCTGCCTTTGTCCGAAAAAAGGGCCTTGACCTCATAGCCGCTGGCGATATTGCGAATGGCCTCCCGAAAATAAGGTTCCAGGACCTTCTGAACATAACCGCGGCCGATGGTTTTTCTAACCAAGACCACTTTGTCCTGCGGGATATTATACAGGACAGAGACATCCAAAGAGGAAATAAGCCCTTCGGAAGAAGGGACGTTGGCGGTCTCTTTGATCTCCTGGGTCTTGATGTCCCAAACCTCAATCCAACTGAAAATAGGGAAAAACCAGTGCCAGCCGGTCCTTAAAGGCTCCTCTTGGATCTTTCCGAAATCCGCTTTGACCCCGGCCTGGCCGTCCTCAATCTGCCGGAAGCGTATCCCGAAACCCAAGACAACGAAAATCCCGAAAATCAATACCAATATTCTTGCGATGAGTCTTTCCATGATTCCGCTCCTTTCTAAATTTATACCGTTTTAGGTCAAACGTTGAACGGTTGCGCGGCTCGAAACGTCATTCGGTTGTCGTTGTGCGTATTTTAAAAACGAATACCGATGGACGTTTAACGTTTCCAGCCGCGCAACCGACAACCGATCTACGAATATCTTACCCTCCCGCCACCGGTGGGATAAAAGTAATGGTATCCTGAGATTTGATCGGTGTCTCCCATGAGACAAATTCATCGTTCACCGCCACCCGCAGGCGATGTGCGGGAAGACTAAAACGATGTTTCTCCTTGAGCTTAGCATACAACTCCCGGACTGTGGAGACTTGCGTTGCGACGGTCTCCTGCGAGAGGCCGCGTTCTTCTCGAAGCTGAGCGTAATACTGCAGACGAACCGTTTTATCCGCCATGCTGCACCTTCTTTAAGGCCGCCTTATACTCTTCGGGATCATTAATATTGTCCAAAGCGGTTTTATCTTGGGGATCCAAAAGCTCGATATCCGAACGGATCAAGATCTGACGGGGACAAACGATCCCTGTTTGAAGAAAATCCAATATCTTCGCATGGCCACGGGGTTCATAAATCGCACACAAGGGTTCAGGAAGGCCGTCATGGCTGCTGAGATAGGCGGTTGCTATCTTTAACGGGTTTCTTTTTTTAAGGAGGACCTCCAGGGTTTTTGGCTTCACGTACGGCAAATCGCAGGCCAAAACCAACCAGGCGACATTCGGATACTTGTCCATGGCGGATAGAATTCCAGCCAGCGGCCCGATATTCTGATACTTTGGGCGATCGTGGATTTGCGGCAGGGCCTTGTGTCCGGGCCAATGGGCTTGATCCTGACGGTTGGAGATAAAGACCCTCTCACAAAGACCTCCCAGAAGGTCATAACAGAAGGCAACCTGGGATTTTCCATGATAATTGAGAAGGGATTTGTCTTTATGCATGCGGGTGCTCTTGCCGCCGGTCAGGACCAGTCCATAAAGGGGCGCCCCCGCCGCTTCGTTGTACAAAGCAAAACGGCGGGGGCGCCCCTTTCGCTCCTCTTTTCTACTCATAGATCTCTTCATCCCATCACCACCGATAAAACGGAACAATTGCCTTCCTCTTAAAATGCCTTTGCTCAGCTTCCAATTCGACAAAGCCCTCGCTTCTGGCCAATGCCAAATAATCGCCGGACCCGGAAACCGAAACCGGTTGGGCCAATAAATGCGCATCGGTTTGTCTCTTGAGTTTGACCGGTAAGAAATAGGTCAATGACGTTTTGTTTTGAAAGTCTTCGCTAAGCATCGCCCATTCCGTTTTTTCCGGCCTCATTCCCATCGAACGCTGCAATTGCGGCAATACGTAACGGTAAAAACAAACCTGGGTAGAGGCAGGATTCCCGGGCAGGGCAAAAACCGCCTTTCCTCTCCGGGAGATCCCAAACCAAAAAGGCTTTCCGGGTTTCTGCCGGACCCGATGAAAGAGCACCTCGACACCCAGTTGGGTCAGCACCTCCGACACAAAATCGAATTTGCCCATGGAGACGCCTCCGCTGAAAATCAAAACATCAAATTGATCCAAGATCCGGCGGATGCGGCGCTTGAGCTGGATTTGATCATCGGGAATATGAAACATCGCAGGTTCATCAAAACCGTTGCCCTCCAGCGCTGCCCGGAGGGCGTAAGAGTTGGAAAGACGGACTTCATAGCTTTTGGGCGCAACATGAATGTCCACCAGCTCATTGCCCGTGGCTATGATCGCAATTTGGGGTTTGTAGCTTATCCTCACTTTGGCCTTGCCGACCGCAGCGAGGACCGCAATCTGACAAGAAAAAAGACGTATCCCGGCTTTAAGCAGCCTCTCTCCTTTTTTGTAATCGGAAGCTCGAGGCAGAATGTTCTGCAGGCAAGTCAGCTTGATCCCCTCAGGGATGACGGCCTGATTGCCCTCAAGGGTCACATGCTCCACCGGAATCACACAGCCCGTGCCTTCGGGCAGAACCGCGCCGGTCATGACTTCGATACACCCTTTCGGATCATTTAAGGATACGGTTTTTTGTCCCGCGGCTTGCGTGGCCTCAATCTTAAAACGGCGAGCTCCTTTCTCCCAGGAAGAATAGCGAATCGCAATCCCGTCCATGAGCACTTTATGGGAGGCCGGCTGATCGCGATCCGCGAAAATATCCTCTCGCAGGACATTCCCGCACGCTTTATCCAAGGGAAGAAGCGCTGACGGAAATAGAGGCAGATTTCTCCTAATGATTTTTTCAGCTTCTTGGACAGTTATCATTTTTCAATACAGAGCTCCATTAATCCAGCTTCTAATACAAACGCATTAAATCCTGTGTCATTGCGAGCACAACGAAGTGGAGCGAAGCAATCTTTTAAAGGATTGCTTCGTCGGCAAGGCGTAAAATTTAAACCTCCTCGCAATGACACGGTTCGTATAGAATGTCACTTTATTTAACACGTTTGTATTAGCATCAAGCCTCTAGCTTCTTGGTTAGACCCCAATCGGCTTATTCCTTTTCCTCACCATCGGCACTGTGACTCCCAAGAACATCAACTGGCCGATGACATAAGCCACCAGCCCCACCATGGCCCCGGTGGTAAAACCGTACGAATGCAAACCCACGCTTAAGAGATTCACCCCAAACCACGCCCACATGACCACAATGATCCCCAAGGCACTGAAGGCGGCCATCCCCAAAGGCCCGATGAACCCCCCGATCTTGGCGTGAAAAACAATCGCACACCATAAGATAATGAGCAAGGCGCCGTTTTCTTTGGGATCCCAGCCCCAAAAACGGCCCCAGGATTGATCCGCCCAAATCCCACCGAGGGTTGTTCCCAAGACCGTCATGGTGAACCCAAACCCCAAAACACCAAGAAGGGTTCGGTAGATTTTTTCCATAATGGGGTCACACCCCATTTTACTTCCCGCCTGCTGATCGAAATGGGGTGTGACCCCATTTCTCCTCAACCCCTGCAGAATATACACATGCCCCAGAATTCCCGCCACACAGACCCCCGCGTAACCCGTCGTAATGCTCAAAACGTGCGTGCCCAGCCAGAAGTTGGAATTCAAGACCGCGACCAGCATCCGCATCGTGTCGCCCTCGGAACCGAATTTCTGGGCGATGGCCAGGAAGAGAAAACCCGAGATCCCCGCAACCACGATGCCCAGGCCCTCTTTGTGAATCCATTCCACAATCATGCCCAACACCCCGCCGACAAATCCCACGAAAATAAATGTCTCATAAAGATTGGTTACGGGCGGGCGGTGCAGAATCGTTGCCCGCATGATCAAAGCCGCAAGATGACTCATCCATCCCGCGCCCAATAACACAAACGCCAGACGATAAAACGTCCCCCTTGTCTTTCCCATTCTCAAGCTCAAAAGAAAAATCAGAAAGGCCAGACCATACAACCCTTGGGCATAGGATAATAGCTCGGCCCGATTGTAGAAAATTTCTAAGGGAATCCGTTTGGGATTTTCCCTGACCTCTGGGGGAGCCCGCTGATCAACAGAATCAGAAAATGCCCTGGCGGCTATATCAAACTCCAGTTGTTCCCCCCTCCAGTACAATACCCTTAAATCGCGCAGTAAGATGATCTCCTGATAAACCGCCGGACGCGAAAACCAAGATCGCGCCGCGTCCCAGGGGCTGACCCAGCGCTCATCCTGGGGATCCCCCGAAGGAAGAATCGCCAGCGGTAAATCACGATAAGAGGCGGACCACTGGTACAGATGCTGGGCTAGGGCAAGGATTTCGCGCTGCGAAGGTGTCCAGCTTTCTGGATTTTGGGATTCAAGGCCTTCCAGGGCCCTCCTGATTTGATCGGCCCGGGAGGCGATATCCAAAAACGAAAAGGAACTCTGGCGCTCGGGCAATCCCAATTGCCGAAGGACCTGCAGACCCTCAATGGCAAAATCCGGATGTGGGAACGTAAAGGCCATGCTCCGCGAAAGCTCGGCGTAAAGCCGTAGGTTGGCCTCCACCCGGATGATCTCCTCCTCTACCGGTGCCCGGGATTTCTCCTCGATCTGGATGGCCTTCAAGGCGAGCTCGTGGATTTTAGGGAAGGCCTCCTCCAATTGAGCAAAACGATAACGCCTTTTTTCCTCAGCGGCAATCCCCAACGCCATGGGGATTTCGGGATTATTGATCAGAAAAATTTTGTCCTCCCGGGTCGTATCCGGCGCAAAAAGGAGCCGCGCGAGCCACCGGATGGCGGGTTTGTGCTGAAAGCTCTTACGGCCAGAGAACCGCAGCAGAAGATTCCGGGCATACGTGTCCAGAGGTTTAATACGGCCTTCTTCCAGAATAGCGATCTTTTTAAAGGCATCCAGAGACGCGATTCCTTTGGGCTGTGGGATGTTTCTCAAAGGACAGATGAGAACGGGTTTCTGGGTCTTTTCGCTTGAAAGATTCGAAGAAGGCTCCTCGGCACAGGAAATGGTCCCTTGAGTTAAGGCCAAGAACACCATTAAAGAAAACCACCAATGTTTAGACATGATTATTATCCTAATTTTAACGGATATCAGAGTAATTCTTACCTAGGATTTTACCAGGCACACCGCGCTGAAAAGCCATCATGACAAAATGAGTCACCAACCCGGCAAAGGTCACCAAGCCGGCCAGATAAGGCAACCACCGTCCGGAATTCTTAACCACGGCAAAGGTGGAAATCTCCCGGCCCCTGGCGTCAACCGCGTAAGAGGCCTGATAAAAGGTAAAATTCTTGTAGCGAAGGGGTTGGTTCATGGAAATCTCCACCCCCCGCGAAAGCCCCCCTTCTGATCGGAGCTCCACTTTGCTTTTGTAACTGCGGGCGATCTCGGTATTGGGATGATCTTCCTTAACAAAATCGATCAACCGAACGCCCAGAGGCAGAGGATATTTTTTATGGCGAAGCCTAAAATGATAGACCTCCTTGCCCACGGGAATCACGGCATCGTTGTTTTCGGCTCCGTACAAAAGAAGCGGCGGAATCGCTCCAGAGCTCTCTTGCTTTAAAACAAAAATCCCGCCAGGAACATTTTTTTCTGGCTCCAGAGAAGACGTGAGGGGCTCAAGTGCTTGAATTCCGGAAGGGTTGAAGACTTCTGGGGGACCAGAAGGAGGACCCGCGTAGGCTTCAGCATTCGGATAATAGGTTTTGACCAGGACATCAAAGCCAAACTCACTAAAATCCAAAACTTGACCACCTTTGAAGGGTTTCGCATCATAGGCTGTCACGATTCTTCTGCCGGGCTCCTCTCTCCAGATCGACAACTCCCAGTCCCGGTACGACTGGGAGACATTGGCCCCTTCTTTTTCCCGCAAAGTCAGATGGGATTCTTCCACCCCGTGCAGGGTGACAAAGGCGGATACACACCATAAGATCACCCCTATATGGAGAATGAAAATCCCCAGCTTGGAAAACTGGTATTCGAATCGGCCAAAAGCCGCGCAAACCAGATTAACAAACAAGATCCACAAAACCAGTTGGGCCCCGGGGAAGGGCAAAAACCCAAACACAAGAAAATAAAAAGAGTGAAAAAATCTCTCTTGCGCATGGTAGAGCCCGTTTTGCACCTGATCTATGGTCCCCCAAAAGGTTAGAATAAAAAGGAGAATCAGGCATCCCAACGTGATCTTTAAGGAAGAGAGAATTTTAACGATTGACATAAGGCTTCCAAGGCTTCTCGATTCTGATTAATCTCTGGCAAGGCCCCGGTCATTTTAAGGAAGATCGTCTGGGTTGGCAATTCTACGACCCCGGCCAGCATGCTTAAAGCGGAAGGATCGTCTTTGGATTGCAAGCTGGTAAAATCGATCAAAAGGCAGGGTAACTTCCCTTGAGTTGTCAGGCTCTTTTGCTTCTGGAGAAATTCCTGGAACCCTGTTTCATGAAACGCGCTTCCACCGAGCTGTTCCATCCAGCGATTGACGTTGGCCATAAGGCCGCCGGCCGAGCCGCTCAAAGAAACAATCGAGACATCGATCGTCTTATTTTTGGGATTGGCGAAACTCGCCAGCCGCATTCCGCTGCCGGGTTTTTCGATCCAGCCCTCCGGGACACTCCAGGCCAGGGACGGTTGACCATGAGGATCGTTGCTAGTTTCAAAAGCCCTGATCGGCGCTGGAGACTCCTCTTGGATTACGACTTCTTCGTATATCCGCTTGGCCGATTGTCTTTCACATCCTAGGAAAACTATAACAAGAAAGAGAAAGCTCTTTTTTGAAAGACTCATCTTTCAATTTTCTTTTACTCCTGCATAAGCTCTAATTTTAAAAAGACCGGGCGATGATCAGAGCCCAGATGCGGACCGATCCGGCGCTCCAACACCCTAAAATTCTGGCTGACCAGACAATGGTCAATCGGTATCCCTAAAGTCGCAACGGCCGAGGGCCAAGTCGGCTGAATCCCGAAACCCAAGCGAGAGTCAACCAGATTCATCTTCTGCAGAAAATTTGGAAAATACTCTGTCCAGGACGTCATGTTAAAATCGCCCAGCATAATAAGATTTTTGGGGAAATCATCCTTGTGCAACGCAATTTGGTCCAGTTGTTCGTTACGCCAATGGAACAGTTCCCGGGTTACCGGCGGCCAAAGATGGATCAAAACCAAGGTAAAGCTCTCCATTCCTGTAGAAAACTGGGCAACAAGGCCGGGCACTCGGCTCCGCCCATAAGAGCGAATCACCGCATCTTCCAGAGGCAGGTTGCTGAAAACGCCTAAACCAAAACCGTCTTCCCGGTCGACAAAATATCGATACCCATACTGATTGAGGACCGAAGATAATCCGATCAAACCCTCCTGATTGAGTTCTTTGACCGCCAGGATATCAGGAGGGTTCGCATAAATATACTGGAACACATTTTTATAATCATTCTCTTGGACATCGCCATTGATCAATAGGATTTCAATCTTTCCCAAAGTAGGCTGCAAGGAAAGCTGCCGGAACACACATGAGGTATACAAAGGGTAAATCTCTTTGGCGTTTAAGAGCGCGAAAAAGGCAGCCAACGTCACAAAACTCCACTTGCGGCCAAGCATAAAGAAAATCAAACAAACCAGTTGGACAAAAAAATATTGAACCCGAAAATGGCTGCTTAAGTCCATCCACCAACCCTCGGTGGAGAAAAAACCAGCCACAGTGAAAATCATGGAAGCATAAAATAGGATGGGAAGCATGAGGTTATCCGCATTTCATCTTATTCCAACCAAGCAAAAGCCTGTCTTAAATTTTCTTTCCCCTTCCCCTCCACAATTCTTCCCTGAGCCAAAATGATCCGTTCAAAATCCCAATTGAGGATTTTTTGAAGAGCAGCCCGGGCCGCTGGGCGGTCTGAAAGCGTCCATCGCACAAAGGGGTAATCCGTAAAACGCTGATAGGATCCGGTAAACCTGGCAAGCGTTTTGGTCAGAAAAGGCGCCTCTTCTTGAATGTTCCGGCATAAATCTGTCAAGATCAGGGTTTGACTCAGCCTATGAAAAAAGACCGCCTCTTTCAGGATCCGGCTTAAAAAAATCACCTGATCCAAATCTTGCTCCCACACCGGCTCAGGCCCATCTTTTAAAACCGCGCAATTGCTTAAAACCCTCCCCGGCGGCGCATAAAATCTTGCCTCTGGATAAACGGCTAAATAATCGTTTAGAAAAGAAAAGTAAAATGTATTGGGTGAGATGACGTGTCGAACCTCTCCCAAGACCTCGAGCCGCCCTTGAAGCTGTTTTGTCAGACCGACCGGCGAGTGCAGAAGAAGGCTTTGATCAGACAACCGGACAACCGTCATGCGCTTCTGGATGGTTCTTCCCTTGGAGCGAAAAAAATCCTCCATGGACCAAAGGCGGTTTTTAAAATGCTCTTGAAACACGGGTCACCCCACTTTGACCTGGAGCAACACCTTCAGGCGTTCCAAGTCGCTGGGATTACTCACAGCGTTAAAAGGGATATAGAAAAACTGAGAGGGTGACGTGTATAAAAGGTAATACGTCTTTCTGATGACGATTTTTCTAATGCAACTGAACCTGACCTTGCTGAAACTCCCATCTTTAAGATAGACTCCAATGAATTCGTGATCGATCTCGTAATGGCAGGGCTGAAAGACCAAAGGCTGGGCTTTGGGATTGGATCGGATCCAGGTGAGACCGATCAGATAAAGAAGATAAAGGGTACTCAAGAAAACAAAAAGAAGCAGCGCCGATCCCACCCCCGCTTTAATGCCCAAAGCGCTGAATAAAAATAAGAGAACAAAAACGATCCACCACCGCCGCAGCACATTCTGCATGAGGAGGGAAAAATACTGATTTCTGGTCAGGGAGAATTCCTGGGTGACGACGCTCATGAGCCTTCCAACTCGGAGAGATGTTTAATGCGCTTTAGCATATTCGGGTGCGTGCTTAAGGCTTCCATCAGCCGGTCGCTAAAACCCAGATGAATATTCTGCGTCCTCATTCGGGCGATTTCGGTTGGATCGATGGTGCCGCTTCGATCCAAATCTAGTTGGCTCAATTCCCTGATCTCCATCAAGGCCCGGGAAGGATCATTCACGAAAAAGGCCTTTAAGCCCTCCACTTCTCTCAAGGCCGCTTTGGGCGTCCGGGCCGAACCATAGACGAGTTTATACAAAGCCGAGGCCAAATCCGAGGGACGGCTTCCCAACTCTATCGATCCGCGGTCCGCAAAATATTCCCTAATCCGTGAGGCATACAAAACCAAAAGATTCGTAATGAAGTAAAAAAGGAAAGCCGCTAGCCCCACGAGAGCGGTAGTGTTGTTGCGGCTGTCTCTCCTGCCGCCATAAAACATGAAATGCCAGGCCAGCCGATACATGATCATCGGAATGACCGACAAAAGTGTGATTGTCAAGACATCCCGATTTTTGATATGGGTCAGCTCATGGCCCAAGACCGCTTTTAATTCTTCGGGACTCAAGAGCCGCAGAATCCCCTGAGTGACACAGACCCGGCCATCTCTTAAGGAGTGGCCAAAGGCAAAGGCATTGGGCACCGCAATATTAGCCACTCCGATTTTGGGCATAGGGATGTGGGCCCTTTGCGCCAAATCGCTGATCATCTGGTATAAGCCAGGGTCTTCCTCCCTTTTTAAGTAGCGCACGCCCATGGTCCATTCCACGATTTTTGGCCCGATCATGTATTGGATGACCATGAAAACGAATGAGATGACTAAATAGAAGTAGAAATTCTCTACTCCCATGGTTGTCCCGATCACAACCACCACGGCATAAATGATGCCAAAAAGCGCCGCCAATAACAGTCCCATCCTAAACTGTAGTGAAAACATTGTTAACCCTCCCTTCTTTTTGATCTTATTATAGCAAATTTTTCTTAGGTTTAATCTTCTTCTTTAAAAGCTATTGAAGTCCTTTAAGAATGGCGTGGAATTCTTGAACCTTGATTTCCAAAGATTTTAGGCGATCCTTTTCCCTCTCCACAATTTCTGGCGGAGCCTTTTGAACAAAATTTTTATTTTTAAGTCTAAAAGAGAGGTTTTTTAATAACGTTTGCTGCTCTTTAAGCTGTCTTGAGATCCGTTCTTTCTCTTTTTGGATATCAATGATCCCCTTTAACGGGATAAAAAATCTGATTTTCCCCGCAATCCCGCCGACACTCTCTTTCAATTTGGTCAAGGCCGGATCGACTTTTAAGTCACGAATTCTAGCAAGCCGTTTCAGGATGACCTCATGGCTTTGGATAAAACCGGCTCTATCATCCCCGGGGTTGGCAAAGACGATATCAATCGCCTCATGGGGATTGATATGGCAATGGGAGCGCACGTTGCGGATGGCACTGATCAGCTCAATCAACGTCTGCATCTTCTGTTCGGCTTTTTTGTTGATCCATTGTCTCTGGAAGGCGGGCCAGCTGTGTCTGGCCAAAGGCGTCCTGCCTTGAGCCATTGTATTCCAAATCTCTTCGGTCACAAACGGCATAAAAGGATGAATCATCCGCAGGCTTTGGACCAAGACATATAAAGAGACCTTTTGCGTCAAGGGCTCGGAAAACCGATCCTTGATGATTTCCAGATACCAATCGCAGTAATTGCGCCAGAAGAATTCATAAATCAACGATTCCCCTTCTGAAAACCGGTATCTTTCAATGGCAAGCCCTACTTTCTTAAGGGTGGTATGGAGCCTGGAGAGAATCCACCGCGAATATAAATCCAGATCTCGAGTCTGAAGATCCAGATGGCCATACGAAAGCTGCCCGAGATTTAGTCCGTCTTTGACATTCATCAAAACCAGACGGCCGGCATTCCAGATCTTATTGGCAAAATTACGGCCAATCTCAAATTTCTCCTTCGAGATAAAAAGGTCCTGGCTGGAGTTGAGGATCAGACTAAAGCGCAGGGCATCCGCTCCGTACTCTTTAATGATATCAATAGGATCAATGGCATTGCCCAGGGACTTCGACATCTTCCGTCCGCTCATGTCCCGGACCGTGCCATGAATATAGACCTCAGAGAAGGGGATCTCTCCCATGAACTCCAAGCCCGCCATAATCATCCGCGCCACCCAAAAGAAGATGATCTCGGGGGCCGTAAAAAGAGATGAGGTGGGATAAAAATACTCTAGGTCTCTTTTGTTGTTAGGCCAATACAGGATGGCAAAAGGCCACAGCCAAGAGGAGAACCACGTGTCAAGGACATCTTCGTCTTGGGTGATGTTGGTGGAACCGCAATGGGGACAATGCGGTGGGGGGTTTAAGGAGACAATGGGTTCGCGGCATTTGAGTTGACAGGAGCCATTTCCGACACAGTACCACACCGGAATCCGATGGCCCCACCAAATCTGCCGGGAGATGCACCAGTCCCGGATGTTCTCCATCCAGTTTAAATACACCTTATTCCAGCGCGGAGGATAGAATTTAATCTTTCCTTTCTTCACGACATCGATGGCCGGTTTGGCCAGGGGCTTCATCTTCACAAACCACTGTTTGGACAAATAAGGCTCAACGATGGTTTCGCAGCGGTAACAATGGCCAACGGAATGCCGGTGGTCCTCGATTTTCTCCAGCAGCCCCTGTTCCTTGAGGGCCTCCACAATCTTTCGACGGGCCTCAAATCGATCCAACCCGACAAAGGCCTGGGCACGCTCATTGAGCCGGCCATCCGGATGCATAATATTGATGAATTCCAGGCCGTGCCTTTTGGCCATCTCAAAATCATTGGGATCATGGGCCGGCGTCACCTTGACAGCGCCAGAACCAAAATGGGAATCGACAAAGGAATCGGATATGATCTTGATCTCGCGATGGATCAAAGGAAGGATTAATGTTTTTCCTAGAAATTTTTTATAACGTCTGTCTTGGGGATGAACCGCCACCGCGGTGTCACCGAGCATGGTCTCCGGCCGGGTCGTGGCGACAACCACATAACTTTTAGGATCCTCTTTCAAAGGATAACGGATGTGATACAAAGCGCCTTGGATTTCCTGGTGCTCGGCTTCTTCATCCGATAAAGCCGTGCGGCAGCGCAGGCACCAGTTGATGATGTACTCTCCGCGGTAAATCAATCCTTTCTGATAAAGCCGGATAAAGACCTCTTTAACGACTTCACTATAATGCTCATCCATGGTGAACCTCGAGCGCTCCCAGTCGCAGGAGGCGCCCAATTTCTTAAGCTGGTGGATAATCGTATCCCCATACTGATTTTTCCATTCCCAGAGCCGCTTTAAGAATTCCTCCCGGCCGATTTCCTGACGGGTTTTGCCTTCTTTGGCCAGCTCTTTCTCCACCACATTCTGGGTGGCGATCCCAGCGTGGTCCGTGCCGGGAAGCCACAAGGTTTCCAAGCCTTTCATCCTTTGGTAGCGGATCATAATGTCCTGCAAAGTATTGTTCAAGGCATGGCCCATGTGGAGGACTCCGGTGACATTGGGCGGGGGGATCACGATGATGTAGGGTTTTTTGTTGGGGTTAGCTTCGGCGTGAAAGGCCCGAGACTCTTCCCAAAATTGGCACCATTTGTCCTCGGTTTCCTGGGGATTGTAGCGGGGAGGGAGTTGGATCATGGGATTCAAAAGATAAATCCCAAATCCTAACCCTAAATCCTAACGCGATGTGCGATTTTGCTGTCATTGCGAGCGAAACGAAGTGAAGCGAAGCAATCTCTTATACTAAAAATAGGATTGCTTCGTCGCTCTTTTCAGTCGCTCCTCGCAATGACACAGAAAGAGTCGCACACGGCATTGGGATTTTAGGAGATTGGGATTTAGGATTTCAACGATTCTCCTTCAGCAACTTGTACTCAATACTGTCCACAAGGGCCTCGTAACTGGCATCGATGATGTTTTCATGGACGCCGATCGTAGTCCAGGAATCGGTATCATCCTGGGATTCGATCAAAACCCGTACCCGTGCGGCTGTTCCGGTTTTTGTATCCAACACGCGGACTTTGTAGTCGGAAAGACGCATCTCCTTTAAATGGGGATAAAATTGGGTCAATGCCTTTCGTAAAGCACGATCCAGCGCATCCACCGGACCGTGGCCATCGGAGGCGCTGAACTCTTCGCGGCCGTTGATGAGGAGACGGACCGAGGCCTCGGCAAAGACGCGGCCATCGTGGCGTTTTTCGGTCGTGACTTTGAAGCCTTCCAATTTAAAAAATGGTTTATATTTCTTCAGCGCCCGTTTCATGAATAATTCGAAGGAGGCATCCGCGGCCTCGAACTGATAACCTTCGTGCTCTTTGGCTTGCAGGGCCTTGAGGAGCTTGTGCGTCTGCGGCGACTTCTTATCCAGATCCAAATTCATTTCCTTGGCCTTAAGGACAAAGGGCATCTTTCCGGCCAGCTCCGAGGTCAAAAAGCGGCGATGATTGCCTACTAAAGAGGGATCGACATGCTCGTAGGCCATCGAATTTTTCAAGACGGCGTCGATATGCACCCCTCCCTTATGGGCAAACGCGGAATGCCCGACAAAGGGATGATTATCCGGCAATTTAAAATTGCTGATCTCGCTTAGGTAATACGAGGCCTCGGTTAAGTGACGAAGCCGGTTTTCGGGAATGGTCTTATATTTCTTTTTGGTTGAAAGGATCCCCATGAGGGTGCATAAATCCGCATTGCCGCAGCGCTCTCCCAAACCGTTAAAGGTTCCCTGCACCTGAGTGCATCCCGCCTCAACCGCGGCCAGACTATTGGCCACGGCCAAATCCAGGTCGTTGTGGGTATGGATGCCCAGGGGACAGGAGAGCTTCTGGCGAACCTGGCGGACGATCTGGCTGATTTCCTCAGGAAGCGTGCCGCCGTTGGTATCGCATAAGACAAGACAATCCGCGCCGGATTCCGCCGCGGCCATAATGGTTTTCAGGGCATATTCTGGATTGCGCTTAAAGCCGTCGAAAAAATGCTCTGCATCATAAAAGACCTCTCTTTCCTCTTTCTTTAAGAAGCTCACCGAATCCGAAATCATTTTGAGATTTTTCTCCAGGGTGGTCTTGAGGACATCCGTCACCTGCAGATCCCAGCTTTTGCCAAAGATTGTGATCGTCTTGGTTTGGGAGGCCACCAACTCCTTAAGATTCCGATCTTCGGAGGCCTTGAGGCCTGCCCGATGGGTAGAACCAAATGCGACCAAAACCGAATTCTTAAGAGGTTTACGCTGCATCTCTTCAAAGAATTCCTTGTCCTTGGGATTGGATCCCGGCCAGCCGCCCTCGATGTAGTGAAGCCCGAGATCATCGAGCTTATCGGTAATTTTCATTTTATCGCTGACCGAAAAAGAGATCCCTTCGGTCTGGGACCCATCCCGCAACGTCGTATCATAAATAAAAATCTGTGGCACCTTTAATTCATCCTTTCCAAACCAAATTTTTTGTGCAGACTCTGGACAGCCTTGTCTGACAGCTTCTGATCAATAATGCAGGAGATGCTGATCTCGGATGTGGAAATCATCCCTATGTTGATTTTATTTTCGGCCAAAGTCTGGAACATCTTGGCAGCGACCCCCGGATAAGAACGCATACCAGATCCGATGATGGAAACCCGCGCGATATTTTTATCATGGAGGACCTCTCCGGCTCCGATTTTCCTGGCGACATCCTGAGCCGCCTTGAGGGCCTTGTTTAACACCGATTTGGGAACGGTAAAGGAAATGTCTGTATAACGGGTGTGGCTGACATTTTGGACGATGGTGTCCACGCTGATCCCTGCCTTGGAGATCTCGGTAAAAAGCCGCGCGGCCACCCCCGGGCGGTCCGGGACATTGCAGACGGTGATCTTCGCCTCCGCTTTATTGCAGGTGATGCCGCGCACCACCACGCTTTCCATCTTTTCATCATCCTTGACAATCATGGTTCCTTCCTCCTTGGAATAACTGGACCTCACGTGGATCGGGATATTGAATCTCTTGGCGACCTCGATGGAGCGCGCCTGCATCACCTGGGCTCCGAGAGAAGCCATCTCCAGCATCTCATCAAAGGTAATGATCGAAATTTTCCTGGCTTCTTTTATGATCCGAGGATCCGCCGTGTAAATGCCGGCCACGTCCGTATAAATCTCGCAGACCTTGGCACCCAGGGTTTTAGCCAAGGCGACAGCGGTCAGATCCGAGCCTCCGCGGCCCAGCGTGGTGATATCATCATCGTGGGTGACGCCTTGAAAGCCCGTAACAATCACAATTTTGCTTTGCGAAAGGGCCTTGCGGATCCGCCGGGCATCGATTTTGACAATCCGGGCATTGGTATAAGAGCGGTCTGTTCGAATCCCCACTTGCCCGCCCGTCAAAGAGATGGCATCGTATCCTTGCTCTTTGACCGCCATGGCCAAAAGCGCGCAGGAGATCTGCTCTCCGGTCGACATGAGCATATCCATCTCTCGCTCCGGCGGATCGTCCGTGATCCGAAAAGCGAGATCTTCCAACTCATCGGTTGTGTCTGCCATGGCCGAGACCACGACCAGGACATCCTGACGGTGATTTTTATAGGAGACAATCCGTTTGGCGACCTCCTTGATCCGTTCGATGTTGGCCACCGAAGAACCGCCGTATTTTTGAACGATGATCTGTTTCATGAAGAGATCTTTATGCCCCCTTCAACTCAAATAAAATGATTCCATGCAGAAATGACCAATAACCAAGATACAATGACCAAACAATACCCAATTTCCAATTCCAAAATTCCAAACACTTCGAAGCAAAGGTTACTTTGGATTTGGATATTGGAATTTGTTTGGTGATTGGAATTTGGTCATTGGTCATTGAAAGGCTACTCCTGTTTTAAAAAATACCTCAAAAGCTCCTCGCCGCTTTGAAACTTCAACCCCTTCTCTCTGGCGACGCGCTCATTGTATTCGAACGCGCCGTTCGAAGAGATCCCTTGGCCGAACATGACAAAACCCACCGGATCACTCACATGACAGCGCTTCTCCACCGGTGTCGCGTGATCTGGCAACACCAGAATCCGCACATGGCTTTTCTTTTTATAATAGTCTAAAAGAGTGCCAACGATCTCTTTGTCAATCCGCTCAATGCAGGCCATCTTCATCTTGATATCGCCATTATGTCCGGCCTCATCGGTCGCCTCAACGTGAATGAAAACAAAATCTCGTCTTCTTAAGGCCTTTAAGGCGTATTGGGCTTTCCCCAAATAATTCGTGTCATAGTAACCGGTGACACCCGGGACTTTTACGACCTTAAGCCCAATCAACCTCCCAATGCCATTGATGAGGTCCACCGCCGAGATGATCGCGCCATTAAGATTAAATTTTTCCTTAAAAGGCGGCAATTCTGGCCGTTTTCCCTGACCCCATAACCAAATCATATTAGCTGGATTTTCTTTTAAGTCAATACGCACGCCATTGACGGGATGCGCCGCCAGGATGTCCTGGGATTTTTCCATCAGGGTTTTCAATTCCTCTGCCCCAGGGCCCTGCGGCCAATGGGGGCCAAGATTTTGTCCGGCAATATCGTGCGGGGCCACGCATCTTATTTCCAGGAGCTCCTTGGTCCTGGGAGATTTCATCACCATAAGATGCCGGTAACTTTTCCCGGCATAAAATTTAATATGCGGCAATTGGAATTGATCATTTAAAGCCTGAATCAATAAAGAGGCCTCTTGGGTGGAGATGTGACCAGCGCTGTAATCCGCCATCTGGTCGCTTTCGACCGTTACCAGGTTGCAGCGGAAGGCCACCTCATCCTCTTGTAACGTGATATCGAGGTTGGCGGCCTCCAAAGGGGCCCGTCCGAAAAAATACCTTTGAGGGTCATAGCCCAAGAGAGCGAGGTTCGCCACGTCCGAGCCCGGTGACATTTGATCGGGAATGGTCTTCACCAAACCTAAAAAGCCATTCTGCGCCAGATAGTCCATATGGGGCGTTCGGGCTACCTCCAGGGGGGTTTTATGCCCCAGGATTTCCACCGGATAATCCGCCATGCCATCAGGAACCAAGACGATGTATTTCATATTTTCTTTTTTAAGATATCCACCAATTTCTTCGCAATCTCTTGGCGGTTTTCTCCTTGGGCCAAAACCCGATTTGTTGGATCGATGATACACCCTCGATACCGGTTTTCTTTAAGAGAGTTCAAAACCACTAAGTCACATTGGGCCTTCTGAAAGAGCCGCGACACCCTGGCCTTCCATGCCCGGGATTTAAGCTTCTCTTCCATTTTAAATCCTACAAGGATCACTTGGGGGCTTAACGGCTTAATCTTGTCAATCAGCTTTTCCGTGGGGACCAACTGAAGCTTTAGACGCTTTAAATCCGAACTGATCTTGGAGGCTTGGGGCTTCTTCGGCTGATAGTCCGAGACCGCGGCCAAATGCAAGATAATATCATAATCCTTTTTTAATTCCCCATAAAGCAAGCCGGCCAATTCAGAATAATAATGAAATTTAATCACCTGGATGGAATCAGGATACCACACATCCGTGACCGGCCCTTCTAAAACCGTGATCCGGGCCCATTCTTTTTTAAGATCCTGGGCAAGGATGTGCCCCAAGCGGCCGCTCGAACGGTTCGTGATTACCCGCACCGAATCGATTGGGACCCACGTGGGTCCGCAAGTGATGAGCACTTTTTTGTTCCGCAATGGGTTAGTCATATAACTCGAAAGCCGGAAAACGGATTACGACTTCAATAACTTTTTATCTTGTGGCAATTTTAGATAATTTTCTTTGCTAATCACTTTCCTGCCGCTTTTGCGCTCAAGCTCTTTTCTCGCATGACCTGAAACAGTACCACCTTCGAAGGCGGCCTGTTTGTTCTCCATAAACCCTTGAGCATCTTTATTCATGGCAATCTCTTTTGTCGATGCCTCGCCAAGCATTGAGAAGATAAGCTCCAAATCGGTCATGTGATCCCTTAAATTTTCCCGTTTTAGCCCTTTTTGTTTCTTATAAGCGGACGGGGTCATTTCGAATGTTGCCTTTGATATTTCAGCGGTCAATATTTCGTATTCCTTTTGCTCTTTTATGCCGCGCTTCTGCCACTGATCAGTCAACTCCTCGCGAATAGCGATTCCGCGCATCCGTTTCTCAATCCAGTCATCGCTATACCCTTTTGCCTTGTATAAAACCCTTGTTCTCTTTGTAGCAAGCTCGGGATTTTCAATTTCCTGAATCCGCTCATAGCCAACCCGAGCCAGCCACCGCTTAAACGGCTCGGCTTTCGGGGATGGGATAGACTGGATAATACGAAATATGCCTTCTGTATTGGCACAATTAAGCTTTTGCTCTCCTCCTGATGTCCGCACGGAAAGGGGGGTGACAATTTGTCCCCACCCTTTGCTAAGCTCATGGTCACGCTTACGCATCTTTTTTATATAGTCCGGAACATTGGGTGAATCGGTAAGCGCTAAAACAACATCATTAATTACAAACCACCATTCATCCTTATGAATAGTCTTTCGGATTTCGCTTTTCCTAAAAATCGCGATTTTAGTCGTAGTTATCTCTTTGTCCATTTCTCAATATGCTTCAATATGGCGTCCATCTCCGCCTTCACAGAAACCGGATGGCCGATGTTTTTAGTCGCCAAATCCGGGTCTTTTAATCCGTGACCCGTCAACGTGCAGACGATCCGCCCTGTTTTGTTTTTAAAATATCCCTTACGATGCAGCTTCAAGATGCCGGCCACCGAGGCCGCGGAAGCCGCTTCCACAAAAATCCCGTCTTTAGCGGCCAATAATTTGTACGCTGACAAAATCTCTTCATCCGTCACCGCCTCAATGAGGCCCTTCGACTCATCACGGGCGGCCTCGGCTGATTTCCAACTGGCGGGGTTTCCGATCCGGATCGCGGTGGCGATCGTTTCCGGATGAGGAATGATCTTTTTCTCAACAATGGGCGCGGCGCCCGCGGCTTGGAAACCAAGCATGCGCGGCAACACCTGGGATTTTCCGGCTTTTTTATATTCTTGATATCCTTTCCAGTACGCGGTGATGTTCCCGGCATTGCCGACCGGAATGGCATGAAACTCCGGCGCCTTTCCTAAGGCATCGCAGATCTCAAAGGCCGCGGTCTTCTGGCCTTCAATCCGAAAAGGATTCAAGGAGTTGACCAGCGTGACCGGATATCGGGCCGTGATTTCTCTGACGAGGTCCAGGGCCTCATCAAAATTTCCCTGGACGGCAATGACCAGCGCCTGGTGAATCATGGCCTGGGCGAGCTTTCCCTGGGCAATGCGGCCTTCGGGAATAAGAACAATGCACTTTAAGCCCGCCTGCGCCGCATACGCGGCCGCGGAGGCCGAGGTATTGCCGGTCGAAGCGCACGCAACCGCCTTGGAGCCTTCTTCCTTGGCCTTGGAGATCGCCAGGGTCATTCCACGATCTTTGAAGGAGCCGGTGGGATTTAACCCCTCGAATTTAAGATACACCTTAAGACCGATGGTGGCGCTTAAATGAATAGAAAAGACCAGCGGAGTACGGCCTTCATGGAGGGTCACAACCGGGGTCTTATCACTGACCGGCAAAAAAGCCCGATACCGATGGATAACACCGCGCCAGTTCCCTGCCGAATTTACAGGCTGAGGCATTAGAGCTTCTCCATGCGGATGGCAACGGGCTGGCTTTTGACGACAGAGAGCTTGGTGATCTGCGCTAACGATAATCTCAGCATCTTTTCCTGGGCATAATCGGTCAAAATCACCACAGGCACCGCCGAAGATTTCTTGTGCATCTTCTGCGTGACCGAGGCAATGCTGATCCCGTGCCGGCCCAGGATCCCCGCGATCTTGGAAAGGACGCCGGGCTTGTCGATGGCCATGAACCTTAAGTAAAATTTCGTTTTGATCTGATCAATCTTTCTTAAACGAAAATTGCAGATGTCCTGAAACAGATTCCCCACGCTAACGGGAGACGGTGCTTTATGCCTCGCGGCCAGATTGATGAGATCGCTCATGACCCCCGAGGCCGCGGACATCTGACCGGCCCCTTGCCCGTAGAGCAAAATATCTCCCAAGGGATCCGTATTAATCAGGATCGCATTAAAAATCCCGTTGACGGAGGCCAAAGGATGCTCTTGGGAAATCAAGGTGGGGTGAACCCGTACTTCGATTTGATCATTGGCCCTTTTGGCGATCGCCAGCAGTTTGATCTTTAACCCTAAACTCTCAGCGTGCTCAATGTCCACGTGAGAGATGTGCGTGATCCCTTCGATGTAGATATCTTTGAGCTTGATGGATTTACCCAGGGCCAGGAAGACCAGGATGGCCAGCTTATGCGCCGAATCCATGCCGCTGACATCCAAGGAAGGGTTGCGTTCGGCGTATCCTCTTTTCTGCGCCTCTTTGAGGGCCTGGGAAAAGCTCCAGTTATTTTTGGTCATTTCACTTAAGATGAAATTGCAGGTGCCGTTGATGATGCCATAGAGGGCATTGAATTTATTGCCGGCCAGCCCTTCGGTTATGGTTTTGATGATCGGGACCCCCGCGCCGACCGAAGATTCAAAATAAATGCTGCGGTTTCTCTGGCGGGCCTCTTGAAAGAGCTCCTCGCCATGATGAGCCAACAGCTCTTTGTTGGCGGTCACAACCTGCTTTCCGGATCTCAAAGCGCCCAGGATAATCTCCCGGGCAGGGTGCAGCCCGCCTACGAGTTCGATCACAACGTCGATATTCGGGTCATTGATGATCTTGGCGACATTCGTGGTGAGGCGGATATTGGTCAAGCCCCGCGTGTCTTTGGCGTGGACGCTCCTATCGCAGATCGTCTTGATCGTGAATTCCGTATTAAATTTGTTACGGATAAAATTTTCTCGGACCCGGAGGAATTTGACCACCCCCTGGCCCACATTCCCGTAGCCGATCAAACCCACCGTTAATCGATTCATAAGCCCCTCTTTTGTCCTTGTTTGTCAAAATAAGCCACAATTTTATTTAAAATGATTTCCGCCTGAGGGCTCAAGGGATCAAAGGCCAATCTCGTCTCATACAAAATATTGGTAATCTTCTCATGCGAACCCAAGACGGTTCCCGACAGAGAGGTCGTCCCCGCCAAATACGGCGTTTTAAGCTCGATGAACATTTTGATTCCCGGCTGATGCCACGTTGAGGTGACAAAACACATCCCTCCTAAGCCGATATTTTTGAGCTGGGTAATCTCATGCTTGTTGGCGGGATCTCTTTGCTCATAATAGGAGAGGATAAAATTTTTTTTAACACGAATATACCTTCGGCGTTCGGGTTGGTTTGGGTTGAGATCCATCATGAGGTCCCCCTTTCTTAAAGGAAATCCGAAATCCTAAGACCAAAATCCTGTTTACCGTAAATATCCAAATCGGAGCGGTGAGATTTGAACTCACGACCCCTTGAACCCCATTCAAGTGCGCTAGCCAAGCTGCGCTACGCTCCGATGTTTTTTTGACGTAAGACGCACAATTCACTCTGCCTTTACTCTCCGCTTCATCAAATCCCTGACCGCTTTTTGTGGGTTTTTATTCTTATAAATAACATTGAAAACTTCGGTCGTAATCGGCATGGGGACTTTACGCTTCCGGCTTAAGCGATAAACTGCCTTAACCGTGGAAACGCCCTCTGCCACCATGCTCATCTGGGATGTGATCTCATCAATACTCTTTCCTTTACCTAATTGTTCTCCAACGGAGCGGTTGCGGCTCTGTGGACTAAAACAGGTGGTGACCAAATCGCCCAATCCCGTAAGACCTGTAAAGGTTTGGCTTTTGGCCCCCAAGGCCACGCCAAAGCGGGCCATTTCGGCAAGTCCCCGAGTCAGGATGGCCGCCTTGGCGTTTGTGCCAAATCCTAAACCATCGCAGACCCCGCAAGCAATGGCAATGATGTTCTTGACACTGCCTCCCAACTCGGCCCCCACCATATCCCGGTTGGTGTAGATCCGAAATGTATCAGAATGAAAGACGTTTTGCAATTTTTGAGCCAGCTTCGGATTTGGTGAAGCCACAACGGCAGTCGTTGGGATCCCCAAGGCTACCTCCCGGGCGATCGTGGGACCAGACAAAACCGCCAACGACACCTTGCCCAATTCCTTATAAATAAGCTGGGAGATCCGCATTAAACTTTCGGTTTCTATCCCTTTGACTGTACTCAGAATAGTTTTACTAGAAAAATCGAATGCTTTTAATTGGTTGAGAATACTTCTCACATATTGAGAAGGTATAGCTAAAACTACCAATTGTGTGTCTTTGAGGGTTTCTTCCAGTTGCTCGGTCAAAATGACTTGGGGTGGAATTTCGATCCCCGGTAAAAACTTGGTGTTGTCTCGGCTCTTTTGAATCTCTCGAAGATATTCCGGAAATGGCCCCCAAAGCCGGACGCTGTATTTTTTTTTGACCAGATGAATAGCCAGGGTTGTCCCCCAAGCACCGTCACCGAGAATGGCAATTGTTTTTATTTTTGAAAGCACCAATATCTCCACAATAAACCAATCACCAAGAGACAATAACCAAATAATCACCAATATTCAAAGCCCAATACCCAACAAACTCAAGCCTATTGGAAATTGGGTATTAGAAGTTTGGATATTGTTTGGTGATTGTATCTTGGTTATTGGTTATTCTCGTTTTGTGTGTTGGTCATTGATTTTTTACTTCCAGATGAAAATCTCCCGGAACACCTCAAAAAGATACGCGGCGCCCCAGCGCAAGACCTGCAATTTACGCGTTCCCCCGGTGCGGGCCGGCTCATCTCCAGGGATATCGGTGACTTTCAGCCTTCTTTTGGCAGCTCGGATGGACAAAAGCGGTTCCCAACTGACTGTGGTCCTAAAAAGCTTTTCTTCAAGCTCGTAACTGGCATCTTTATCAAGATCTAACTCGGAGATCAGGCTTTTTTTATAAGCCCGGTACATGACCATGGCATCGGTATAATGCCCTTTATGCAAAAGATTGATCAATGTTGTGAAAAGTTTATTGCCAAAAGCTGTGACAGCATCGTCATCATAACTTTTGGCCCCATCGGCATACCGGGAGACAATGACCATGTCGTAGCCTTCTTTCATTTTATGAATACAGGCCGGGATAAGCTCTGGAATAGAGTTGCCATCCGGACTAAACGTCAATATCACATCTCCTGTGATAAAGGGGAGGGCCTCCATGTACGCATGGCGCATGCCCTTCTTCTGCTGAATGACAATGGGGTATCCCATTTTTCTAGCATACTCAATTGTCCCATCTGTCGACTGGCCGTCCACAATCAAGAGTTGATCATACCATTCTTTCTTGATCTTTGGCATGATGGCTTTCATGCCATCGATTTCGTTAAGGGTGGGAATGAGGAGGGTGACTTTCATGCACTTTTTTCTTTCAGATAACGGGCCAATTTAGAACCTACCCCCATCATGGTCAATCCTGTAACCTCCTTCTTCTTCTCATCATATCGATGGAGCGAGAGAAGGGAATCGAATCCATTCGACTTCGCTCAGGATTCGTCCTGAGCAAGCCCCCGCTGCTTTGCTTCGTAAAACAGCGGGAGAACGGAATCGAACCGTCGTTCCTAGCTTGGAAGGCTAGAGTTCTACCACTGAACTACTCCCGCATATTTCCCTGCTTTCCCGTCCATTTCTAGGAGGGCGGGAGAAGGCTGGAGTTCTACCACTGAACTACTCTCGCATGTTGAATATGTTTATAGGTTCAAAGAGTCTTTTCTTTTTCGTGCTCTACTTCGCTCAAATGTTTTCACGTTTGAGCTTCGTAGAAACATTCTGCTTCGCTCATCCCTCCTATTGCTGCGAAGCTCGAACGCGAGCCCCGTTGCTTCTTGCTTAAAACAACGGGGCGAAACATTCAAGCGAAGCAGAATGGGCAGAGAAGGATTCGAACCTCCGAAGCGCAAAGCGCAACAGATTTACAGTCTGTTCTCGTTGACCACTTGAGTATCTGCCCATATTTTCTTAAGATCATCAAATTTCACCTTCTGTCAGGATAAAATCAAGTCGCTTCTTCAAAGGTCTATTTTTTTTCGAATAATCCGATAAATCTCAAATAACATCCCGAATGGACTTCGGTATAATTCTCAACCCGATAGACCGTGATTTGGAAATCCCGATTAAATGGAAGTATTCGCTCTTGGAATTGTTCAACACTGTAGTGACGCGTGTATCTGTTGCTCCACGTACAATAACGGATTTGGGCATCTGGATCAAATTGAAGCCGCCGGCCGAAAAAAATATTATAAATGGGGTCCGTGTGGATTGTATACTCATATCCTAAATAAAGCGGCAAGATACACAATTTGCCTTTGGGTTTAAGAACACGGGCCATTTCCCTAAGCGATCCAACATCCGATTCACCCTCAAAATGTTCAAAAGAACAATGGAGGGTGGCTTTACTGACAGAATGGCCCGGGAGCGGAAGAGTTTCGGCACACCCTCCGATCTGATTATTGTGAATTCCCGGTTTATATTTCAAGTCCTGCCGGTAAATGGTTCGTGTCCCCCAGATCTTTTGAACAACTTGATAAAAGGGAGACTTGTCCGCCGCTATGTCAATGAACACATCTTCTCTCTCAAATTTCAGAAGATCGGCCGATACAAAATGTTCCAATGTTTTCTCGGCAAAACTGGCTTCCCGGTCTTTGAAGAGGCCATAACTATAATAGTAACCTGGATACTGAGCCTGAGCGAGGTAATTCTTGTAATCCTGGACGTTGATGCGATACGGCCGGACATCGACTCCGATTTTTTTTAGGCCGTTAGCAAGATCATCATCGAGACGAGCGTTTTCACGGTGCTCGCTACTAATAAAACCGTATTTGACAGGTCTCCCGTTGATGATCTTCGGGATAAAGGGATTGTATGGCAGAGTTCGATGGCCGAGACCATGAAACAGCAAATATCCTTTTTTTAGGATAACCGTCGCGTTCTCTTTAATAGCATCCATCTCATCTCAGGATCAAGTTTCCAATGAAAAGCTGACTTATTAAAGTACCAAAGCCGACGAGAGGGATCGAACCTCCGACCTACTGATTACAAATCAGTTGCTCTACCAGCTGAGCTACGTCGGCAGGGAAATTCTATACCGAGGGACAAATCAACTGCTCTACCAATCCCGACGTTTTATGAACTTTTTTAATGGTAGTCGGGATCCCGACCTCCACTAAAAAATTTAGATAACGTCGGGACTGAGCTACATCGGCGAAATCTACTACAATGCCTTTATTTTTAGATAAGATTGAGCCGTATCCTGCGATTCTACTTCGCTAAATGTTTTCACGTTTAGCTTCGTAGGAATCGTTCCTTCGAAGCTCAAACGCAAGAGCATTTTCCGCCAGAGGCGGATCAGCCTTTGGCTGAGAGCGAAGAAGAACGAAGCCCTCACTGCCGTTTAATTGTCAGAGGGCGGCGAAGCGGAATCGGCACAACTGCATGAAAATCGCCTTCGGCAATAACTCTTCACGATTTTCAGCCCCTATGGGTAGCTATACTTTCCTAAGGGGTAAAAAGTAATAACCGTAGGATAAATCAGTTTGAGATGAGAGATTATTTATACCAAATTTCCGAGAGGCTGTAAAGAAGGCCATAGTCAACCCTGTCAATCCAACAACGGAAGCAATTTAGAATATTGATATTGACGGCTATACTGTTCCAACGACTTAATGCTGTACGATAACAACTCATCCTTCTCCCAGAGGGTATAGATTTGGTTAAGAACATCAATAACGTTCTTTGTATCATGGATATCAGCAACGTAGCCGATATTTTCCTTTTGCACGAGTTTCCCCGCTTCGACCCCTTTAGGACTAACAACTAAAATTGGCCTCTCTGCTACCATATAGTCGAATATTTTTCCTGACATGAATTCGTCTGCCCCTTCCTTCTCTGAATAGACTACGAGTAAAACGTCACACTGGCGCATCAAAGGTATCACCTGATTATGATTAACTGGAGCTTTAATCTCTAATATGTCCTTTAGAGCATTGCGCCAATAAGGATCTATGCTAACAGGACCATAGATGACCAATTTTATTGGCTTTGCAAATTTCATGAGAGCCATAAAAAATGGAGCGGGATTGATTGACCATCTTGTATGGGAATCAGTATACATTCTTCCAAAAAATCCTATGGTTAGAACTTTATTTCTAGTTCTCTGCAATGGCGACAAGATCATATTTTGGTCATAACCGTTCATCATAAACAGGGATTTTTCTGATACAGAAAAAAATTTCTGATTAATTTTTGTTAACATAGGGGGAGAACAATAAATCAAATAATCGGTCAGAGCAAGAATGCGTGATTCCAACCGTTCACTGAGCCATCGATTCACAAGCAGTCTTTTCTGTGATGCTGCGGTTGTGTTCCAGCTATCTCTGTAATCAGTAAACAATTTGATTTTATCCTTAAAATATTTTTTTAATTCAAGGCCAATAACCTGAGTGCTGTGGGGTGGGGAAGAGACAAATACATTTTTGATATTATGTTGTTGTATGAAATATTTTGCTTGTGTCACATATTTATGGACAAGGAATCTCCCCATATCTGGGATACAAACTTCCTGAATTATATTTCTAAAAAAATTTACAAAAGGATTATGCGATCCATAAAGCGTATTTCTTTTATCGCGGTATTTCAAATATTGGTCATTATAGAAAGCCTGCCATGGATCATCCACATACGTGACTTTAAACTTCTTGATTAAATCCTCATAACCAAAATAATCTATTGCTTTGCCTTTGGCAGCCAATACATAAACATTAATGCCATGGTTTGTCAAAAATTGTGCTAATTTGAGGACGCGTACAATCCCTCCCATGGAGTGATAATAAGGAGGAAAATCACGGACAATAATCAATATATTTCTAGACTGTGTCATTCGGCAATGATTTATTTCTCTGCGGTTACTATTCAGGTACCTTGGCTCGTCGATAAGAAATTTTAGCCTAAAATTTACTCAAATAAGCTCTCGTCGAGAGTCAATTTCCATTAAGATCACCTGCAATCTGGTTCTCGACGGATATG
>Ga0114945_10000370_pt1 | contig 28889 bp, 23 predicted proteins | sample OV2TP3_FD_87194 | JGI IMG/M metagenome (GOLD analysis project Ga0114945, IMG submission 87194) | Hot spring microbial communities from Beatty, Nevada to study Microbial Dark Matter (Phase II) - OV2 TP3 | ecosystem: Environmental > Aquatic > Thermal springs > Hot (42-90C) | place: USA: Beatty...
CCCTCTCCCGTACACGGGAGAGGGGTGGACCGCGCAGCGGGCCGGGGTGAGGGCCGGAGCCGCAGCGATTTTTTAATCAGGCTCTCGATATGGCTCCCTGCACAGGAATAGTGAAAAGCTATACATTTACCGCGAGGGGGCTGGCATGGCGGACTACGGAACAGAGGGCGGCGGAAAGCTGGAGATCCGGCCCGGCGTCAAGGCCTTCGGGGTTCTCCTGCTGCTCGGGGTCATCGGGGCGACGGTCTATCTCAACTGGGGGCGCATCAACCGTCTCATCGGGCGCGAGGGGGGCGGGACGGCGAGCGTACAGGTAGAGGCCGTGCAGACGGCGGGGCAGGGGGCGCAGGCCGGGAAGGCGGACCGGATACGGGTGCGGGTCAACCTCTGGGTGGGGTGCGCCCCGGGGCTGGTGGCCAACGGGAATCTCTCCACTCAGAAGGGGTCCATCGTGGACCGCTACGGCCTGAACGTGGAGTTCAAGATCATCGACAACTGGACGGACGCGGCGTCCGCCTTCGCGACGGGCAAGGTGGATGTGATGCTCTACACGGTGGATGTCTACGCCAAGGACTTCTACCAGTTCACCCGGCAGGGGTTCGGGTCGAAGGCCTTTCTGATGGTGGACTGGTCGCGCGGGGCGGACGGGATCATCGCCAAGCCGGGGATCCGCTCGATCGAGGACCTGGCGGGCAAGATTGTGGCTTATCCTCCGTACACCCCCTCCCACACCCTGCTCCTGGACGCCCTCAAGCACTCCAGCCTGTCACCCACGCAGATCGACTGGATCGTGAAGCACGCGGTCGTGACCAACGACGGGATCGAGTCGGCCCTGAGTTTCGCGCAGGAGAAGGTGGACGCTGCGGTCGCGTGGGACCCCGACATGACCGATGCGATGAACAAGCGGCCGGGGTCCAAAAAGATCTTAGACACGCGGACCGCAGACCGGCTGATCGCGGACATCCTGGTCGTGAGCGATGCGTTCGCCAGCAAATACCCGGAGGACCTGGCAAAGTTCGCGCACGCGTGGCTGGAGGGGGTCGAATACATCAAAAAGAACCCGGCGGCGGCCCACCGGCTGATCGGGGACGTGAAGGAGTTCAACATCCCGGCGGACCTGGCGCAGGCGATGCTCGAAGGGGTCGTGCTGGGGGACTACAACGAGAACCTGGTCTTCTTTGGCCTCGGGGGCAAGGTGAACGACTTCGGGAACATCTTCGAGCTGGCGCAGTCGAACTGGAAGGATCAGGCCGTGATCGGCGGGATCAGCGACTTCCGGAAGGCCCAGGACACCCGCGCCCTCGAGTCCCTCCGGTCTTACTATCCGGGGCCTGTCAAGATGGCGGAGACGACCTACGCGCCGCCCAGGCCGGGGCAGGAGCCGCTGATGACGCAGCAGAAGACGATCTATTTCACCACCAACTCCGCGGAGATCAACCCCACCTCGCGGGTGGTCGTGGACGAGATCGGGAGGATGATGCAGGCGTATCACAACACGGTGGTGGACATCGTCGGCAACACGGACGATCAGGGGGCGCGGGACTACAACATCGCCCTGTCCAGGCGGAGGGCGGGCGCTGTGAAGGACCTCTTGAAACAGAAGTATGGGTTCCCGGAGGGCCGGATGCGGGCGTTCGGGAACGGCCCTGACCAGCCCGTGGCGTCCAACGACTCGGAGGACGGGCGGGCGCTCAACCGGCGGACGGACATCAAGGTCTATCCGAATCCGGCGAGATAAAGCAACGCAGAACGCAGAATGATGAACGCTGAAGTAAAAGCATAGATCTGTTTTGTTCATCGTTCATCGTTCATCGTTCATCGTTCATCGTTATCTTTGTTCATCGTCCTGACTTCATCCTTTTGTTTATGTCCCTCTGGAAGATTCGCGGCAGGGTCCCTCGCAAGCTGGCGATCGGCCTGAGCGTCGCTGTCTGGGCCGTGATCCTGGCCCTCTGGCTGGGTGTCACCGGCCTCCGGCTCCTCCCGCCCATGTCCCTCCCCCGCCCGATGGACGTGGCCAGGGCGTTTGTGTATCTCGCCAGCGACTACAACCTGCTCGGAAACATCGCCGTGAGCTGGTGGCGGATCTTTCAGGCGTTCGTGGTCGCCGCCCTGGTCTCCATCCCCCTGGGCATCCTGATGGGGAGCTTCGGCGCGGTCCGCGCCTTCTTCTTCCCGGTCGTCGCCTTTATGAGGGCCATGCCGATCACGGCGTTCCTCCCGGCCCTGATCGGCCTCTTCGGGATCGAGGAGGGGATGAAGGTGGCGTTCCTGCTGATCGGGATGGTCCCCTACCTGATCTCGATCGTGGTGGACGAGTGCGAGCAGGTGCCGGATGAGATCCTGGAGACCGCGTACACGCTGGGGGCGGGCCGGGCGCAGGCGCTCCTGCTCCTGTTCGGGGCCTCCCTCCCGGCCATCTTCGAGGCCTTCATCATCCTCTACGACATCGGGTGGACTTACGTGATCCTGGCGGAGATCGTGAACGCCCGGATGGGCGTGGGGGCCATGATCGAGGCGGCGCGCAAGGTGCTGGACTTCGACCGGGTCTACGCCGGGATCTTCGTCATCGGGGTGGCGACCTTTCTGTTCAGGGCGCTCCTGAAGGCCCTCCATCGGAAATTGTTCCCCTACAGGGCTGCGTGAGGTCGCCGTGTCCACAAAGCTAAGGCTCCAGGTCGCCGGGGTCCACAAATCGTTCCTCACGCCGAAGGGGGACGTGATCGAGGTCGTTCGGGACCTCAGCTTCACGGTGGAGGACGTGGTCCGGCTGGGGACGGGGCAGGACATCGGGGAGTTCTTCGTGCTCTTAGGCCCGTCGGGGTGCGGGAAGTCCACGGTCCTCAGGATGGTGGCGGGGCTGGTTCCCCCGGACCGGGGGACGATCGCGCTGGACGGCGCGTTGATCACCGGGACGGGGCGGGAGCGCGGGATGGTGTTCCAGGCGTATACGTCGTTCGACTGGATGACGGTGCTTCAGAACGTCTCCTATGGCCTGAAGATCCAGGGGGCGCCGAAGGGGGAGCGGGAGAGGGTCGCCCGGAAAATGATCCAGGAGGTCGGGCTGGGGGGGTTCGAGGAGGCCTACCCGACGAAGCTGTCGGGGGGGCAGAAGCAGCGGGTGGCCATCGCCAGGACCCTGGCGGCCAACCCGAAGATGATCCTTATGGACGAGCCGTTCGGGGCGCTGGACGCGCAGACGCGGCTGGGCATGCAGCGGCTTCTGTTAGACATCTGGGAGCGGCACGCGAGCACGATCCTGTTCGTCACCCACGACATCGGGGAGGCCCTCCTGCTGGCCGACCGGATTCTGGTCATGAGCCCGCGGCCCACGAGGGTGGTGGAGGAGCTCCGGGTCCCGTTTGCGCGGCCGAGGGACCCGAAGCTCCGGCACACGGAGAAGTTCGTGGAGCTGGAGGCATATCTGTTCGACCGCATCGGGGAATAGACACATGGCCGAGCCGAACTACCTGCGCGCGGCGTTTCGCAACGCCTACAATGTCCTCTTTCTGGGCGGCATGGGGCTGCTGGGCCTGCTCAACCCGGACCTGCTCCCGCTGCTTCTCCCGACGGTCGGGGCGCTGGAGGGGATCTATCTCCTGACCGTGCCGGGGGCGAAGTGGTTCCAGCGCAAGGTCCACCTTGAGGAGGCGATCCGAAAGAAGGAGGCCCAGGAGCGCGCCAGGGAGCAGGTGATCAAGGGGCTCAGCAGCCGGGACCGGGAGACCTACGAGGAGCTGAAGCGCCTCAAACAGGGGATCGTGGACCACTCCGGGCGACACGGGGAGGCGGCGGGCCTGGTCCTGGAGGCCCTGGGGCGTCTGGACCAGTTGACCGAGGCCTATCTCCGGATGGGTCTGATCCGGGCGGAGTGCGTGCGCTACCTCGGGGAGACGGATATCAGGGTCATTGAGGAGGACATCCGGCGGCTGAGGAGGGAGATCCCGAACGCGTCGCCCAGGGCCCAGGCGTCGAAGCAGCAGAACGTGGAGATCCTGGAGAAGCGGCTGGAGCGATTGGGTCAGATTCGAGACTACGTGGAGGTGGTGACCTCCCAGCAGAAGGCGATCGCCGACGCCTTCCGTCTGTTGAACGACCAGATCCTGACGCTCGGCTTCACCGCCGAGGAGGAGGCGGGCCTGATCTCGTCGGAGATCGACAGGCTGATCACGAACGTGGGCGAGACGGAGGAGGCGATCAAGAAGATCAGCGTGGACATGACGTCCGTGCGGAAGGTCCTGGGGGAACTGAGCAGCGCTGCGTCGCTGGGGTGATCTATCGTGAAGACGATCGACAGAGAGGCCCTGCCTGCCTGGGCACGGGAGATGGCGGACGCCTATCTCTCCGGGGCGGCGAGCCTCTTTCTGCTTCATTCCAACGTCTTTGACCTGGTCCTCTACAAGGGGGAGGCCCTGACGCTCCGGGAGTTCCTGCGCCGGGCGCTGCTGGGCATCAAGGAGACCGTGGTCTTCTACAACATCAGCGAGGGGCTGACGTTCCCGGACGCGGCCTCGGAGCGGCGGTTCCTGGCCGGGGTCGGGCGGGCGCGAAAGGGGGCGCTCCCGAGAGCGCCCGAAGATGTCCTTCTCCTCCTCGAACGGTTCATCCGGGCCGCGAATCAGAACGCGGCGATCCTGATCGACTACGCGGATCGGATCGCCCCGGTCAGTCTCTCCCCCGCCTTCCTGAGCGCCTCCGACCGGGTGAACGCCACCACCCTCCAGCGCTGGGCGCTCGACCCCCAAATCCTCCAGTCCGACACGATCATCCTCCTCACCGCCCAGCACGCCTCCGACGTGGCGGACGGGGTTCGCCGCTCTCCGCAGGTCCGGGCCGTTCGGGCGCCCCTGCCGGACCAGGGGGAGCGACTCGCCTTCATCGAGCATCTCCTGAAGGCGTTCCCGGAGGCGACGCTGGCAGACGGGACCCCGGCGCAGCTCGCGGAGGCCACGGCGGGGCTGATGCGGCTGCATCTCCTCCACCTCTTCAGGGAGGCGAAGGGGGATGGAAAGCCGGTCCGGCTGGCCGACATCGCCGGGCAGAAAAAGGCGATCATCGAGGGGGAGTGCGGGGGGCTGGTGGAGCTGGTCAGCCCGGCCTACGGGCTGGACGCGGTGGCCGGGATGGAGGAGGCGAAGCGGGCCCTCCGGCAGGTCGTCCAGAACGTCCGGGAGGGGGCGCGGGCGCGCGTGCCGATGGGGATCGCCTTCCTCGGGCCGATGGGCACGGCCAAGACGTTCACGGCCACGGCCTTCGCCGGGGAGTGCGGGATGGCGTGCGTGAAGTTCCGGAACCTCTACGAGCGGTGGGTGGGGGCGAGCGAGGGGAACTTGGAGAAGGTTCTGGACGTGGTGGAGGCGCTCGGCCCGGTCGTGCTGGTGATGGACGAGATCGACCGGTCCATGACAGGGGGGCGCTCGGAGGGGGACAGCGGGACGAGCAGCCGAATCTACGCCCGGCTGAAGGAGTTCATGAGCGACACGTCGCACCGGGGGCGGATCATTCTCCTGGTCATGTCCAACCGCCCCGACCGGGTGGACCCGGACATCTTCCGGGCAGGCCGGATCGACCTGAAGGTCCCGTTCTTCCTGCCGGAGACGCCGGAGGAGCAGGAGGCCATCCTCCGAAAAATGGCGGAGAAGAACGGGGTCGCCCTGCAGGCCGCGGATCTCTCGCCGGTGACGGAGCGGACGAAGGGGGCCTCCGGGGCCGACCTGGAGGCCGTTGTCCTGCTGGCCGCGCAGATCGCCGACGAGCAGGGGCGCTCGACGGTCACGGAGGAGGACCTGCGGGCGGCGGCGCAGGACTACATCCCGACGCGGGACGAGGGGACGATCGCGTATATGACGCTCCTGGCCGTCTATTACTGCTCCTCGCGACGGCTGCTCCCGGAGCGGTTCCGGGGGATGTCCAACGAGGAGATCGGACGGCGGCTGCGGGAGACGGCTATCCACACCTGAGCCTGGCAACAACACGCGTCGCGGCGGGCGCGGGAATGAATTCCCGCGCTACTAATGAGAAGCCCGGCTGCGCCGGGCTAAACGACATTTAAAGATTAAATCGGTTCTATAGCTTCTTGCCTGGCCCGACTCTAAGGCAGCGCGGCGTCGGAATCCCCCTCGATAACGGCCCCTTGGATGCAACGCCCCCGTAGTGGCTATCAATTCTTCTGATCCGACAGGTGGAGCATTTACGCCGCGCTATAGCCCCTCGCGGCGCCTGAGCGAGCGCCTTTTCTTTTTCCCCCTTTTCTTTGGGCGAGCAAAGAAAAGGGGGCCTGCGGAGCAACGGGAAGGGTGGGGAGGCGGACTCAGCGATAAGATCAACCAAATAAGTACGGTCAGGGACCCTTCCGTGACCGGGAAACAACCAGCTCTATGCTCTGCCCAAAGTGCCATCAGGACAACCCGGCGGGGGCGCGGTTCTGCAACGCCTGCGGGGCTGCGCTGGGCCGGGAGGCGCCCCCTGCGGACGAGGCGCTCCACCTGGACCTGCTCCACCGCTACATCTCGAAGCCCCTGGCGGACAAGATGCGGGCGCTGGGGGGGCGCATCGAGGGGGAGCGGAGGCACGTCACGGTGATGTTCGCGGACCTGTCCGGGTTCACGGCCATGTCGGAGAAGCTGGACCCGGAGGACGTGACTTTGGTGATGAACGCCTGTTTCAAGGAACTGGTGGAGGTGGTGTTCAGGTATGAGGGGACGATCGACAAGTTCATCGGGGACGAGATCATGGCGCTGTTCGGGGTGCCGATTGCGCACGAGAACGACCCGGAGCGGTCGGTTCGGGCGGCGCTGGAGATGCAGGAGCGGTTGAGGACGTTCAACGCGACGCTGAAGGTTCCGCTTCCAAAGCCTTTGACGATGCACGTGGGGATCAACTCCGGGGAGGTGATTGCGGGGAATGTGGGGAGCGACCTGCGGATGGACTATTCGATCCTGGGGGACACGGTGAACCTGGCCGCCCGGCTGGTGGCGGCGTCTCAGTCGGGTCAGACCTTCGTGAGCGACCGGACGCACGCGCTGACCCGGCATGTGTTTGATTTCCGGCGGCTGAAGCCGTTCAAGGTCCAGGGGAAGCAGAAGAGGGTCCAGGTCTACGAGGTCCTGGGGGCCAAAAAGACGCCGGAGTCGGGGCGGGGGGTGCAGGCCGGGTACGGTCCGCTGATCGACCGGGAACCGGAGATGGCGGTCCTGCGCGGGGCGGTGGAGGCCGTTCGGCAGGGGCAGGGGCAGGTCCTCAGCCTGGCGGGGGAGACCGGCATCGGCAAGACCCGGCTGGTGTATGAGCTTCGCCAGATGGCGAAGGGTTTCACGGTCGTCTCCGGGGCCTGCACGTCCTACGAGGCGCCTCCGGCCTATCAGGTCTTCACGGATGTGATGCGGGGACTGCTGCAGGTCGAGGTGGACGACCCGGAGCCGGTGGTCCGGGAGAAGATGGAGACCTGGGCCGTGGCCCACGAGCTGGACGCAGAGGCCGTCCTGCCCTACCTGGGCAGTCTGTTTGCGGTCTGGGACGAGCACCTGCCCTATCTGCCCGACGAAGAGAAGTTTCGGGGCCTGCGAGAGGCTGTGCTGTCCGTGCTGCGGGCGGTCACGGCGGCCCGGCCCCTGCTGATGGCGCTGGAGGACCTCCAATGGATCGACCCGTCGTCTCGATGGCTTCTGGATGATCTCGTAGGGCAGGCTGGAAGCCTGCCCCTACTGTTGTGCTGCGTGTACCGTCCTGAGTTTCAGCCCGAATGGGAGGGCGTCCCCGGCTGCCGGACGCTGAGCGTTGAGCCGCTCTCCCGCGAGCACACCGTCGCGCTGTCGGAGTCCATTGTGAGGCTGGACCTGCCTCCTGAGCTGGAGCACGCGATCACCGCCAGGGCCGAGGGCAACCCCTTCTTCGTGGAGGAGATGCTCAAGGCGCTGATCAACGAGGGGGTGATTGTGAAGACCCGGGCGGGCTACGAGCTGGAGAAGGACATCGCCGAGGTCCGGCTGCCGGCCACGATGCAGGGGGTGATCATGGCGCGGATCGACCGGCTGGAGGCGCAGGCGCGGGAGACGCTGCAGGTCGCCTCCGTGATCGGGCGGCGCTTCTCCGAGACGCTTTTGAAGGCCGTCTCTCCCCGCTCGCAGCACGTGGGGAGGGACCTGGAGCAGCTGCAGGGCCTGGAGCTGGTGTATCAGCACAGCCTTTCGCCGGACCTGGAGTATACCTTCAAGCACTTCGTGACGCGGGAGGTGGCCTACAACAGCATTTTGACCAAGCGGCGCAAGGCCATCCACCTGGAGATCGCGAGGGCCATTGAGAAGGTCTATCGAGATCGGATAGAAGAACACTATGAGGCGCTGGCGCACCACTTTGAGGCGGGAGAGGACTGGGGAAAGGCGGCGGACTACTTCGGGCGGGCCGGGACGAAGGCGCGGGAGCTGTACTCGGACGCGAGCGCGGTTGCGTTTCTGGACAGACGGGACCAGGCGGTGCAGAAGGTGTTTGAGCAGAAGGAGAAGGGCTCCAGGAGCCGGCTGTTTCTGATAGGGCTTTATTTCCTTCTCATCGTTGTTTATTCATCTCTGTTCGTCCAGGCCTTCAGCCGGTTTAGCTTAATCGGGGTGATGTCGATAGCCTCTGCTCTATGCCTGACGGTTGGGCTTATAGCGACTGCAAAGTACAAGGGCGCGGATTCGGTGACGATCTACACCGACCGCATCCTGGTCAGGAGCCGGAGGGAGTTTATCCAGGTTCCTTTTCAGGACATCACCTCTGTTCAATGGCCCCGTCATCCGGGGCTTGAGGTCTACAGGCTCTTCTTGGACCACAGGATGTGGAAGGCAAGGGGTTTTCTGGGCACGTTCTCCCTGGGGAGTTTTTTTAAAAAACTCCTCTATTTTGACATCGTAGATCACACCCTCCACATCTCCTGCCGCAGCGGTCGCCCTCTGAGTCTGACCTCGCAGAGCGCCGGCGACCTCTACCGGCAGGTCAAGGTGTCCATGACGAAATGGGCGGTTTTCCAGCGGGTGGAGATAGAGGGGGTGTTTGAGGGGAGTCCTTCGAGGTTTGAAGAGCAGTACCATTTGCCGCTCAGGCAGGCGGACGGCGCATCGCTTTCTTCCGTCACCTATGATCAACTGATCGAGAGGATCGAAAAAGGAGAGGTCGATGAGCGCGATGAGGTGGCTCTCAGAGACGATCTGTCAGCCAAAGAGACCTGGATGGGTCTGGGGGCCGCCGGCCAGGAGGACCGCCGGCTGTGGGCGGCTTTACACCCGGTTCGTCACGGTCTGAAGGCCTGGTATCACGGGAGTACAGGTTTTATCACAGGGACGGTCGCGCTGGCGGTTATGGTCATGGCGTTCAGTTTATATTTGAGGAGGTGGGGGGGGGTTCATTGGGGGGTCCTGTTTCAATCCGTGGAGATAACGGCGCTGGCCTGTTCTTTCATACCGGGACTCTACCTGAGATTGGGTTTTCTCGAATGGACCAAGCGCTACGCGCTTCCCCGGTGGCAGCGAATCGGGCTGAGGGTGGTCACAGGGGTTGCAGTCCCTGCGGTTGTGATCGGCCTTTTTTAGCGTTCTGTCAAAGAAAGGGTTCCCTCCGTGGAGATTTCAGACTCGCAGATCAATCACTTTCGCAAATACGGGTTCTTCTTCCTTCCGAACCCCTTCGGGGAGGAGGGTATGCGGGAGATCGACCGCATCGCGCAGGACAACGAAAGGCGATGGGAGGCCACGGACTGGCCCAAAGGGATGAACCGGCTGGCCTGCCAGTTCCTGATGATCGGGGAGCCGATCCTGAGATTCGTGGAGCAGCCGCAGTTCGTCGAGGCGGCCAGGCGTCTGCTCAACTGCGACCGGGTGCACGTGGGCGCGTGCGGCCTGGGGGACGCCTCCAGGATCATCTCGGAGGACGGGAGGCCCCAGCGGCAGGTGGAGTGGCACGCGGACGGAGGGCCGGACGTCCAGCAGGTGGCCTTCCGGACGGCCCTGGACCGGCACGACCCGACCAACGCCCCGCTTCGCATCCTGCCCGGCACCCACCTGCGTCCCAGGGAGGAGGTCCGGGAGGAACTGATGCAGGTGGAACTGGCCACAGGGCAACACGATGCCCCCCCCAAGCGCCTGTTTGCGCGACACCCCCAGGAGGTGGAGGTGGTCCTGGACCCCCGGTGGACGCTGGTCTGGACGCCAAGCTGCTGGCACGCCACCGGCGTCAAGACGGCCGCCGGCCCCCGCCGGGCGTTCGGCTGGAACTACTACCCCTCCGGAGGCCGTGCCCGCGACGTCGAGGCGGTCAAGCACGTGTTTGTCCGTGTGTGGGAGACCTGGAGCGAGGGGCGAAAACGGCTGTGGAGGCTGACTGACTGAGGGCGATCCATGACCCCCTTTGAACTGCATCATCGGCCCATCCTGCCGCAGAGGCGCGACTGCGGCATCGGCATCTGCGGCGCGGGCGGGATCGTGAACGACGCGCACCTCCCGGCCTACCGCAAGGCGGGGTTCAACGTCGTGGGCATCTTCGACGCGCGGCGGGAGGCCGCGGAGCGCACGGCGGCCAGGTTTGAGGTGCCGCGCGTGTTCGACAGCCTGGAGCAGCTCGTCTCAGACAGGCGCGTGGAGGTCGTGGACATCGCCGTGCCCGCCACGGAGAACCCCGGCATCGTCGAGACCGTCGCGGCGGCGGGCAGGCCGATGCTGATCCAGAAGCCCCTGGCCGAGGACTACGAGACGGCCCGGCGCACCGTGGCCGTTGTCGACCGCCACGGCGTTTTGGCGGCCGTGAACCAGCAGATGCGCTGGGAGCCGGGGGTGCGGGCCACGCAGGACCTGATGGGGCGCGGCTGGCTGGGCGAGGTCTTCAACATCGCCTTCCTGGTGTTCGTGGACACCCCGTGGCACCTGTGGGGCTGGCTGATGCGGAAGCCGACCATCGACGCGCTCTACCACTCCATCCACTACCTCGACGCCATCCGTTTTCTGACCGGGGCGGAGCCGGCGTTTGTCTTCTGCGACGGGGCCACGAGGCCGGGCTACGAAACGGGGGGCGAGACGCGGCTCTGTCTGCACCTCACGTTCGGCGATTCGCAGCTGCGGGCGACGATTCTGACCAACCATCACGCCTCCTACGGGCTGGAGGGGCAGCAGAGCGAGTTCCGCGTCGAGGGCACGGAGGGCGCGGCGATCCGCAGGCTGGGCCTGCTGATGAACTACCCGAAGGGGACGCCGGACGGCTTCAGGTTCGCCAGCCGGCGGATCGGGGAGCGGGGATGGGTGAGCGTGGAGTTCGCCGAGACCTGGTTCCCGGACGCGTTCATCGGGCCGATGGCGTCGCTGATGCGGGCCGTGAGCGGCGAGATCGAGCGCCCCGAGACGGACGCGCACGACAACCTGAAGACCCTGCGGCTCGTGTTTGCGGCCTACGAGTCCATACGGACGCGGACCGTGGTGAATCTGAAGGAATTCGGCGCGTGAGAGCGGGGTGGCGCAGCGATTCATCGCCGCGTGAACGGAGGAGAGGGATGGTGTCATGCCACTCAGACTGATCGGGCGCAGGTTCGTCGGGTTCGAGAGGGCGCTGGCGCGGCAGGCGGCCGCGTTTGCGAAGGCGGGCGGCGCAGGCGTGGAGATGGAATTTCTGGAGATCGAGGACCTCTACGAGCGGATGGTCGCTCAGAAGGGCTGTCTGGGGCCTGACTACGACCTGATGATGACCGTGACCGACTGGTACCCCACGCTGATCGCGCAGCGCGCCCTTGCGCCGCTGGACGCGCCCCTGGCGGCGGACCCCCCGCCCGACTGGGCGGGGGGGGGCTGGACGGACAGCGTGCTGGCGCTCCAGCGCGACGGCGACGGCCGCATCTACGGCCTCCCCTACCACGACGGGCCTGAGATGCTGATCTACCGCAGGGACCTGTTCGAGTCGGAGGAGGAGCAGGGGCGGTTCTCGGACCGGTTCGGGCGGCCCCTGAGTCCACCGCGGACCTGGCGCGAGTTCCTCCAGGTCGCGCAGTTCTTCACGCGCCCGGACGAGGGCCTGTACGGGACCGTCCTTGCCGCGTTCCCGGACGCGCACAACATCCTTTACGACTTTTTCCTCCACCTCTGGACGCGCGGGGGGGAGGCGCTGGACGCGCACGGGCGGCCGGCGTTTCACGGCGAGGCCGGGGTGGAGGCCCTGACGTTTCTGCGGGACCTGATGCACGCACACCGGGTCACGCCGCCCGACTGCGCGGAGGTCGACAGCGTGAAATCGGGCGAGCGGTTCGCCGCCGGGGGCGTCGCCCTGATGGTGAACTGGATGGGGTTCGCCGCGTTCGCCGATGCCCACGAAAGCAGCCGCGTTCGCGGCAGGGTCGGCTGCGGGCTTGTCCCCGCCGGCGACGGGGGCGCCGGGTGCAGCCTGAACATCTACTGGTGCCTTTCGATCCCCGCAGGCTCGCAGCGCCGGGGGGGGGCCTACTCCTTTCTGAAGTGGTGCGCCCGTCCCGATATGGACCGGATCACCTCCGAGGAGGGCGCTATCGGGGTGCGCAGGGACACGTGGCGGGAGTTCGCGGGGCGCAGGGTGGCGGGCTATGCGGCCTTAGAGGAGTTGCACGCCCACGCCCGTCACCTGCCCCGGGTCCCGGCCTTCGGCGCGATGAGCGAGGCGCTGAACGAACACCTGGACCGCGCCCTGAACCGGGACGGCGATGTGAGGGCAGAGCTGCGGCAGGCGGCGGAGCGGTGCGAGGGGCTTCTTACGGCTTGAGGTGAAGCCGAAAAAAATTCCTGATCCACCCCCTAAAAGTGCATCCCAAACGGTGTATAGGTAGATAGAGCGCCCATTCTTTGGGCTTGACTCTGCCTGTCCATTTTCGTATTTTAGAGGGCGAGATTGGCCATAACCGGTTGAAAACTCAGCAAAAATCTGAAAGGAGGCGGAATCTGATGGTAGCCTATGAGATGCAAATCGGAAAAGACGGCATACTGTATCCGCCTCCTGAGAGGCGCTGAAGGAGCGTAAGTCCCCATCTGACCTGGACTTCAATCCTCCGGAGCCGCGGGCGCAGTATGCCCGGCGGCTTTTTTTTTGATCGCACCCATTCCGATACCCCGGAGGAGACGATAGTCCTTATGTATAATCCCGATTTCTGGGAGGTTCGGGTCGATCCGGCGGACCTGGAGCAGTTTTCCAACGAGGCCGGGGCCTGGTTCGAGTCCGGCGAGGAGCGGGAGGCCCGCTACAGGTGGGAGGACCGGGTTCAGGACGTGACGCCCCACGTGATGAGGGTCATCGATTCTGACACCCTGACCCAGAGGCAGCGGGAGGCCGTGGTCCTCTATTTCCTCCACCGGAAGACGCAGCAGGAGATCGCGCAGATCCTGGGCGTCTCCAGGCGGGTCCTGAGCCAGCACCTGTTCGGGATCTCCCGCAACGGCAAGCACGTGGGTGGCGCGGTGAAAAAGCTCCGAAAGCGCTGCACGGAGCAGGGGGTCGAAACCCTGTCCTGCGGGAACGGCGCATCCACGACGATGTTATCATACCGGACTCCGGTCCGGCCTGTGGGTCGGTCGGCAGAACCCTGTGAGGGGCCCTCTGACGGGCGGTCCGCAGAATCCTGCGAGTAGGCTGCCGCGGAAGCGACTCGCAAAAACCAGAAAGGAGGTGGTTGGATGATTTCAACCACGAGGAGGTGGGTCGTCTGACCTAGTCAGGCGATCCATCTCAGACAGTGGACCCGGGCGCCTCCCACAGGCGCCCGGGATTTTTTTTGTGCATCCGCGACGGTGTTATAACGTGGGGCATTAGGGCGCGATGAATCGGGGCGCGATGAATCGCGCCCTTACTAACGGAGGCAATCCCTGTTGCGCAGACCTGGCGCATACGCAGTCTATCTCATCCTGAGCGGGGCATCCACGCTGTTCAGCGCGATGATGTTCACCGTGCTCTCGGTCTACTACGTCACGGTCGTGGGCCTGAACCCCCTGCAGCTCGTGCTCGTCGGCACGGCGCTGGAGGTCACGGCGTTTCTGTTCGAGGTGCCCACCGGCGTGGTCGCGGATGTGTACAGCCGGCGGCTGTCCGTGATCATCGGGACGTTCCTGGTCGGCGTCTGCTTCGTGATCGAGGGCCTCGTCCCCCTGTTCGGGGCGATTCTGCTGGCGGAGGTCATCCGGGGCGTCGGGGAGACCTTCATCAGCGGGGCCAGGGAGGCGTGGATCGCGGACGAGGTGGGGGAGGCGCGGGTCGGCCACGTCTTCATGAGGACTGCGCAGGTCCGGCAGGTCGCCCGGCTCGCCGGGACGTTCGCGGGGGTCGGCCTGGCGAGCATCCAGCTCAACCTGCCGGTCGCGCTGGGCGGCGGCCTGACGATGGCCCTGAGTCTCTTTCTGATCTTCGCCATGCCGGAGCGGGGCTTCCGGCCGGCCCCGAGGGAGGGGCGCACCTCCTGGCAGACCGTGGGCCATACCTTTCGGGAGGGGGCGCAGGTCGTCCGCCGGAGTCCGGTTTTGTTGACTCTCCTTGGCGTGGAGATTTTTGGGGGGGCGGCCAGCGAGGGGTTCGACCGCCTCGGGGACGCGCACCTGCTGACCAACTTCCAATTCCCGGAACTGGGCAGCCTGAAGCCGGTGGTCTGGTTCGGGGTCATCAGCGCGGGGTCTCAGGCCCTCGGCTTTCTGGCCATCCAGGCCTTCGGGCGGCGGCTGGACACGACCCGGCGCAGCCCCACGGACACGGCCCGGACGCTGCTGGCGCTGGAGGCGCTGACCGTTCTCAGCATCCTGACCTTCGGGCTGGCCGGAAACTTCGCGCTGGCGCTGGGGGCGCTGTGGGCCAAATCCGTGGTGGGGAGCCTGGCAGGCCCGCTCCAGGGAGCCTGGCTGGTCCAGAACATCGACCCCCGGGTGCGGGCCACGGTGCTGTCCATGAACAGTCAGGCTAACGCCTTTGGTCAGTCTGCGGGCGGCCCGATGATCGGCTTCGTCGGCACAATGAGGTCGCTCCGCGCCGCGATGGTGGCCTCCGGGGTCGCGCTGTCGCCGGCCGTGGCGCTCTACGCGCGCGCGTTCCGTCGCAGCGGAGAGCGGGGCGAAACCGGAGCAGGCAGGGACGTGCCTGCAACAGGAGATAGCCTATGATTTTCGGTTATGAGCCCACGCGGTTCGAGCAGGAGTGGCTGCCGGGTTCTCTCGGAGGGTTCTTTGAGGACGAGTGGTTCACCTCCGTTGGACTTTTCGCTTGACAATATCGCGCTGAAGGCTTATCTTCAGGCGTTATACGTGATAAATTTCTTAAAAAAAGGGCCTGGATGATGATTTCAACAGAGACGCAGAGACTGCGCTTTAAGATGAGGGTTGAGGACCATTCCGCCCTCTTCAGGAGCGTGGTTCTGGTGGGTACCGGGGCCAGCATTTTTGCCCTCAAAGGGAGAGGTGTGCCCATGCGTCTCGGAGGAGGTCGATCCTGAACCTGCGTATCTGAAAATTATTCAGCGCGTTAGGCTGTGAGGATCATCCTCGCGGCCTTTTTTGTTGGCCGCTCCTGAGCCGTGGGCATCGTCTGAATGCTCACGGCTTTTTCGTTTGAACAGGACCTTACGTCATGACCCTTCTCGAAGTCAACAACGTCACGAAGGCCTTCGGGGCCAATATCATCCTGAAAAACATCTCCTTCAAGGTCAATGAGGGGGAGAAGGTCGGGCTGATCGGGGAGAACGGCTCCGGCAAGTCGACCCTCTTCAAGATGATCGCCGGCATCGAGGCGATCACCGGGGGGGTGATCACAAGGCCGAAGGGCCTCCGGGTCGGCTACCTCGCTCAGGACCTGATGTACACCGAAGGGAATACGGTCCACCAGGAGCTTTTAAGCGTGTTCAGGCCGGCCCGGAGGTTGAGGGGGGAGCTGGAGGCCCTGGAGGCTGCGATGAACGAACCCGGCGTTGACGAGCGAAGGCTTCAGAAGGACGTGGACCGGTATGGCCGGCTCTTAGAGGAGTTCGAGCGCCTCGGCGGATACGCCTGCGAGCATCGGATTGAGTCCGTGCTGGATGGCCTCCGCCTGTCCGCCCTGAGGGAGCAGCGGATCGAGTCCCTGAGCGGAGGGGAGAAGAACATTGTGGGGCTTGCCAAGATCCTGCTCGAAGACCCCGACCTCCTGCTCTTAGACGAGCCGGCCAACCACCTCGACTTCGAGGGCCTGGCGTGGCTGGAGGAGTTCCTCCAGAACTATGACAGGACGGTGATCCTGATCTCCCACAACCGCTATCTTCTGGACCGGGTCGTGGGCCGGGTCCTGGAGATCGAGGACCGGCAGGTGGCCGCCTATCCGGGCAACTACTCCGCCTACCGGGCCGCGAAGCTGCGGAACCTCATCAAGCAGAAGGCCGCGTACGACGATCAGCAGAAGGAGATCCGGCGGATGGAGGAGATGATCGAACGGTTCGAGCGCTGGGGCGGGGAGAAGAATTTCAGGCGGGCGCGGCACAGGCAGAAGATGATAGACCGGATGGAGAAGATCGACCGCCCGGACCTGGACCGGAGGCGCATCGACTTCAACGTGGGCTCCGGGGAGCGGAGCGGGCGCATCGCCCTGGAGCTGCGGGGCTACTCCAGGGCCTTCGGGGGCCGCGTCCTGTTCCAGGGCGTGGACCTCCTCCTCTCCTTCGGGGACCGGGTCGGGCTGCTGGGCGCCAACGGCACGGGCAAGACCACGCTGTTCAAGGACATCGTGGAGGAGGCCCGTTGGGACCATCCGGCCCTGAGGGTCGGGCCCCGGGTGCGGGTCGGCTACTACGCCCAGGAACATGAGACTTTGAACTTCGACCGGTCCGTCCTGGAGGAGATGCGCTGGCATGGCCTGTCGGCGGAGGCCGCGTTCAGGGTCCTGTCCCGGTTCCTGTTCCGGCGGGAGGACATGGGCAAGCGCATCGGGTCCCTGAGCGGTGGGGAGAAGAGCCGCGTGCAGCTGGCCAGGCTGATGGTCTCGGACGCCAATCTCCTCCTCTTAGACGAGCCGACCAACCATCTGGACATCCATTCGAGGGAACAGGTCGAAGAGGCCCTGGAAGCCTTCGAGGGGACCCTCCTGGTCATCTCCCACGACCGCTATTTTCTGGACCGGATCGTGGACCGGATCGTGGAGGTCCGAAACCCCTGTCTCGTGGAGTATCCGGGGAACTTCTCCTATTTCTGGGAGAAGAAGCGAGCGGAGCAACGGATGGACCATTCAGGGCGGCGGGCCGGGACGCCGGCGCGCAAGAGACAGCCTGCCACCGGGCGGCGGGAGAGGCCTGCCGAACGCCCGGTCGCAGCAGGGTCGGAACGGGTCGAGAAGAAGATCGAGGCGCTGGAGGCGGAGAAGCTGACGCTGGAAGGGATGCTGGCCGAGGCCTACCGGGCGCGAGACTTCAAGCGGGGCGAGAAGGTCAGCCAGAGGTTGCGGAGGGTGGAGGATCAGATTGAACAACTCTATGAGGCGCTGTGAGGTTCTGCTTCGGGCCGGAGAAGGCGGAACGCAGGGCCTTCGGGCTTCCATTCTTATAACGTGGGCGCGCGGTCCCCCGCTGATGTATCAGGGTCTAAACCTGCGTGCGGGTTGCAAGGGCCGCCACCAGACCTTCCGCCGCCGTCTCGCCGCTGTGCACGCAGTCCGGGATGCCCACGCCGCCGTAGGCGTTCCCCGCCAGGGCCAGCCCCTGATGCCGGGCAAGGAGTTCCTGGATATGCGCGACGCGCCCGAGGTGCCCGACGGGGTACTGCGGCATGGATCGGGGGTGGCGGTGGATGAGCGTGAAGAGCGGCGCGGCCTCGATCCCCAGGAGGTCCCTCAGCTCCCGGCGCACCGCCTCCGTCAGCCTGGCGTCGTCCCATTCGTAGATGTGCGGCTGGATGGCCCCCCCGGCGAAGCAGCGCAGCAGCGCATAGCCCTCCGGCGCCCTGCCGGCATATTTGACGCTGCTGAACGAGCAGGCGATGATGCTCCGATCCTCGATTGCCGGGACCACGAACCCGAACCCGTCCAGGGGGCGGGAGAGGTCGCCCTGCCGGTAGGCCACGTTGATCACCACGGAGGAGGCGTAGTCGATCCCGGCCAGGCGCGCCGCCAGCGCCGCGTCGGCCTCTTTCAGCATCTCTGCCGCGCCATAGGTGGGCGCGGCGAGGATGACCCCGTCGGCGTCCAGCGATGGCCCCTCTTTCAGGACGACGCGCCATCGGGAGCGGTTTCCGACCTGCTCCGCATCGCCCGGCGCGGACACGATCTTAACAACCCCCTGATTGAGCCGGAGGGTCCCCTCCGGCAGCCGGCCAGCGAGGGCGTCGGTGAGGGTCTGCAGGCCTTCGTCGAAGGTGACGAACATGCTGTAGCGCGCCCCGCTGTCGCCCCCCCGTCTCTCCGTCTCCCCGCCCCTCCGTCTCCTGGCCTTTGCGGCGGCGCGCTGCTCCCGCCACATCGCCCGGATGACGCTCCCGTGTTGCGCCTCCATCTCCAGAAAGCGGGGCATGGTCGCGCGCAGGCTGAGGTTCCTGGGGTCTGCGGTGTAGACCCCGCTCACGAGGGGCTGCGCCGCGCGCTCGAACGCCTCCCGCCCCAGCCGCCGCGTGACGAACGAGGCGAGGGACTCGTCCTCGTCCTCCCGCCTGGCGGGCAGGAACAGCTCCATCGCCATCCGCAGCTTGCCGCGCCACGAGAAGAGCGGGGAAATGGCCAGCGGCAGGAACCGGGTGGGCGCGAGCATCAGGAACCCCTCCGGGATGGGGTGGAGCCTGCCGCGGTGCACCAGGAGGGCGCGGCGGTTCGACTCGTTCGTCTGGAGCAGCCGGTCAGCCAGGCCGATGCGCCGGCACAGGGCCACGCCCCAGGGTTTGGTCGTGATGAAGTTGTCCGGGCCGGTCTCGAGCAGAAACCCGTCCTGCCGGAGCGTCTGAATCCCCCCCCCCACCCGGTCGCCTGCCTCCAGCAGGGTCACCTTGAGCGGGAGCTTCTTTTCGTCCCGCAGCTCGATCAGGCGGTGCGCCGCGCTCAGGCCCGAAATCCCGCCGCCGATGACAATGATATGGATCGTTGAAGGGTTATTCGACATGGAGCATCCTTTTCACAACGTCTGTCAATGCTTCGATGAAATCCCCGTCGTCGTTGACCGTCTGCGCCCGAAACAGGGTGACGCCTACCTCTTTTGCCGTCTGCGCCGCCTCGATGTCGAGGTCGTACAGGACCTCCACGTGGTCGCACACGAACCCGACCGGCGCCACGACGACGCGCGTCACGCCGTCCTGCGCAAGCTGCCTCAGGGCGTCGTTGACGTCCGGTTCCAGCCAGGGGTCCTGAGGCCGTCCGCTGCGGCTCTGGTAGACGAGCCGCCAGGCCGGATGGTTTAAGCGTTCGGCGACCAGCCGGGCCGACGCGTTGAGCTGCTCCACGTAGCGCGCCGTGAAGGGGTCGCTCGCCGGGATGCTGTGTGCAGTGAAGAGGATGATCGTCCTTTGAAGCTGGCTCTCCGGGACCCGGGCGAGACACTCCTGAACGCGCCGCGCCGCCGCCTCGATGAACCCGGGGTGGTCGAAGACCGGCGGGGCGTACTCGACGGTCAGCATCACACCCGCCCGGGCCACGGCGTCGGCCACGTTGCGCTGGTACTGTTCCCAGCTCGACTCGCTCTGCTGCGCGGCCAGGATGAGGCCGATTGCGCGCGCGACGCCGTCCTCGCTCATCCGCCGCACCGTGTCCGCTAGAAACGGGCGCCAGTTGCGCATGCCGACGTGGACCGGCAGGGGACAGCCCTGCGCTTTGAGCCTCGCCCGCAGGGCCTCCGCCTGCCGGAAGGTCAGCTCGTTCAGCGGGGACTTCCCGCCGATGCGCTCGTAGTGGTGAGCCACCTCCTCGATGCGCGCCGGGGGGATGCGCCGCCCGCGCGTGACGTTCTCCAGGAACGGGCGGATGTCCTCGGGTCGCTCCGGGCCGCCGAAGCCGATCGTGAGCACGGCGTCGAATTTCACGAATATCTCCTCATCGCGCGGACAGCTCATGCACTGCGTCGATCAGGGCTGCCGCGTGCTCCGGCGGGGTGCCGGGCAGGATGCCGTGGCCGAGGTTGAAGATGTGCCCCGGACGGCCCGCCGCTTTGTCCAGGATGCGCTGGGCCTGGCGGTGGATCTCGTTCGGCGAGGCGAGCAGGGCGATGGGGTCCAGGTTGCCCATGACCGCCACGTCGTCCCCCAGCCGCGCCCAGGCGTCCGTCAGGTCCACGCGCCAGTCCAGGCCGATCACATCCCCCCCGGCCTGCTTCATCAACTCCAGCAGGGACGGGTTGCCCGTGGCGAAGTAGATGACGGAGGTCGGTTTCGTCAGGCCGTTGATGAGCCGCTGGACGTGCGGCAGCACGAACTCCGCGTAGTCGTCCGGAGACAGGCAGCCCGCCCAGGAGTCGAACAATTGCACCGCGTCCGCCCCCGCCGCGATCTGCCCGTTCAGGTAGCCGGTCAGCAGGCGCGTCAGCCGCTCCATCAGGGCGTGCCACGCCCCCCGGTCCCGGTACATCAGGCCCTTCGTGTGCTCGTAGTGGCGCGACCCCCCGCCCTCCACCGCGTAAGACGCGACCGTGAAGGGCGCGCCCGCGAACCCGATCAGGGGGATGTCGGGCCGGAGGGCCTGGCGCGTGATCCGCAGGGCCTCGAACACGTAGCTCAGCTCGTCTATCTCGACCTCGCGCAGCCGGTCCACGTCCTGCGCCGTACGAACAGGGTTGTGGATGACCGGCCCCTCCCCCTTTGAGAACTCCAGCCCCACGCCCATCGGCTCCAGCACGAGCAGGATGTCCGCGAAGATGATGGCCGCGTCCGCGCCGAGCCGGTCCACGGCCATCAGCGTCACCTCCGCCGCCAGGTCGGGGGTCTTGCAGAGGTCGAGGAAAGAGACCTTCGCGCGCAGCTCCCGGTACTCGCGCTGGTACCTTCCCGCCTGCCGCATCAGCCAGATGGGGGTGTAGTCCGTCTTCTCCCTCCGGCACGCCCTCATGAACGCCGAGTCGGCGGTCGTTCTCCGGCGCTCGGCCTCCGTCCCCCAGGCCATGTCCACCCGCCGCCATTGATGGGTGTCTATGCCGCGTTCGCTCGCCGTCCGCTTCTTGAGGAGCAGGTCCCCGCCCCGCCGCGCCAGGTCCCGCACGAGTTCCCCCATGTGCGGCGAGTCGGGCTCATAGTCCGCCTTCAGGCCCTGCTCCGCAATGGCCTCGCTCGCTATCGGGCCGATGGAGCCGACGCAGACGCGCCGGAAGCCGTCGCGCAGCTGCGCCTCGACCCCGTCCATTGCGGCGACCTGGAACAGGTGCCGCGCCTGCGTGGCGCTCGTGAAGAGCGCAAAGTCCACGCGCCCCGCGATGATCTCCTGGATGGCGCGGCGCAGGGGCCCCAGGTCCTCCGGCAGGGCCCACTGGTAGACCGGCACGGGCGTCACCTCCGCGCCGCGCCCCCGCAGGCCGTCGATCAGCTCGGGGTTTGATTGCCCGTATTCCTGGACCGCCACGCGCCTGCCGGACACCGGGACGTGTCTGTCCAGAGCGGTCAGCAGGTCGCGCCAGGTGTTGGGCTCCGGGACGAGGAGCGTGGGCTTCAGGCCCATCTCCCGCAGCGCGGCCACGGGCTTGGGCCCGCGCGCCACCGTCGTGACCCCTTTCAGGGCCTCGACGAACCGCTCGCGCGGGTGCCTCGTCTCCACCGCCTTGGCCAGCATGCGCGTGCCGACGCCTGTCAGCAGGATGACGGCGTCGAACCCGCCGCCGAACAGCCGCTCCGCGAACGCCAGGGCCTCGGCGTTCTGCTCGATCGGGACCTCGCGCATCGTCGGGGCGCTCAACGGCTCCCCTCCGTGCCGTGTGATCAGGTCCGCCATCTCCTGCGCGCGCCGGCTCTCGAACGAGACGACGCGCCTGCCGTCAAAACCCATGATAGTCCTCTCTTGCGACCTATCTGATCACGTCGTACTTCCCCGCCGTCTCCCAGTCGGGCCAGCTCAGGCCGTTTAGGTCCCACACGATCTGCCCCGCGCGCACGGTCAGGACGCACTGCAGCCGCCGGGTCCCCCGCATCTTCGCGTGCCCCGAATCCACGAACCCGAACGCCCCCTCCTCGACGCGAAAGGCCGCCACGTCCGCCTCCGCGCCCACGCTCAGGGTCCCCAGCTCCGGACGCCGGATCATCCGGGCCGGCTCGGCCGTGGACCGGAGGATCACCTCCTGAAGGGGCATCCCCATGTTGAGCATCTTGGACATCGTGGCCGGCATGGTCGCGTTCGGGATCAGGGCGCTCGATTTGTGCAGGTCCGTGCTGATGGAGTCCGGCCCGAACCCCTGCTTCATGGCCGGGACCGCGATCCGGAACCAGAAGCTCCCGGCCCCGTGCCCCAGGTCGAAGAGCACCCCCCGCTCCCGCGCCTTCCGCACGTAGCCGTTCACCTTCCCGTCGTCGTTTAGCAGCGGGATGTGCTTCGCGTAGAGGTGGGTGTGGATGTCGCCGGGGCGCAGCCGCTGGAGAAGGAGTTCTTTGTAGCTCCGCGCAGGCTTGGGCGCGAAATCGATCATGGCGAACGTCCCGCTCAGGGCCGCGGCCTCCACCGCCCCGTCCACGGCCTCCCACCCCTGCCCCTGGAAGTGGGCCGTCTTGGACCCGATCAGGACATCGGGATATTTCTTGATCATCTCCGCCGCCGGGACGGGCTTCATCTCGCTCACGTCCTGCTCAACGGCCCCCAGCATGCCCGCGCCGACGATGTTCAGGAAGGCGAAGATGCGCGTCTTTGCCTTCGGGAGGACCGTCTCGTGGAACTCTTCGAAATTCTTGTAGCCGGCCCCGCCCGTGTCCACCACGGTCGTCACGCCGTTGGGGAAGGCGTGCGTGTCCGGGAAGAGCCACCCCGCGTAGCCGTAGACGTGGACGTGGATGTCCAGCAGGCCGGGGGTCACGCAGCAGCCCGCCACGTCCACGACCTTCTCCGCCTGCGAGGACGGAATCCCCTCCGCCACGCGCGCGATCCTCCCCTCCCGGACGGCGATGTCCCGGACCCCGTCGACCCCGTTGGCCGGGTCGATGACGTGGCCGCCTTTGAGGAGAAGATCATAGGTTTTTGTATCTGTTGACACAGGGCCTCCCTATCAAACAAGAACTTCCTTTCCGAAAGTCTCGATATGAAACCGAATGGCGGACTTCACGTCAGCGAGGGCTTCTTCGTGGGTATCGCCTTCGCCCACCACCACCCCTTTCAGGCCGAGCGGATAGGCCACGTAGCCTTCGGGATGTTTCTCAACCACGAGTTTGAGTTGCTTCATGACAACCCATTTCTCCCAGGCCGTTTACCTTACTGTTAAGGATTTATATTGCCTCTTGACATTGATCCCAAGAGGCTGCCCATCAATATAAATATTTCCCAATCTGTCAAAGGCCAGTTCAAACTCATGCTTGGGCAGCCGATCCGCAAAATCCTGATCCAGGATCGCAATCTGGTTGAACATCTCCATGAACTCGAATTTCTGTGAATCAGAAGCGGGCGGTATTTTCTTCTTGTTTGCCATGTCTAACCTCCTATGAATCGTCTTCGGTACCTTCGCCAGTTTGTTTTAAGGTCCTGGATGGCATAAGTCAGAGCTTGACCGGGATCCTGAATAAAGATACGATATTTCATCCTACTTCGGACTGTATAAACATCCTGATGAAAGAACCCATGGGCCGTATCGTATCTGACAATCGCCTGCCAGTTCCCACTGAGGAATGACTCATACTGAACGACATAGATGGCTGCCACTTGCCCGTATTCGGTCTCAAAGTCGACTCGAATACGATCTGTCTCCTGTTGAAGTGGGATAAAGTAAGAGATCCGGGGCATGCATTTCCTTAAATATATTACCTAACTCGTCAAAAGCAACTCAAAGAAACAGACTTGACAACGTCCGCCCTGTGTGCTTATTATGGACCTGCTCGCAGGAATCCAGATCGCAACCCATCCCTTCTCAAGCGAGGTCTCCCATGCCCAGCGTGCTCATCCTCTCCGGCCCCAACCACGGGTTCAACAAGAGCGCCCCGATCATCCACGACTTCCTGTCCAGGCAGAGCGGCGTGTCCGTCACCCTGACGGAGGACAAGGCCGTCCTGGCCTCCCCAGAGCTGAACAAATATGATGTCTGCGTGTTCGGGAGCGGGTTCACCCGGCGCGAGCGCCAGGCGGACGGCTCCTCAAAGCTGGTCAGCGAGCTGACCGACGCCCAGGCCGGAGGCCTCTTCTCCTTCGTCCGGGGGGGAAAGGGGCTGATCGGCATCCACGGGACCGGATGGTGGATCGGGGGCGAGGCGGTCGGCCTGATCGGCGGGCACGCCAACTGGCACCCGCCGGGCCTGGAGTTCACCGTTCAGGTCGAAGACCGGGGGCACCCCGTCACGCAGGGTCTGAGCGAGTTCACGGTTCAGGACGAGATCTACATGTCCGCCTGGGACCCGGCCATCCACGTCCTGGCCACGGCGACCTGGTCCGAGAAGAAGCATCCGATGGCCTGGACGCACGCCTACGGAAAGGGCCGGGTGTTCTACACGACTCTGGGACACGGCCCCGGCACCTTCGAGAAGCCGGGGGTCCAGAAGATGATCGCCAACGCCGTCCTCTGGGCGTCAGGAGCGGCGTAGTCCGTGGCTTACTCCGCCATCGAACTCGAACTCCTCAAGAACACCCTGGAGTCCATCGTGGACGAGATGGCCCTCACCGTCGTCCGGACCGCCTACTCCACGACGCTCAAGAACGCGATGGACTTTTCCACCGGCCTGTGCGACGCCGGGGGCAACCTCGTGGCCCAGGGTCTCTGCATCCCCATGCACCTGGGCAGCCTGCCGGACGGCCTGGCCGCGGTCCTGAGCCGCTATCGGGGTCAGATCACGGACGGAGACCTCTTTCTCCTGAACGACCCCTACGAGGGCGGGGCGCACCTGCCGGACATCTACCTCTACAAGCCGGTCTTTGTGGAGGGGGACCTTTTAGGCTTCGTGGCCGTCATCGCCCACCACACGGACATCGGCGGGCGCGTGGCCGGGGGCAATGCCTGTGATTCAACGGAGATCTACCAGGAGGGGCTGCGCATCCCCCCCCTCAAACTCTACGAGGCGGGGAGGCCCATCCAGGCCCTCTTCGATCTGATCGAGCGCAACGTCCGCGTGCCCCACCGGGTCCTGGGCGATCTCCGGGCGCAGCTTTCGGCCTGCCACATCGGCGAGCGGGAGGTCCGCAAGCTGGCCGGACGCCACGGGAAGGACCGGCTCCGGTCAGGGTTCACGCAGCTCCTCGACTACGCCGAGCGCCTGACCCGCGCCTCGATCGCGGGCTTTCCCGACGGCGTGTACCGCTTCACGGACTTTATCGACGACGACGGCATCGATCCCGGCCCCATTCCGATCACCGTCGCGATCATCGTGTCCGGCGAAGGCCTGACCGTCGACTTTGAAGGGACTGCACCGCAGGTCCGGGGGGCCATCAACTGCTCCCTCTCCTCTGCGAAGTCGGTGGTCTACGCCGGCCTGCGCTGTCTGATGCCTCCCGATGTCCCCACGAACTCCGGCTTCTTCCGCGCCGTCCAGGTCCGCGTCCCCCCGGCCTCCCTGCTGAACCCTGTCCTGCCCGCGCCCGTGGCCGCGCGGGGCCTCACCGGCCTGCGCACGGTCAGCGTCGTCCTGGGCGCGCTCGCGCAGATGGCCCCGGACCGGGTCCCCGCCTGCGAGGGGGGCGGGGACTCCGGCATCGGCATCTCAGGCTACCGCGCCGACCGGACGCCCTTCAACTTTCTCGAATTCCTCCTGGGCTGCTGGGGGGGCAGGCCCGACCGGGACGGGATAGACGGCTGCGCCAGCATCGTCGCCAACACGGCCAACAACCCCGTCGAGGTCGTGGAGCGCGAGCACCCTGTCCAGATCCTCCTCTACGGCTTCCTGCCCGACACGGGCGGGCCCGGAAAGCACCGGGGCGGCCTGGCCATGGTCCGGGAATATCGCTTTATGGAGGAAGAGGGGATCCTCCAGATTCGCTCTGACCGGCATCGTTCCCGGCCCTACGGCCTGGCCGGGGGCAGACCTGGAAGTCCCTCCCAGAACATCCTGAACCCCGACGGCGAGGGCCGCGTCCTCCCCTCCAAGACGCTCCTGACCCTCCGCAGGGGCGACGTGCTCCGGCACCACCTGGCCGGGGCAGGGGGGTACGGCGACCCGCTAAAGCGCGACCCGGGGAAGGTCCTTGAGGATGTCCTGGATGAGAAGGTCACCCTCACGGCTGCGGAGAGGGATTACGGGGTGATTGTCGACCCGAAGACCTGGACGGTGGATGACAGAAAGACCGAAGCCCTGAGAAGAGAGACGAAAAATAAAACATGACCGCTTATTCTTCCATCGAACTCGAACTCCTCAAGAACACTCTGGAGTCCATCGTGGACGAGATGGCCCTCACGGTCGTGCGGACCGCCTACTCCACGAATCTCCGGAACTCGATGGACTTCTCCACCGGCCTGTGCGACGCCGGGGGCGCCCTCGTGGCCCAGGGCCTCTGCCTCCCGCTGCACCTGGGCAGCCTGCCGGACGGCCTGGCCGCGGTCCTGAACCGCTACGGGGGACGGATCGCCGACGGCGACGTGTTCATCCTGAATGACCCCTACGAGGGGGGCACGCACCTGCCGGACATCTATCTCTACAGGCCGGTCTTCGTGGACGGAGAGATGCTCGGCTTCACCGCCGCCATCGCGCACCACACGGACATCGGCGGGCGCGTGGCCGGGGGCAACGCCTGTGACTCCACCGAGGTCTACCAGGAGGGGCTGCGCATCCCCCCCCTCAAACTCTACGAGGCTGGCCGACCTGTCCAGGCCCTCTTCGACCTGATCGAGCGCAACGTCCGCGTGCCCCGCAACGCCCTCGGAGACCTCCGGGCACAACTCGCCGCCTGCCACATCGGCGAGCGGGAGGTCCGCAAGCTGGCCGGACGCCACGGGAAGGGCCGACTCCGATCAGGGTTCACGCAACTCCTCGACTACGCCGAGCGCCTGACCCGCGCCTCGATCGCGGCCTTCCCCGACGGCGTCTACCGCTTCACGGACGTGATCGACGACGACGGGATCGACCCCGGCCCCATCCCGATCACGGTCACGATCACGGTGTCCGGGGAGGACCTGGTCGCGGACTTTGAGGGGACCGCCCCGCAGGTCAGGGGCGCGATCAACTCCGCCCTCCCGTTCACCAAGTCTGCCGTCTACGCCTGCCTGCGCTGTCTGATGCGGCCCGACATCCCCACGAACTCCGGTCTCTTCCGCGCCATCCAGGTCCGCGTCCCCTCCGCCACCCTGGCCAACCCCGTCCTGCCCGCCCCCGTGGCCGCGCGCGGCCTCACCGGGTTCCGCCTGGCCAACGCGATCATGGGCGCGCTCGCGCAGATGGCCCCGGACCGGGTCCCGGCGTGCGAGGTGGGCGGGGACACCGGCGTCAGCATCGGCGGGTACCGCGCCGACCGGTCGGCCTTCGTGTTCCTCGAATTCCTGTTCAGCGGCTGGGGGGGGAGGCCCGACCGGGACGGGATCGACGGCTGCGCCAGCGTGGTGGTCAACTTCTCCAACAACCCCGCCGAGGTCGTGGAGGCCGAGTATCCGTTGCAGATCCTCCGCTACGGCTTCCTGCCCGACACGGGCGGGCCTGGAAAGCACCGGGGCGGCCTGGCCATCCTCCGGGAGTACCGGTTCACCGAGGAGGAGGGGACGCTCCAGATCCGCTCAGACCGGCACCGCTCCAGGCCCTACGGCCTGGCCGGGGGCCAGCCTGGCACGCCGTCTCAGAACGTCCTGAACCCCGACGGCGAGGCCCGCAGGCTCCCGTCCAAGACGCTCCTGACCGTCCGGAAGGGGGACGTGCTGCGCCACGTCCTGGCCGGCGCAGGCGGCCACGGCGACCCTTTCGTCCGTGACCCGGAGAGGGTCCTGGACGATGTCCTGGACGAGAAGGTCACCCTCGCGGCTGCGGAGGGGGATTACGGGGTGGTTATCGACCCGAAGACCCGGACGGTGGATCGCCGGAGGACGGAGGCGCTGAGGAGACAGACCTATCCCCCCGTCCCCCTTTCCTGAAGGAAAGGGGGAGGAGACCTTCTTCCCCCCTTTAGGGGGGATTAAGAGGGGGGTCTCCTCTCCCCCGCGATCAGCCGCTTCAGATATCTGATCTCGTGCTCCGCGGTCTCGTAGGGCGGGTGGTGGCTGCCGTGCTCGATGGAGACGTAGCCGTCAAATCCCTTGCTCTTTAACACGCGCACGAACTCTGTAAAGTCCACGTCCCCTTCGTCCAGAAACGTCAGGCGCGGCCACGCGCCGATCCAGTTGTGCGCGTGCAGCATGACCGTGCGCGTCCCCAGTTGCTCCGCCGTGTAGAAGACCGACTCCCCCACCAGCGGCGTCTGGAGGTTCACCACCAGGTTGTCCATCCCCACCTCCCCCAGCAGCCGGAGGGTGGTGGCGCTCGTGTCCGTCAGGTTCGGGCCGGAGTGGATGACCTGGTGCGTCTCCAGGGGGAAGACGATCCCGTGCGGTTTCCCCATCTCGCAGACTCGCCGCAGACCCTCCACGCACGCCTCCCACTGCGCCGGCGTGGCGTCCGCGCTCCCCACGTTGCCCGTGTAGGTCCGGATGTAAAGGCTTCGCAGCTTCATCGCGTAGCCGACGTAGCGCTCCGCGTCTCTCAGGCTCCGCCGCCACGTCTCCGCGCTCGTCGTGAAGTCGAAGTAGGGGCAGATCTGGACGACCTCCAAACGATGCTCGTCCATCATCCCCCTGAGCCAGTCCAGGTCCGCGTGGGCGAGGTACTGGTCCCAGAACTACAGTCCGTCGTAGCCCATCGCGGCCAGGCGGGGGATGGCCTGGGCCA